>Ga0182013_10002052_pt1 | contig 26764 bp, 25 predicted proteins | sample 612S2MmetaG_FD_120487 | JGI IMG/M metagenome (GOLD analysis project Ga0182013, IMG submission 120487) | Permafrost microbial communities from Stordalen Mire, Sweden - 612S2M metaG | ecosystem: Environmental > Terrestrial > Soil > Wetlands > Permafrost | place: Sweden: Stordalen | collected...
CCGGCTCGCCGTTGCCGACCAGCGGCACGGTGTTCATCTCGGTGACCGACGGCGACAAGGCCGGCGCGTTCGCGATCGCCCAGATCCTGCACGACTGTGGCTTCCGGATCGTCGCGACGCGCGGCACGGCCCAGGCGATCGCGCGGATGGGGATCCCCGTCGAGCCGCTGAACAAGATCGGCGAGGGCTCACCGCACGTCGTCGACTGGATCGAGCGCGGCGACGTCGACCTGCTCGTGAACACACCGACCGGCGTCGGCGCCCGCAGCGACGGCTGGGAGATCCGGCGCGCGGCGGTCGCGCACGGCGTGCCCTGCCTGACGACGCTTGCGGCGGGCATCTCCGCGGCGCGCGCGATCGCGAAGGCCGCGGCCGGGGGCGAAAGCGAGGTCCTTTGCCTGCAGCAGCTGCACGGTGCCGCGCAGCTGGAGCAGAGCACACGGTGACCGACACCGGGTACGGCACGCGAACGCTCGGCGTCGCGCAGCGCCGGCAGGTCGGCGCCTACACCCTGCTCGCCGTACATGACGACGCGCCGGCGCCACGGCCGGGGCAGTTCGCGATGCTCGCGGCCGCCGATGGCTGGGGTGGAGGGGAGGACGAGCGCCCGTTCCTGCCCCGCGCGGTCTCCGTCTGCGGCCACGAGGAGGGCCGTGTCGAATACCTGCTGGAGGCCGTGGGGCCGGGGACCGAGCTGCTCTGCGGCCTGCAGGCCGGCGCGCGGTTGCGCGCGCTCGGGCCACTGGGCAACGGCTTTTCGGCCCCTCGGGAGGGTGAGCACGCGGTGCTCGTCGGCGGCGGGATCGGCGTCGCGCCGCTCGTGCTGCTCGAGCGCCGCCTGTCGGCGGCGACGGTGCTGCTCGGGTTCCGCGACGCGCCGCGGGCAGCCGCGGCGGGGCTGTTCACCGCGCCGCGGGTGGCAACCGACGACGGCAGCGTCGGCGCACACGGCAGCGTGTTGGCCTTGCTCGAGCCTGAGCTCGCGGCCCAAGGCGCGAAGGTCTACGCCTGCGGGCCGACGGCGATGCTCGAGGCCGTGCGCGCGCTGTGCGACGAGCGCTCGGTCGCCTGCGAGCTCGCGCTGGAGTCACCGATGGCCTGTGGATACGGCGCCTGCTGGGGCTGCGTCGTGCCGCTCTCGGACGGCTCCTATGCGCGGCTGTGCTTCGACGGTCCGGTCATCGACGCGGCGCGGCTGGATCGCGTCGGCGAGGGGTTCGGAGCGGCGTCGTGAGCGTCGAATTCTGCGGGCTGCGGTTGGCACATCCGGTGATCAACGGATCCGGGACGTTCGACGCGCTTGCCGCCGCTCGCGCCCTGGGCCCGGGCGTTGAGGAGGATTTCCCTTTCGCCGCATATGTTTCGAAGACGATCACGCTGGAGCCGCGAGCAGGTAATCCGCCGCCGCGGCTGTGGGAGGCAGCCGCGGGAATGATCAATTCGATCGGCCTCCCGAACCGCGGCGTCGACTCTTACCTGGGGCAGGACCTCCCGCGTATGCGCTTCACCGTCACCGGCGCGGAAGGCCCGGTCCCCGTGCCGGTGATCACGAACGTCATGGGCTCGGATGCCGCACAGATCGCGCGACTGTTCGAACGCTGCGACGGGGAGCCGGCGATCGCGGCGCTCGAGCTGAACGTTTCGTGCCCGAACGTTGCGACGGGGCTGGACATCGGCGCCGACCCCGCTGAACTCGAGAGCGTTCTGCGCGCGGTGCGGCCGCTGACCGCGAAGCCGTTGATCGTCAAGCTGACACCCAACACAGCCGACGTGGCGGCCTGCGCCGCGGCCGCCGAAGCCGGGGGCGCCGACGCCGTCTCGCTCGTGAACACGATCCGCGCGATGGCTGTGCGGCCGGACCTGTCAGGCCCGTGGCTGGGCGGACGCAGCGGCGGGCTTTCGGGCCCCGCGATCCGCCACACCGCGCTCGCCCAGGTCTCGGCCGTCTGCTCGCGTGTCAGGATCCCGGTCGTGGGCATGGGCGGCGTGCAGAACGCCCGGCATGCGCGCGAACTAATGGCAGTCGGCGCCGCGCTTGTGGCAGTCGGGACCGAGAATTTCCGCGATCCGGCCGCGGGGCGGCGCATCGCGCATGGGCTGGCCAGCCAGCCCATTTGATTTCGCTATCTCAACCGTCGGGGTGCGATAGCGGAAATCCGGGCAAAAACGCTTCACCCGACGCCCGGGCAAAGCTCCAGCAGCCTGCATTCAGCTCACCCTCAGGCTGACGTTGAGATGAATTCGGCCTGTAACCCTTGATAGCGGTCCCGGGCGGTGTATATTCGCCGCCCATGCCGAGCCCCGCCGCGAGCGCCACGACCCCTTCAGCCGCAACCCCCGAGCGCTCCCGCGACCAGCGAATGGAGGCTCTGGCCCGCGCGAACGAGATTCGCATCAAGCGCGCCGAACTCAAGCGGGACCTCAAGGCGGGCCGCCGGACGATCCAGGGCCTGCTGGTCGACACCCCGGACTACCTCGAGACCGCCAAGGTCTTCGACATGCTGCTGGCCGTCCCGAAGTACGGCCGCGTGAAGGTCAACAAGATGCTCTCGCAGTGCCGGATCGCCCCCAGCAAGACAATCGGCGGGCTCTCGGACCGGCAACGCAGCGAGCTCGTCACGCTGCTCAGCCGCTGACCGCGGCGAGTTGCAACCGCAGCCGCGGATAACGTCAGCGGCGTGTCACGCGTCTTCGTAATCACAGGCCCTTCGGGAGTCGGGAAGGGCACACTGATCCGCGCGCTGATGGAGCGCATCCCGGAGCTCGAGCTCTCGGTCAGCGCCACGACGCGGGCGCCGCGCGCCGGCGAGCGCGACGCCGTCGACTACCACTTCATGTCCGCCCAGGAGTTCACCGATCGGGTCGACGCGGGCGACTTCGTCGAGCACGCCGACTACGCCGGACGTCGCTACGGCACGCTGCGCAGCGAGCTGCAGCGACGCACCGAGCGGGGCGTGCCGGTGCTGCTCGAGATCGAGGTGCAGGGTGCCCGGCAGATCCGCGCGGCGCTGCCCGAGGCCGTCCAGGTCTTCATCGCGCCGCCCTCGGTGCAGGCGCTGCGTGAACGGCTGGAAGGCCGCGGCACCGACGATGCCGAGGAGGTCCGGCGCCGCCTGGCCGTCGCCGAGGACGAGCTCGAGGCGCGCGGCGAGTTCCAGCACGTGGTGGTCAACGACCGGCTCGACGTCGCCCTCGACGAACTCGCCGCGATCGTCACCGGCGCCCTCGCTCCCTCGGGCGCGTGAGCGGCCCTCTAGACTGGTTCTTCCAAGCGAACGACAGGGAGCAACCTTGATCTCACCCCGCATCGACCAGCTGCTCGACGAGGTCGACTCGAACTACGCCGCGGTAATCGTCGCCGCACGCCGAGCCCGCCAGATCAACAGCTACTACCACAACCTCGGAGAGGGTGGGGCGTTCGACGAGTTCCCGCCGCCGATGGTCGACACCGGCTCGAAAAACTACCTCACGATCGCCCTCCAAGAGGTAGCCCAGGGCAAGCTGAAGTACCACTACCGCTAGAGCCGCGCACGCAAGGGGCCGGCCAGAGCTTGAGCGGTCCCGGCGCTGCACTGCAGACTGACGGCGATGGCCAGGATCCTGCTCGGAGTTTGCGGCGGCATCGCCGCCTACAAGGCGCTTGAGCTCGTGCGCGAGCTCACGGCGGCCGGCCACGGCGTCCGCGTGCTGCAGAGCGCGGGCGCCCGGCGCTTCGTGGGCGCAGAATCATTTCGTGCGCTGAGCGGTGCGCCGGTCCTCGTCTCCGAGTTCGACGAGGACCCCGCACGCGGCGTCTGGCCCGGCGAGGAGCTTCCGGCGCAGATGCCGATCGGGCACCTCGCGCTCGCCGAACGTGCCGAGCTCTTCGTGATCGCGCCGGCCACCGCCAGCACGATCGCGCGCCTGGCCTCGGGCCAGGCCGACAACATGATCACGGCCTGCGCGCTCGCCGCCCGCTGCCCGCTGATCCTGGCGCCGGCGATGAACGGGCGGATGTGGGAGCACCCGGCGACGCAGGCCAACATCGCGCTGCTGACGCAGCGCGGCGCGCGGGTCGTCGGCCCGGAGTCCGGGCGCCTGGCGTCCCTTGGTGAGCAGGGGATCGGCCGCCTTGCGGATCCGAGCGCGATCGCCGCGGCCTGCGCCGATGCGCTCGGCGCCGCGTCGGACCTGGGCGGTCTGCGTCTGCTCGTCAGCGCGGGCGGCACGCGCGAGCCGATCGACAGCGTGCGCTACGTCGGCAACCGCTCGTCGGGGCGGATGGGGTTCGCGCTCGCTGAGCGGGCCGCGGCGCGCGGCGCCCGGGTGACGCTCGTCGCCGCCAACGTCGCGCTCACGACGCCCGCCGGAGTCGAACGCGTCGATGTCGGCACCGCCGCAGAGCTCGCCTCCGCCTGCCGCGCGGCCTTCGCGGGCGCCGACGCGGTGCTGATGGCCGCCGCGGTTGCCGACTTCGCGCCGCGCGCCCAGGAGGGCAAGATCAAGCGTGCGGGCCGCGAGCAGCTCGACCTGATGCTCGAGCCGACCGTCGACGTGCTCGCCGCGCTGCGCGAGGAGCGCCGGCCCGGGCAGTCGATCATCGGCTTCGCCGCCGAGCACGGCCCGCAGGCCGATGTCCTCGCCCGCGAGAAGCTCGCCGCCAAGGACATCGATGCGATCGTCGTCAACGACATCGCGGACCCGCTGATCGGCTTCGACAGCGAGCACAACGAGGTCACCGTCCTCTTGGCCGCGCCCCACGGCGGGGGAGAGGTCCGCGTCGCGCGGGCCGACAAGAAACGGGTCGCCGACGGGGTGCTCGACGCGTTGATCGGCGTACTGACCCGCGGCTAGAATCACCACGCGATGGACAGCGCTTACGAGCTCTACCACGCGGGTTGTTCGCTGCTGCGCCACGGCGACCATCAGGCAGCGGTCGTGCCGCTGAGCAAGGCGCGCGATCTCGAGCCACAAATGGCCTCCGTGCGCGAGGCGCTCGGCCGGGCGCTGTTCGGCGCGCAGAACTACGAGAGCGCCGCCGCCGAGTTCCAGGCGGCGACCGAGATCTCGCCGACCGACGATTACGCGCTGTTCTGTCTGGGCCGCTCGATGCAGCAGCTGGGACGTCACCGCGAGGCCTGCCGTGCACTGTCGCTGGCAGCCTCGATGCGGCCCGAGCGCGCCGACTATCGGCGCTACCTCCAGCGCTCTCGCGCGGTCCTCGAAACCGCTTAACGCGCGCCCCCCGGGGGCGCCGCGCTGCTAACCTCAGAGCAGCTTTCGTCCCGGCCCGCAAGGCCGGGAAGCAGAACCCGAGAGTGGGCTCAAAGCCCGCTCTTTTTTATGGAGACAGCCACTTTGACATCACTGCAGAGCGACATCGAGTCCCGGCTCGCGGATAGCGAGCCGGACGTCGAGGTGCTGCTCGCCGAAGTTTCCGGCACGGACGTCGTACGGGTCTTCATCGATCACCCCGACGGAGTGACGATCGGCCTGTGCGAACGCGTCACGAAGGCGCTCGGCGACCTGCGTGAGCGATACGCGGTCGAGGTCTCCTCACCGGGCCGCAACAGGCCGCTGACGCGGCCCGCGCACTACCAGCGGTTCGTCGGCCGGCGCGCACGCGTGCGCCTGGCGGCGCCGCTGGCGCTCGCCGAGGCCGAAGAGCCCCAGGCGAGCCTCGCCGGGGAGATCGTCGTCGCCGACGGCGATGCCGTCACGCTCGCAACCGCCTCCGGGCTGGTTGCGGTGCCCTACGCGGACGTTCGCCGAGCGAACTTGATCGAGGACTAAGGGGGGAGAGAAGGTGTCACGCGAAATTCTGGAGGCCATGCACGCGCTCGCGCGTGAGAAGGGCATCGATCCCGAGACGCTGATGCTCGCGCTCGAGGACGCCCTCCTCTCGGCCTACAAGAAGCAGCCCGGATCGGCGAAGTACGCACGCGTCGAAATCGACCGTGAGACGGCCGATTTCCGCGTGATCGAACTCAAAATCCCCGAGCGCCTGGAGGCGCACCTGATCGTCGAGACGATCGACGAGGGGACCGTCGTCGACCCCGAGACGGGGGAGCTGCGCGAGCCCGAGGAACCGGAAATCGACCCCGCCAAGTTCGCGGAATACCGCGACCAGATCGAGGAGCGCGACGTCACACCCGACGACTTCGGCCGGATCGCCGCGCAGACCGCCAAGCAGGTGATCCTCCAGCGAATCCGCGAGGCCGAGCGCGAAATGATGTACGAGGAATACCGTGACCGCGTGGGCGAGCTGATCAGCGGCGTCGTCCAGCAGTCCGACTCGCGCTACACGCTTGTGCAGCTGCGCGAGCGCGTCGAGGCCCTGCTGCCCAAGAGCGAGCAGGTCGACGGCGAGCGCTACGACCACTCGCAGCGGATCAAAGCGGTGATCAAGGAGGTCTCGCCGTCCGCGAAGGGGCCGGCGATCATCGTCTCGCGCCGCGACCCGGAGCTGATCAAGAAGCTCTTCGAGCTCGAGGTTCCGGAGATCGCCGATGGGCTCGTCGAGATCGTCAACGTCGCCCGCGAGCCGGGCTACCGCTCGAAGATCGCCGTGATCTCGCACGCCGACGGCGTGGACCCTGTCGGTGCCTGCGTCGGCCCACGCGGTTCGCGCGTGCGAATGGTGGTCTCCGAGCTGCGCGGCGAGAAGATCGACATCATCCCCTACAACGACGAGCCGGCCCGTTTCGTCGCCAAGGCTCTTTCGCCGGCGCGCGTGCGCGAGGTGCTCGTCGACGACGAGGCCAAGCAGGCCACGGTGATCGTGCCCGACGACCAGCTCTCGCTGGCGATCGGCCGCGAAGGGCAGAACGTGCGGCTTGCCAACCGGCTGACCGGATGGCGCGTGGATATCCGCTCGGAGACCGAGTTCGCAGCCGAGGAAGCAGAGCACGGGACCGACGAAGAGGAGGTCTACGGCCGCTGCGCAGCGATCCTCTCGAACGGGAAACGTTGCCCGAACCATGCACTTCCCGGCTCGCGCTACTGCGGGCTCGAGAGCCATCAGGCGCTCGCCGAGATCGACTCCGACAACGTCGCCGACCTCGCCGAGGGCGATCAGGGCGCCGCGGACGAGCAGGAGGTCGCGGTGGCCCAGGTCGCCGAGCAGGAGCCGGCAGCCCAGACGCCGGAGCCCGCCGGCGAGGAGCCTGCCGGCGCGCCGGCCGAGGAGCCGAGCGAATAGCGCTCCGTGAACCCCAGCGACGCTGCGTCGGCTGCGGCCGGGTCACCGGCCGGGCGGCGCTGATCCGTTTCACCGCCCAGCCCGGGCAGCCAACAGCGATCGCACGTCCCGATGGCGCCCGCCGAGCGGACGGGCGCGGCGCATACCTGTGCCGAAACCGGAATGGCGGCGCCGAGGCGGCGTGTCTCGCGGCGGCCACCGCACGCAGGGGCTTCGCCCGCGCGTTGCGCGCACCAGTGCGCGCACAACCCGAACTCTTAGAATCGAGCACCGCATGAGCAAGCGCAGGGTCCACGAAATCGCCAAGGAGCAAGGGCTCTCGAGCAAAGAACTGCTCGAGAAGCTGCAGGCCGCCGGCGTCGAGGCCAAGGCGGCCGCGTCCTCCGTCGAGGAGGCCGATGCGCTGCGCGCGATCTCGGCCAACGGCGCCGCACCGTCGGCGAACGGAAATGCACCCGCCCCGCCAGCGCAGGCAGCGGCGCCCACGGCCACCACGTCCGCCCCGGCGCCGACGACCGAGCAGAGCGCCGGCCAGGCGCAGGCCGCAGCGCCGGCGCAGCCTGCCGGTGAGCGCGTGCGCCCCACCCGCGACTCGCGCGGCGGCGAGCGCGCCCCCGGCGATTCGAGCCTCGGGGGCCGCCGACGCGTGGTGATCGACTCGCAGGCCTCAAGGCGCCCGCAGACCGGCCCTTCGAACCTGCCCCAGCGGCGCCCGCGGCGCGGCCGGCGCCGTCGCGGGACCTACGACGACAGCATCGCGCCGATCGACACGGCGGCACTCGAGGCGACCGACCTGATCCGCGTCAACTCCGGTTCGACGGTCAAAGACGTCGCCGAGTACCTGGGCGTCGCCGTACCGGAAGTGATCAAGAAGCTGATGACACTCGGCGAGATGGCGACGCTCACGCAGACGCTCTCGGACGACGCGATCGAGATCATCGCCGAGGAGTTCTCGAAGAAGATCGAAATCGTCCACGCCGCAGACGACGTCGAGGCCGAGCCCGAATACGCCGACCAGGAGAGCGACCTCGTCAGCCGGCCCCCGGTCGTGACGATCATGGGCCATGTCGACCACGGCAAGACCTCGCTGCTCGATGCGGTCCGCGAAACCGAGGTCGTCGCGGGCGAGGCCGGCGGGATCACCCAGCACATCGGCGCCTACCAGGTCCGCCACGACGGCCGTGTGATCACCTTCCTGGACACGCCCGGCCACGAGGCGTTCACGGCGATGCGCGCCCGCGGCGCAAAGGTCACCGACGTCGCCGTGATCGTCGTAGCCGCCGACGACGGCGTCAAGCCGCAGACGGAGGAGGCAATCGACCACGCCAAGGCCGCCGAAGTCCCCGTGATCGTCGCGGTCAACAAGATCGACAAGGAGGGCGCGCAGCCTGAGCGTGTGCGCTCTGAGATGGCCGCCCACGGCCTTCAACCGGCAGAGTGGGGTGGCGAAATCGAGTTCGTCGATGTCAGCGCGAAGACCAAGCAGGGCCTCGACTCGCTGCTCGACACGATCCAGCTCGTCTCCGACCTCGAGGAGCTCAAGGCCAACCCCAAGGCCGAGGCGTCGGGAACTGTCATCGAGTCCAAGCTCGATCCCGGCCGCGGCGCGGTCGTCACGATCCTGATCCAGCGCGGCCACCTCGAAGTCGGCGACAGCCTCGTCGCGGGCGCCCATTTCGGGCGTGTGCGCGCGATGCACGACTTCACCGGGACGAAACTCAAACGCGCGCTTCCGGGCCAGCCCGTCGAGGTGCTCGGCTTCGACGGGGTCCCCGAGGCCGGCGAGCACGTTCACGCCGTCGAGAACGAGCGCCGCGCGCGCCAGCTCGCGGGCGAACGCGCCAACCGCCTGAAGACCGAGGCGCTGGCGCGTCGCTCGGGCCGCAAGGTCTCGCTCGAAGACGTCTTCAAGCTCGCCCAGGCGGGCGCGGTCAAGGAACTCGGCCTCGTGCTCAAGGCCGACGTCGCCGGTTCGCTGGAGGCCATCGAGGACGAGATCGCCAAGCTTCCCCAGCAGGAGGTGACGGTCAACATCATCCACCGCGCCGTCGGCGGCATCACCGAGTCCGACGTGATGCTCGCGGCGGCTTCGAACGGCGTGATCCTCGGCTTCAACGTTCGCCCGGTCGGCGACGCGCGGGCGCTCGCCGAGCGCGAGGGCGTCGAGATCCGGTCCTACTCCGTGATCTACCGCGCGCTCCAGGAGCTGCGCGACGCGATGCAGGGCATGCTCGAGCCGGAGGAGGTCGAAACGCCGCTCGGCCAGGCCGAGGTGCGCCAGCTCTTCAAAGCCTCGCGGATCGGGACGATCGCCGGTTCGATGGTCCAGGAGGGCGTCGTCACGCGCGGTTCGAAAGTCCGCGTGGTCCGCGACGGCACGGTGATCTACGACACCACGATCCACAGCCTGCGGCGTTTCCAGGAGGACGCGCGCGAGGTTGCGGCCGGCTTCGAGTGCGGCATCGTCCTCGACAGCTACCAGGATCTGCGCGTCGGTGACGTGCTCGAGACGTATGAGACGCGCCAGGTCGAGCGCGAGCTGCAGAACTAGGCCGCGACGGTTCACCTCCGCGCCGCGCAGGGACGATCTCTAGGATGGCCGAAGGCAGGATGCGCCGGGTGGATGAGGCGATTCGGCAAGTCCTTGGCGACGCCGTGACCGGCGAGCTGAAGGACCCGAGAGTTGGATTTGTGACCGTGACTGACGTATCAACGAGCCCAGACCTGCGCCATGCGCGCGTTTACTACAGCGTCCTGTCCGCTGAAGGACGGCCGTCGAGCCTGCGCGAACGCGCCGACTCGCAGCTGGGCCTCGAGAGCGCGCACGGCTTCCTGCAGTCCCGGATCGCCGACGAACTGCACCTGCGACGCACCCCCGAGCTGCGCTTCATCTACGACGGCACGACCGACCGCGCGATGCGCGTCGGCGAGCTGCTCGAGGACGAGCAGGAGCGATGAGCGTCGACCTGCGCGCCGACCGTCTCGCTGTGCTCGAGCGCCTGCGCGAGGACAGCCGTTTCGTGCTCGTCGCCCACGAGAGCCCCGACGGCGACGCGATCGGCTCGCTCGTCGCGATGCAGGGCCTGCTGACCGCGCTCGGCAAGGACGCCGTGATGTTCGTCTCTCCTGACGACCTGCCGCTGGCCGACGAGTACCGCACGTTCTCGCTCGACGGCCTGATCAAGACGCCGCCCTCGGACATCGCCGACCGCACCGCGGTGTTCCTGGACTGCGGCAACATCGACCGCAACGCGGTCGCCGAGGCGCTGCACGCCGCGCCGCACACGCTGAACATCGACCACCACCACGACAACACCCGCTTCGGGACGATCGACCTCGTCGAACCGCAGTCCTCGTGCACCGCCGAGATCGTCTGGACGCTGATGCGCGAACTCGATGTCGAGCCGACGCGCGAGATGGTCGAAGCGATGTACATCGGCCTGATCACCGACACCGGCCGCTTCATGTACGACAACACGACGCCACGGGCCCACGAGATGGCGGCCTACCTGGTCGCGGCCGGCGTGGACTCGCAGGGCATCTATCGCCGGCTCTACGAGGACATGCCGCTGGCCCGGCTGCAGCTGCTCGGCCGCGCGCTCGGGAAGATCGAGCGCTACGACTTCGGCGTCCTGTCGCTGGCGGTGCTCGACGTCGCGGACTTCGAGGCGGTCGGCGCCGAGCCCAGCCACTCCGAGGGGATCATCGACGAGCTGCGCAAGCTCAGCGGGACGAAGGTCGCGATGCTCGTGCGCGAGATACCGTCCGGGCCGCGCGAGGGACAGTGGAAAGCCTCGCTGCGGGCAACCGACGACGACGTCGACGTTTCGGTGATCGCCCGTGAGCACGGCGGCGGAGGACACCGCCGCGCAGCCGGCTTCACCACGACGCTCGCGCTCGACGAGCTGATTGCAGGGCTGCGCAGCGCGATCGCAGCGCAGCTCGACGGCGAGCCCGCCGCAAGCGTCGCCTGACCGCTGCGCCGTGGCCGGCGGCGAGTTTGAGGGGGTCCTGCTGGTCGACAAGCCGGTCGGGCCGACCTCGCACGACATCGTCGCGCGGGTGCGCCGCTCGCTCGGCGGCGCGAAGACCGGCCACGCGGGCACGCTCGACCCGTTCGCCAGCGGCCTGCTGCTGATCCTCGTCGGCCGCGCGACGAAACTCCAGCAGCAGCTGATGGAGCTGCCCAAGCGCTACGAGACCCTCGCGCGGCTCGGGGCCACCTCGACGACCGGCGACCCCGAGGGCGAGATCACGGTCACCGGCAGGCTCCCGCACGACCCGCCGGACCTGCCGACCGGCGAGCTGCGCCAGCGCCCGCCGGCCTATTCAGCCGTCAAGGTCGGCGGCGAGCGGGCCTACCGCCGGGCGCGGCGCGGCGAGAGCTTCGAGATGCCCGAGCGAATCGTGACGGTCCATGCCTTCTCACAGCTGTGGCGGCGCGAGCTGCCCGAGCCGACCGCGGCCTTCGCGATCGAATGCTCGTCGGGAACCTACGTGCGTTCGCTCATCGCGGACCTCGGCGATGCCTACTGTGTCGAGCTGAGGCGCACCGCGATCGGCCCGTTCGAGGTCGCACAGGCCGTCGCGGCGCCCGCCGGCGAGCCGTGGGTGGACCCGCCGCTGATCGCCCGCGAGGACGTCCTGGCTCGGCTGGGCGTCACGCCGCACTAGGCTGTCGCGGCGTGAAGATCGCCAGCCTCCAGGAGACCGCCCCGCGCGCGGGGGGCCGCGCGATCGCGCTCGGCGTGTTCGACGGCGTCCACCTCGGCCACCGGCGGGTTATCGACGGCGCCGACAGCGTGCTGACCTTCGAGCCGCACCCGATGAGCGTGCTCGCACCCGAGCGGGCGCCGCTGCTGCTCACGGGCCTGGAGCGCAAGGCCGAACTGGCCGCCGAGGTCGGCGCGCAGGAGCTGATCGTGATCCCCTTCGACCGCGCGTTCTCGCAGCTCTCGGCGCAGGAGTTCATCGACCAGGTGCTCATCGAGCGGCTCGGCGCAGCCAGCGTCGCGGTCGGCGAGAACTTCCGCTTCGGCCACGGCGCCAAGGGTGACGCGCCGATGCTGGCCGCGGACCCCCGCTTCGCGGTCGCGGTGCACCCGCTGCTAGCGCTCGACGGTCAGGTGATCAGCTCGACGCGGGTCCGTGAACTCATCGCCGGCGGCGACGTCGCGGGCGCCGCGCGGCTGCTTGGCGACACATTCCAGCTGCGCGGAACCGTCGTCGAGGGAGACCGGCGCGGCCGCGAGCTCGGCTTCCCGACCGCCAACATCGTCCCCGACCCGGGATACGCGAGACCCGCGCACGGCGTCTACGCAGCGCTCTGCGACGGCCGGCCCGCCGCCGTGAACATCGGCGTGCGCCCGACCTTCGACGACGCGCAGGGGGAACTCGTCGAGGTCCATGTGCTCGATTTCGACGGCGACCTCTACGGCCGCGAGCTCCACGTCGACTTCGTCGAGCGGCTGCGCGGGGAGGAGCGCTTCGACGACGTCGCGCAGCTCGTCGAGCAGATGGAGCAGGACGTCGCGCAGGCCGCGAGCCTCCTGCAAACCGCGGGTTGAGCGGCCCGCCTTCTGCTACCTTCATCGGTCGATGAGCACGCTGACAGCAGAGCGCAAGCGCGAGATCACCGCCAAGTTCGGCAGCGACGAGAAGGACACCGGCAACACCCGGGTCCAGGTCGCGCTGCTCACCGAGCGCATCAACGACCTGACCGACCACCTGCGCGAGCAGAAGAAGGACCACCACTCGCGCCGCGGGCTACTGATGCTCGTTGGTCGGCGCCGGCGCTTCCTGGACTACCTCCAGCGTGAGGACCTCGAGGGCTACCGGGCGTTGATCAAGGAGCTCGGGCTGCGTAAGTAATGGCGCTTGCGGCCGGCGAGAAGGTTCCCGACTTCAAGCTCCAGAGCGCGAGCGCCGATGAGTTCGGCGGGCAGGACCTGCAGGGACGAACGATCGTGTTCGTCTTCTACCCGTTCGCCTTCAGCCCCGTCTGCACCGACCAGCTGCAGATCTACGAGGGGGCCCTGGCCGATTTTGCCGCCAAAGGCGTCGAGCTGTTCGGCGTCTCCTGCGACTCGACCTACGCGCAGTCCGCCTTCGTCGAGAAGCTCGGCGTGACCAGCGCCCAGCTTTCGGACTTCGAGCCCAAGGGGGCCGCCTGCGGTGCGTTCGACACGCTTCACCCCGGCGGCTTCGCACAACGGGCGCTCGTGATCACCGGCCCCGACGGCCGCGTCCTGTGGAGCTACCAGGCCGCCTCGCCGGGCGAGCTTCCGTCGCTCGAGCTGCTGCGCGATGGTGTGCAGCAGGCGCTCGCAGTCCGCGATTCCTAGGCCCCGGCCGGCAGCGGTCGGCTAAGCTGGCCTAGTTCGGAACGAGAGAAAAAGCAAGCAAGGCCGCCGAACCAAGCGCGGCCGGAAAAGGCAGTGAATATGAACAGCAGTACCGTTACGCGGCTCGCCGTAGAGATTGCGGGCAGCGAGATTTCCTTTGAAACGGGCAAGATGGCCAAGCAGGCCTCAGGCGCCGTCGTCGTACGCCAGGGGGACACGATGGTCCTCGCGACCGCGGTCGCCGGCCAGCTGCGCGACGTCGACTTCCTCCCGTTGACCGTCGATGTCGAGGAACGCATGTACGCCGCGGGCAAAATCCCCGGCTCCTTCTTCAAGCGCGAGGGCCGTCCCGGCGAGAAGGCGACGCTCACCGCGCGCATGATCGACCGTCCGATCCGCCCGCTCTTCCCGAAGGACTGGCGTTACGACACGCAGCTCGTCGCGATCCCGATCTCCGTCGATCAGGTCAACGCATTCGACATCCTTGCGATGAACGGCGCCTCCGCGGCGCTGATGATCTCCGACATCCCGCTGCCGACACCCGTCGGCGCCGTGCGGATCGGCAAGATCGGCGGCGACTTCGTGGTCAACCCGCCGGAGACCGCGCTCGCCGCGGAAGCCGAGGAGCCGACCGAGCTCGACCTCGTCGTCGCCGGAACGGAAGAGGCGATCCTGATGGTCGAGGCCGGGGCGAACGAGATCCCCGAGGCCGAGATCCTCGACGCGCTCGACATCGCGCACGACGCGATCAAGAAGATCTGCGCGCTCCAGCGCGAGCTCGCGGAGAAGGCCGGCAAGACCAAGAAAACCTTCGCCGCGATCGGCGTCGACAGCTCGGTGCTCGACAGCGTCCGTGCCTCGCACGGCGCGCAGCTCGACGCTGCGACGCAGGTCGAGGACAAGCTCGAGCGCCAGGACGCAACCAAGGCCGTCGAGCAGGAAATCCTCGCCGAGCACGCCCCCGCTGCGCCGACCGGCGCCTCGGAGAGCGAAGTGCAGGCCGCCGCGGAGCGCCGCTCCGCGGTCCAGCGCGCGTTCGACTCGCTGGAGAAGTCGATCATCCGGGAGCGGATCGCGGTTCACAAGCGCCGTCCCGACGGCCGCAGCGAGAACGAGATCCGCGACATCTCGATCGAGGTCGGCGTCCTGCCGCGTGCGCACGGCTCCGCGCTGTTCACGCGCGGCCAGACGCAGGCGCTGTCCGTCGCCGCACTCGGCACCCTCAAGGAGGAGATGCGGATCGACACGCTCGGCCTGGACAGCAAAAAGTACTACTGGCACCACTACAACTTCCCGCCGTTCTCGGTCGGGGAGGCGGGCCGGATGGGCGGCGTAAAACGCCGTGACATCGGCCACGGCGCGCTCGCCGAGCGTGCACTGGCGCCGATGGTCCCCTCGATCGAGGAGTTCCCCTACTCGATCCGGGTGGTCTCCGACATCCTCGAGTCCAACGGTTCGTCGTCGATGGCCTCGGTCTGCGGATCCTCGCTGTCGCTGATGGATGCCGGCGTGCCGATCAAGCGCCCGGTAGCGGGTATCGCGATGGGCCTGATCAAAGAGGGCGAGGACTACATCGTCCTGACCGACATCGCCGGTGTCGAGGATCACCTCGGTGACATGGACTTCAAGGTCGCGGGCACCGAGAACGGCATCACCGCCCTGCAGATGGACATCAAGATCACGGGCGTCACGTTCGAGATCCTGCGCGACGCGCTGGCCCAGGCCAAGGAGGCGCGGACGTTCATCCTCGGCAAGATGTCCGATGTCATCTCCGGTCCGCGCGGCGAGCTGAGCCGCTACGCACCGCGGATCCAGACGATCCAGATCGACCCGTCGCAGATCGGCATGCTGATCGGCAAGGGCGGCGAAACGATCCGCGCGCTCTCGGACGAGTACGACAGCCAGATCGACGTCAATGACGACGGCCAGGTGCTGATCTACTCCGCCAACGGCGAGCTCGGCGACGCGCTCGTTGAGCGCGTGCGGCTGATGATGAAGGAGGTCGAGGTCGGCGACGAGTACGTCGGCAAGGTCGTCAAGACGACGACGTTCGGCGCCTTCATCGAGCTCTCGAAGGGCACCGACGGCCTGCTCCACATCTCCAACGTCTCGCCCGGCAGCCGGGTCGAGTCCGTCGAGGAGGTCATGAGCAAGGGCGACGAAGTCACCGTCCGCGTGGTCGAGGTCGACCGTGAGCGTGGCCGCATCGGCCTGCGCCTCTCGCACGACCCTGAGATCGCCGGCAAGAGCGTCGAGGAACTCTCGGCGGTCGGCAGTGGCGGCGGCGGCGGGGGCGGCGGGCGCGACCGCGACCGCGGCGACCGTGGTGGTGACCGTTCACGGCGTGGCTCGGGCCGTCCGCGCCGCGACCGCGACTGACGCCTCAACCGGTGAGCGCCCGCCACCGGACAACGGAGCTTGCGCACGGCGTGCGCGTCATCACCGAACCGGTGAGTGACGTGCGCTCCGTGGCGCTTGGCCTCTGGGTCGCCAACGGCTCGGCCGACGAGACCGAAAGCGAGGCGGGCACCTCACACCTGCTCGAGCACATGCTGTTCCGCGGCACGCCGCGGCTGACCTCGCGCGAGGTCGACGAGCTGTTCGACTCGCTCGGCGCCGAGATCAACGCGGCGACCGACCGCGAGACGACCGTCCTGTACACGCGCGTGCTCGACGTGCACCTCGAACAGGCCTTCGCCGCACTCGGGGAAATGCTCGTCGAGCCGGCCTTCGAATCGCTCGAGACCGAGCGCGAGGTCGTGCTCGAGGAGATCGCGATGTACGAAGACGACCCCCAGGACCGGATCTTTGACGTCTCCGGCGAACTGCTCTACGACGGCAACCCGCTCGGGCGCCCGGTGCTCGGCAAGGCCGAGGTCGTCGGGGCGATGACGCCCGAGCGCCTGCGCGCCTTCCATGATCAGCACTACACCGCGCCGGGGCTTGTCGTAGCGGCCGCCGGATCGCTCGAGCACGAGCGGATCGTGGCGCTCGCCGAAAAGCATCTCGCCGGCCTGAAGGACGCCCCGGCGCCGGCGCCGCCGCCCGTTGCGAAGGTGCGCACGGGGGGCATGCGCTTCTTCGAGAAGGAGACCGAACAGTTCCACGTCTGCCTCGGTGGCCCGGGCCTGGGCCGGGACGACGAGCGCCGCTTCGCGCTGCGCGTGCTGGAAGGCGCGCTCGGCGGGACGACCTCATCGCGGCTCTTCCAGCTGATCCGTGAGCGCCACGGCCTCGCCTATGCGGTCTTCACGTACTCCAACCTTCACGAGGGATGCGGTGACGTCGGGGTCTACCTCGGCACGCGCCCGGACAACCTCCAGCGGGCACTCGAGCTGCTCGCCGAGGAGCTCGCGAGCGTCGCAGGCGGCAGCCTGACCGACACCGAGATCCAGCGCGCCCGCGAGAACCTCAAGGGCCGCGTGGCGATCTCGCAGGAGTCCTCGGCGGCGCGGATGCACCACATTGGTTCCGCGCTGCTGCTCGGCCTGCCGGTCCTGACGCTGGAGCAGACGATCGAACGGATCGACGCCGTCGGATCCGACGAAGTGCGCGCCCTCGCCGCCGAGCTCTATTCGCCGGGGCGGCTCTCGATCGCCGGGATCGGGCCCGACGAGGCCCAGTTCCACGCTGCCAGCGGGCCGTTCGAGGGAGTGCTCGCGCAGTGATTCGCGTCGCGGTCTCCGGCGCCGCGGGCCGCATGGGGCAGGCAGTCTGCCTGGCGGTCGACGGCGCCCCCGACATGGAGCTGACCGGCCGCGCAGACCCGGCGCTGGGGACGAGCCTCGCCGAGGTGCTCCCGCAGGCCGACGTCGTCGTCGACTTCACCACGCCGCAGACGGGACTCGAGAACGCGCTCGCCTGCCTGCGCGCCGGCGTGCACGTCGTCGTGGGCACGACGGGTTTCGATCCCGCGCCGCTCGCCGGGGTCACGCCGGACGGCGGCGGCGAGCCGGCGAAGGCGCTGATCGCGCCGAACTTCGCGATCGGCGCGGTGCTGATGATGCGTTTCGCCGAGCAGGCAGCGCGGCACATGGACGCCGCCGAGATCATCGAGCTGCACCACGACGGCAAGCTCGATGCGCCGAGCGGCACCGCCAGGCGCACCGCGGAGCTGATGGCCGAAGCGTCGGGCGGCGCACCACCGCCGATCCACTCGGTGCGCCTGCCGGGCCTCGTCGCGCACCAGGAGGTCATCTTCGGAGCCGAGGGCCAGACGCTGACGATCCGCCACGACTCGATCGACCGCACGTCCTTCATGCCCGGCGTGCTGCTCGCAGTTCGCCGCATCGGCGAGCTCGATGTTTCGCCGACGATCGGGCTCGAGCATCTGCTGTTCTGACGGCAACGATGGGATACTGCCAGCGATGACCGACCTCGGAGCAGTCCTCACAGCGCTCGTCACGCCCTTCGACCAGTCCGGCGCAGTCGACGAGCAGTCGTTCGTCGCGCTGATGGGCTACGTGGCGGCCAACGGCTCGGACGGCTTCGTCGTCGCGGGCACGACCGGCGAGGCCTCGACGCTCAGCGAACGCGAGCACCTGAACCTGATCGAGCTTGCCGTCTCCGAGCGGCCGGCGGGCAAGACGGTGATCGCCGGGACCGGCACCAACGACACCGCCCAGGCCGTCAACCTCACAGAGCGCGCGACGGCGCTCGGCGCCGACGCGATGCTCGTCGTCACGCCCTACTACAACCGCCCGAGCCGGCTCGGCCTGCTGCGCCACTACGAGGCCGTGGCCGCCGCGACGGACAAACCGATCATCCTCTACAACATCCCCGGGCGCACCGGCACGAACATGCCGCCCGACCTGCTCGCCGAGCTTGCACAGATCCCGAACGTCGCCGCCGTCAAGCAGGCGAACGCGCAGGAGCTGCAGCCGATCGAGGGCCTCGAGCTATACGCCGGCGACGACTCGAGCCTCGCGCGCACGCTGGAGCTCGGCGGCGCCGGGGGAATCCTCGTCGCCAGCCACATCGTGGGGCCGCAGATGCGCCGGATGGTCGATGAGCCGGCGCAGCGCGCGGCAATCGACGCCTCGCTGCACGACCTCTTCGACGTGCTGTTCATCACCGCCAACCCGACCCCGGTCAAGGCCGCGCTGAACATGCTCGGCCACCGTGTCGGGGGCCTGCGGCTGCCACTCGTCGAAGCGACCGAGGATGAGCAGTCCCGGATCCGCGCGGTGCTGGAGCGGCACGGATTGCTCGAGGCGTCGTGAGCGGCAAGCTGCGTGTGCTGCCGCTCGGCGGCCTGGGCGAGATCGGCAAGAACATGACCGTCGTCGAGTACGACGGCCGGATCGTCGTCGTCGACGTCGGCCTGCGCTTCCCGACCCCCGAGATGGTCGGCATCGACCTCGTGCTACCGGACTTCACCTACCTGCGCGAACGCGTCGAGGACATCGAGGCGATCGTCATCACCCACGGCCACGAGGACCACCTCGGGGCGCTGCCGTGGGTCCTTCGCGAGCTCGACGGCGAAGCGCCGCCGGTCTACGGCGGCTCCCTGACGATCGAGATGGCCCGCTCGAAGCTCGAAGAGCACAAGCTGCGAGACATCGAGCTGATCGATGTCTCCGACGGCGAAGAACTCAACCTCGGGCCGTTCAACGTCGAGCTGATCCACATGACGCACTCGATCCCCGATTCGAGCGCCGTCGCGTTGACCTGCGACCTCGGGACCGTCCTGATCACCGGCGACTACAAGTTCGACCAGACCCCCGTCGACGGCCCGCCGGCGGACGTCGCGCGGCTCGCCGAACTCGGCAGCGAGGGCGTGCTGCTGCTCTGCGGCGACTCGACCAACGTCGACCGGCCCGGGTTCTCGCCGTCGGAGTCGCTCGTCGGACCGGCGCTCGAGGAGGTCTTCGCGCGCTGCGAAGGGCGGATCGTCGTGACCAGCTTCGCGAGCAACATCCACCGTGTGCAGCAGGTCGTCGACGCGGCCCACGCGCTGGGACGCAAAGTCGCGCTCGTCGGACGCTCGATGCGCAAGAACGTCGGCATCGGCCGCAACCTCGGCCACATCCAGGTCCCCGACGGGATGCTCGTCGGCCCGCGCGAGGTCGAAGACCTCCCCGACGAGAAGGTCGTGATCGTCTCGACCGGCTCCCAGGGCGAGCCGCTCTCGGCGCTGCGCCGGATGGCCTGGCGCGACCACCACCAGGTCCAGCTGCACGAGGGTGACACCGTCGTCTTCTCGGCGACCCCGGTGCCCGGCAACGAGCGCGCCGTCAACGAGACGATCGACCGCCTCTACCACATCGGCTGCGAGGTGATCACGCCGCGCGAGGCGCCGGTCCACGCCTCCGGACACGGTTACGCCGAGGAGGTCAAGCTGATGCTGAACCTCGTGCGCCCCCGCTATGTGATGCCCTTCCACGGCGACTTCAAGCGCATCCGTCTGCATGCCGAGCTCGCCGAGGCGGTCGGCGTGCCGCCCGAGAACATCTTTCGCGGCGAAAACGGACTGCCGCTCGACATCGACGCCAAGGGCGCGCGCTTTGGCGCGCACGAGACGTCCGGGATGCTCTACGTCGACGGTGTCGAGATCGGCGAGATGGCCGACGCGGCGCTGCGCGACCGGCGGATGCTCTCCGCAGACGGCATCTTCATCGTCGTCGTGACGATCTCCGAGCAGGACGGCACTGCTGTCGGCGAGCCGGAGGTGATCCTGCGCGGCGTGCCGTTCGAGGACCAGGCCCAGACGCTACGCGACGAGATCGCCGACCGGGTCGACGAGACGCTCGCCGACGCCGCGCGGGAGAAGATCACCGAAGTCGACCTGCTGCAGCAGTCGCTACACGACGCGCTGGCCAAGCTGGTCTACGACCGCCTGCGCCGGCGGCCGATGGTCCTGCCGGTCGTCATCGAGATCTGACGCCGCCGGAAGGCGCACGCAGAAGTTCGCGCCGGGTCCGCCGTCGCGCACCAGCTCAACGCTCCCGCCGTGCGCCTCGGCGACGGCGCGGACGATCGCCAGGCCAAGGCCGGTCGAGCCGCCGCGGTCGCCCTGTCCCGACACGAAACGCTCAAAAAGGTGTTCGGCGACCTCCTCCGGCACGCCGGGCCCATCGTCGGCCACGAGCAGCTCCACCGCGTCCCCGGCCGGGCGGACCGTGACGTCGATGCTGGTGCCCGGCGGCGTGTGCGTCACGGCATTGCCGATCAGGTTGAGCGCGAGGCGGTGAAGGTCGTCATGGCTGCCGCGAACAGTGGCCGGCGTGAGGTGCACGGCGATCGCGTGGCCGTCGGCGACGGGCTCGAGCTCGGCGACCGCCTCGACGGCGATTTCGTCCAGCCGGCAGGGCTCGGTCGCGGTCTCGCGGGTGGTTTCCGAGCGCGCGAGCAGCAGCAGGTCGCTGACCAGGCGCCGCATCCGCTGCGAGGAGCGCAGCGCCGAGTAGGCCGCCTCGGCCTGCTCACCGTGCAGCGATTCGGCGAGGATTTCGAGGTTCGCGAGGACGCTCGTGAGGGGCGTGCGCAGCTCGTGCGAGGCATCGGCGACGAAGCGCCGCTGGCGCGCGAGCGAGGCCTCGCTTTCGCCGCGTGCCGTGTCGAGCTCGTGGAGCATCGACTGCAGCGTGCGCGAAAGTTCGGCGACCTCGTCTTCGGCCGCCGAAGCCGGCAGGCGGGTCGACGGGTCACGCGTGCGTGCGATCTCGGCCGCGGCCCCCGTGAGGCTCGCGATCGGCGCCATCGCGCGTCGCGCGATCGCGATCCCGGCAAGCAGCGCGAGCGCGGTGCCGCCGAGCACGCCGAGCACCAGGAAGAGCTCGATCCGCCCGACCGTCGCGTTCAGCGAATCGGTGCGCCGCCCGTACTGCAGGTAGAGCTGGCCGACCTGTTCGTGGTTCTGGTTCACGAGCGGGACACGCGTCTCGACGACCACGAAGTCGCCCGCCTGCTGGGTCACGGTTTCGTCGCGCGACAGGACGTGCAAGGGGCCGAGCGACGGCACTTGGGAGGGGTATTCGCCGACCAGGCTCCCGGACAGCGCGAAGATGCGTATCGCGGAGGTTTCGGAGATTTTCACCAGCCCGTCGAGCGGAACGAGGTCGAGGTGTCCCTGCGGGGAGAGCTTCCACGTCACGCCGTTCGCGAGCCGCTCCGCGTCGGAGACGACACGATGGTTGAAGTCTTCGCGCACGCGAGAGATCGTCAGCGAGCCGATCACGATCGCGAAGACACAAAGGATCACGAACGTCAGCAGCGCAGAGACGAGCGCCAGCCGCATCCTGATCGGCAGCCGTTCGAAGCGCGCCGCGATGCGCGCGACGAACCGCGAGGGGGAGCGGTGAAAGCTCCTAGGTTGCCCGGAGGACGTACCCGGCACCACGGATCGTGTGCAGGAGACGCGGCTCGCCGCCCGCCTCCAGCTTGCGTCGAAGGTTGGACACGAAGACCTCGATCGTGTTGGTCGTCGAGAACGGGTCGTAGCCCCAGACCTCGTCCAGCAGTCGCTGGCGGGAGATCACGATCCGCTCGTTGCGCATCAGGTATTCGAGCAGCTCGAACTCACGCTGGGTCAGCTCGACGTCACGCTCGCCGCGGCTCACCTCGTGGGTGTCGCTGTTGAGCGTCAGGTCACCGACGGTCAGCGCCGCGCTGCCACGCGGCGGGCGCCGGCGCAGGATCGCGCGGATCCGCGCGAGCAGCTCCTGGCGCTCGAACGGCTTGACGAGGTAGTCGTCGGCGCCCGAATCGAGGCCCTCGACGCGCGAATCGACGGACTCGCGCGCGGTCAACATCAGGATCGGCACGTCGCCTTCCGAGCGCAGCCGGCGTGCAACCTCGATGCCGTCGATCTTCGGCAGGCCGAGGTCGAGAATCACCACGTCCGGCGAGAAGCTGCGGGCCTGGAGGAGCGCATCCTCGCCGTCTGGCGAGATCCGAACGTCGTAGTCCTCCATCCGCAGCAGACGCTGAAGGGTGAGCGCAATCTCCTCGTCGTCCTCGACGACGAGCACGCGGGCTGTCCGTCCAAAGTCGTTCATCTGATGTCCATTATCGGCAGAGGGGTAAACCGATGCTAAGAGCGGGGCCGGAAGGTGCGCGCCGGCCGATGTCGAAGGTGGGCCGGGTATGCCCGCAACACGCCGCAAGAGTCCGGCCCGCAAAGGCACGCGCAGCAAAGCACGCAAGGCCCCTGCAAAACGTCGCCGGCCGCGGATGCCGCTGCTCGGGCAACGCGAACGTGACGTCCTCGCGCTCGCGCTCGTCGCGCTCGGCGTGTTCCTCGCCTTCGTTCTCTACGGCGGCTGGCAGGGGGGACCGATCGGCCATGGACTCGCCACGGCAAGCGCCTGGCTGGTCGGCCGCGCAAGGATCCTGGCGCCACCGGCGCTCGTGATCGCCGGCCTCTCGATGCTGCTCGGCCCGCTCGTCGAGACGCCCCGCGCCGCACGAATCGGGGGGGCCTGTCTGCTCGCCGCGGTCACGCTCGCACTCGCCGGCGGACTGTTCGGGCTCGCCGACGCGCCGGCTCACAGCGGCTTCGTCGCCGCGGAGTTCAAGGCCCACGGCGGACTGGCCGGGCAGGTCCAGTACGAAGTTGCCGAGCGCCTGGTCGGCAGCCTCGGGGTCACCTTGCTGGTGGTCTTCCTCGCGCTTGCCGCGCTGGTGCTGATCAGCGGCGCCTCGCTGGCGGGCGCGCTGCGCGCAACGGGCGCCGGTCTTGCCGAGACAACACGCCGCGTGCGGGCCCGCTCCGCCCAGAAGCCGGCGGGGCGCGGCGCACCGTTGACGGTCCCCGAGCCGCAGCCGAGCGAGCTGGTGGTCCGCGCGACACACGTCGAGGCGCCGGCGCGCGACGAACCGGGCGAGCCCCCGCCGCACGAGCTCGAGACGCTGTTCCCCGAGCCGCCCGCGCTCGAGTCCGACGACGGCGAAGACGCTGTTGACGAGGAGGGGGACGACGAAGAGCTCCAGCAGCCGGCCGCGGTCGACGAGGACCGGCTCACGCCGCAGGGACGCTATCGCGACAGCGTCACAGACGACCCGAACTTCAAATGGCGCCTGCCGTCCGCGAGGAAGATCCTCACGCGCTCCACGGGCGAGCAGTCCAAGCCCGACACGCAGGGGCAGGAGCGCACCGCCACGGCGCTCGTCCAGGCCCTGGGCCACTTCGGCGTGCAGTCGCAGATCGTCGGCACGATCAGCGGACCGCACATCACGCGCTACGAGCTGCGCCTGGCGCCGGGCACGAAGGTCGCCAAGGTCGCCCAGCTCAAAGACGACCTTGCGTACGCGCTCGCCGCGACCGACATCCGGATCCTCGCGCCGATCCCCGGCAAGCAGGCGGTCGGTGTCGAGGTCCCGAACAGCAAGCGCCGGATCGTGCGCCTCGGTGACGTCTATCAGGACCCGCCGGCCGACTGGTCGCCGCTGACGGTCTGGCTCGGCAAGGACGTCGCGGGCAAGGCGATCGGGGCCGACCTGGCCAAGATGCCGCACCTGCTCGTCGCCGGAACCACGGGCGCCGGCAAGTCCGGGGCGATCAACGCAATGCTGACCTCGATCCTGCTGCGCGCGACGCCGCGCGACGTGCGGCTCGTGCTCGTCGATCCCAAGCAGGTCGAGCTCAACCACTACGAGTCGATTCCCCACCTGCTCACCCCGGTAATCACCAGCCCGCGGATGGCGGCAAACGCGCTGCAGAACCTCGTCCGCGAGATGGAGCAGCGCTACGGGATCATGTCGGTCAGCCGCACCCGTGGCCTCCCGGAGCTCAACCGCGTCCGCGAGGAGCGCGGCGAAGCACCGCTGCCGTACATCCTGTGCGTGATCGACGAGCTCGCGGACCTGATGATGGTCGCGCCGGCCGACGTCGAGGATTCGATCATCCGCCTGGCCCAGAAGGCCCGCGCCGTTGGGATTCACCTCGTGCTCGCGACCCAGAGCCCACGGGTCGACGTGATCACCGGGATGATCAAGGCGAACGTGCCGTCGAGGATCGCCTTCGCGGTCTCCTCGCAGACGGATTCGCGCGTGATCCTCGATCAGGGCGGCGCCGAGTCGCTGCTCGGACAGGGCGACATGCTCTTCAGCCCGATCGGCAGTTCGCGCCTGCAGCGCATCCAGGGCGCATTCATCGACGAGCCGCAGATCGCCGCACTGACCGACGCGTGGCGCAGGCAGGGCGAACCGGAACTGCGCGAGGAGCTGCTCGAGCAGGTCGAGGGGGAGGAGAGCGCCGGATCACCTGACGAGCTCGACCCCGACGAGGATCCGCTGCTGCGTGACGCCATCCAGCTGGTCGTTGAGATGCAGACAGCATCGACCTCGATGCTCCAAAGGCGGCTGCGGCTGGGTTACACCAGGGCCGGGCGAATGATCGACATGCTCGAGCGCCGCGGCGTGATCTCCGGCTATGAAGGTTCGAAGCCGCGGCAGGTTCTGATCACCGAAGCAGACCTCCCGCGGGTGCTTGCGGCAATCCCGGGCTCCGAACCCGCCGCAACCGACTAGCCTTCCCTGCGCGATGCCTGAGATTGGCCCGACGCTGCGCGAGGCCCGCATGCGGGCCCGCATCGACATCTCCGAGATTGAGGCGCAGACGAAGATCCGCGCGAAGTACCTGCGCGCCCTGGAGAACGAAGAGTGGAGCCTGCTGCCAGGCCCGACTTTCATCAAGAGTTTCCTGCGCACCTACGCCGAGGCGCTGGGGATCGACAGCCGCCCGCTCGTGGACGAATACCGCCTGCAGCACGAACATCCGGACGCGGCCCACGAGCCAATCATGCCCTCCTCGCGGCGCGGCGGCGACTCCGGAGAGCGCGCCTCGACCGCGTACCGCTTCGCGGTCGCCGCGATCGTGCTGCTGATCGTGGTGCTCGTCGCGCTGCTCGTGCTCGGCAAAGGCAGCTCCAAATCCAACCCTCCGGCGTCGAGTTCCGGCGTCACGCTCTCGCTGCGTGCCACCGCGCCGGTGCGCGTGTGCCTCAGCGAAGGGTCCGGCGGGCGCCTGCTCCATTACACGCCGCTCGCGGCGGGCCAGCGCACGCGCTCCTACCACGCGAGCGAATTCATCCTGTGGGCCGAAAACAGGTCGCTGCGCCTGACGATCGACGGCACCGAACATCAGATCTCGGCGGGCGGAGCGTTCACCGTGACCGCCGCCGGCGCTCAGGACGCAGGCTCCGAAGGGCGCCTGCGGGCCTGCGGCTGAGATGGCCGCCCGCGCGGGGATCATCGTCACCGGCACCGAGGTGCTCACCGGCCGCGTGACCGACCGCAACGGGCCGTGGATCGCGCAAAGGCTCCGCGAGCTCGGCGTGGACCTCGCGCACACAGTGGTCGTCGGCGACCGGGTGCCGGACATCACGAGCGCGCTGCGCTTCATGGCCGCCGAGGGGCTTTCCCTGATTGTCACGAGCGGGGGGCTGGGCCCGACCGCGGATGACCTCACCACGGCGACCGTCGCCGCGTTCCAGGGCCGTGCGCTCGAACTCGACGAGCGGCTCGAGGCGCGGATTGGCGAGATCGTCGCGCCGCTACTGCGTCGCTGGCCGAACGTCGACCAGGAGGCGCTCGCCGCGGGCACGCGCAAACAGGCCGAAGTGCCGGCCGGCGCTGCGATCCTCGAGCCCGTCGGCACGGCACCCGGTGTCGTCGTACCGCCCGCCGAGCCCGCGGGACCGACGGTGCTCGTGCTGCCGGGGCCGCCGCGCGAGCTGCAGCCGATGTGGCAGGCGGCTGTCCAGACCCCGGAGCTGCAGAGCGCGATCGCCGGGGCGACCGTCTACGAGCAGCGCACGCTGCGGCTGTTCGGGATCCCGGAGTCCGAGATTGCCGAGACCCTGCGGCGCGCCGCAGCCGACGGCATCGAGCTCGATCAACTGGAGATCACAACCTGCCTCAAACGCGGCGAGGTGGAGGTCGTCACGCGCTACGAGCCGCCGGCAACACAGACCTACGAGCGGTTCGCCCGGTTCGTCGCCGAGCGCCACGGGGCGGTGCTTTTCTCACCCGACGGGCGTACGGTGGACGAACTGGTCGCGGCCACGCTGATCGCGCGCTCGTTGACCGTCGCGACCGCCGAGTCGTGCACGGCCGGCCTGCTCGCCGCGCGGCTCACCGAGCTGCCGGGCTCCTCGGCCTATTTCGTCGGTGGTCTGCTGACCTACTCCAACGAGTCCAAGGAAGCGCTCGCAGGCGTCGCGCACGCGTCTCTCGCCGAACATGGGGCGGTCAGCGAGCAGGTTGCCGTCGAGCTGGCCCGCGCGGCGCGCGAGCG
>Ga0182013_10002054_pt1 | contig 26753 bp, 32 predicted proteins | sample 612S2MmetaG_FD_120487 | JGI IMG/M metagenome (GOLD analysis project Ga0182013, IMG submission 120487) | Permafrost microbial communities from Stordalen Mire, Sweden - 612S2M metaG | ecosystem: Environmental > Terrestrial > Soil > Wetlands > Permafrost | place: Sweden: Stordalen | collected...
CCCTCACTGTGAGTTGCACGGGCTGCCAGGCGCAGAGCGTCACGGCTATCCAGTGGACGATCACGCTACCCGCGGGTGTCTCGCTGGGCGCACCTGTCGCGGCTAGTGCGTGGGCTGCTGCTGGCAATATCGCGTATTGCAATCCGGCCAACGGGACGTGCATTGTCGCCGGCGGAACCGCTGTGGTGGCGGATGGTGCCGTCGCGACAATTCCGCTCACGTTTGCGACCGCGGGGAGCGATTCACTGGCGCTCAGCGGGTTATTCGCGGCGGCTGAGATCAGTGGCGCCGGGGTGAACGTGAACGGCATGACATCCGGCAGTCCGGCAGCGATCAAAGTCCTGAGCCCATGCGATCTCAATAGCGACGGCGTGGTGAACACCGCGGACGTGCAGATCATGATCAATGCCGCGCTTGGGATAACGGCTTGCCCAATCAGCGGGATCACCTGCAATCTGGTCGCAGTGATTAACGAGATCATCGCGGCGAATGGCGGCGCGTGCAAGAATTGAGTTGGCGCTCGGCGGCGAATTACATCGAGAATCCATACACGCGCACCGTGCCGCTGGCGATATTACCGCTGCTGTCGAAGAGCTTGAAGGCGTTGATCGCGCTCCCGCCAGAATAGGCCCCCCGCGTCTCGATCCCCTGGAAAAGCGAGCCCGAAGTCTCGTAGGTGAGGGAGGCGACGATACGCGGATACGGCGCCGTGCTGGCCGGCAGTACGAGCCTGCACGGGCCACAAACGCCGTAGTCGCCGCTGTTGCTCAGTCCATCTGAGGTAGAGCTCAAATCGAACTGAGTGGAGACTCCTCCGCTTACTCCCGCGCCTCCGGAGTTCCATCGCGTGGCAGCGGTATTATAATTACTGCCGGTGTCGTAGGTGCTCCCGCCGTCGCTCGATACCTGCATGCTGAGAATCCCGCCAGATGTGGCGCTCACCAGTCCGAGAAACTCAATCAAATAATCGTCATAGCTGCTGCTGTACCAACCATCGAAAACCAGACTAGCGGAAGCCGATGCAGTGTGCTCCTCAAGCAACACGAGCGCGCCGCCTCCCCCTCCGCCGCCACCTGTCGCCACTTGCACCCAGGCCGAACCGGTATCGTAGTAGGCGTTGCCTGCGTTCGCACCGGTGGAGACGAAGAACAGTCTGCCCGGTATGCCCGCGGTTGGCAGGTTGGAGTAGATATCGTAGATCGTCACGCTTGCGAGAGTACTCATAGGTTCCTCAGTTGGGCACACCGACGACGGTTACAATGTCGCCGATGGCAAAAATGAAATTGGAATTTCCATCCGTCAGTGATTCGGAGTGCGTGTCGGTAGCCGGCGTTATCCAACTATCGTCGTAATCGGTGCTGCTGTTCTTCGTCAACACCTGTCCGGCTGTTCCGCCAGCCGGGACGAACTGACCGACCACGCCCGCCACAGCGTTGCCGCTGGCGTCGTACTGCAGCGGATCGCCAGTCGCGCCAGCTGACCCGCTCGCGCACTGCATCTGCTCCGTGTTGCCGGTCTTTGTCCCGACTTTAATGTCCCCGCCGCCAGTGCCGAATACCGGCTCGTTGAGCGTCAGTGCTCCGGTGGAATGAGTCACCGTCCCCTGTGGGTTGGCCTGCACGATAGTGGTCTGCGCGGGTGGCGCGCTCCCTGGGTTTGCGTCAAACGAAACGCTGACATAGGCCATCTCCGTGCCGCCGGCCAGCGCCAGCGAGCTAGTGAAGCTGCCAGCACCGGGAGACGCCACGGCGGCGGCCTCGGTTTCGACCCCCGTGTATCCTGCGAGAATCTCTGGTGCAGTCACTGTAGGAACCCCGGAAAGGGCGTTATTGGCGAACGCTGTCACCACTACGTTGCCAATCTTCCCTATCGTGATCGCGGGAGGCGTGTCGAGATTTCCGCCTGTGGTATCAATCGGCCCTAATGGGTTAATGCCGCCGATGGTTCCCATAACAAGTCCACGCGGCGGGTCAATACTTACAAGCAAGGCGCCGGGCGCAGCGGCAGCGCTTGCGAACGTGTACCACAGGCTAATCGACGGAGGGAAAATTCCGGTGTACCCTTGATGTGCGGCCAGCACGTAGGTGTTGCTTTGACTGTCAGTAGGCTGCGTTTCCGTCGAATTCTGTGCGACAAATAGCAAGTCCCCGATATTGACATTCTGCGGAAAAGCGAGAGGCGGTGGATTGATCCCAATGCCATCGCCCGCAAACCCAGCCACGTAGTTGCCCGGCACGGTCGTACTCTGTCCCGTGATCGGCGTCGATGGAGTGATGAGGGTGAGCGTGGCCTGATCGCGATTGATAAATTGCGTCAAGGCGGTCAGTGCATTGCCAATGTTGGCGCCGCCGAACGCTGTGTACTGCCACATAATCACGCCATCTATCGTGGTCATCTGGACGGTGGCGATCAGGTAATCGCCGCTGGGGATTCCAGCTTCGGGTAGCGCGATGGACTGGAGTTGCCCCGTCGCGAGCCCCGGTCGCAGCGTGTAGAGTTGGCAGGTGGTCGCTGGCTCGCCGTACTCGATCTCGTAAGCGGTCGCGAACGCCAACAGATCGGCCGGCAGAATCGGCTGGGTGATCTGGTCTGAGTACTCGTAAGTGGCAGATGTTCCCTCGATGGCCTGAAGCTGCTGGAGACTCGCGACGTTCGGCGCTTGCGCCACGGCTGGCGACAGCGGAGTGTATGTCACATTCAGCGTGTCGGAAGGAGCCAACACCGTGCCGCCGCTGTCCTGCGTGAGTACCGCAGACCCCTGCGACCAATACCAGTCCACGCCGGTGTCGACGCCGAGTACACCGACAGTCTGGCTCCCGGCGTTCAGCGTGATCGTGGGAGCCGCGCCGACGGGTTCCGGCAGGTTGAACGTCACCGCCGTGCCGTTGCCGGTTACAATCGCCTGGAGCGTGTTGAGCAGCGTCTGAGTGCCGATGATGTAGACGGTGTTCGCCATCTGGTTGTGAGTTGCGGTAACCGACTGCTGGTACGGCGTTTCGCCCGCCAGGAGATCATCGCCGCTCGTGATATTCCACGGCGCCAAAACAGCCGTGCGGGTCGCGAGAATGAACGTGCGCCAGGCATCGGTCGTCCAATACCAAGCTGTATCGTCAGTGGAGACCAATCCGACGATCTGATCGAGGAGTTGCCCGATGTTGGCGCCGACCGCGCACGCGAGGGTAATATCCGGCGCCGTCGAGACGCTGACCGCCACGCCGTCATCGCTGACGTAGTCCAGCACGACCTGGCGAAAGACCTGGTCTCCCGCGACTGAGGTAAACGTCTGCGGATTCGCCGGAGGTACCACGCGGCGGCGCGCGAGGCCGCTCCATGACACGCACTGCGCCGACCAGGAGTACGGCACGCCAGTCACACCAGGCATGCTCGAGGTCGTCAATGAGTCGATGTAGCCGCCGAAGACTTCCAACGCGCCGTCGGTCGGATCCGTGCGCGTGAGGTACACCGGCTGGCCCAACAGGATCGGTCCGAATCGGTCCACGTAAGGATTGTCCTCGTCGCCGAGAGTGTTGAACGTGCTGAATTGCATCGTGTCGTTCGTCCCGGGCGCGATTGACGAATTGAACTGGAATTGCAAGGGCAAGGTGGTGGCGACATCGGAGGCGATGGGGCACGGGCGGTACAGGATGACGGTCGCAAACCCCGAGTTGTAGATGCTCGTGTCGGGCGCAGCGGTAAGGGTGACTTCGGTCGGCGACACGTACGCCGCGACGGTGGTGTGGAACATCCCCCCCTGCACGAAATACACCGGCGGCATGTCGGCGTCCACCGGGCCACCGCCGACGATAGCAATCGGCATTCCGACGTCTGACGGGTCGAACGTGATCGACGGGCGCGGATTGTAGACCGTGCCGAATGCCATGTCGGTCAGGCTGGTGCTGCTGGCTACCGCGCGGCCAGTTCCGCAGATGCCCAAATACAGGGTAAGAGACTGCGAATTGGGAACTGGAACGTAGCTCAAAATCGCGCCCCCTGCGCTCTCAGATTTGCCACCAGAGTCGAACTCACCACGGCACTAATCTGCGCCGTCATGGCCGCCGTGTTGATACCGATGGCCCCGCGTGCGTCGACATTGATCGTAACCTGCTGTGCGCTGCTGTTCGTCCCGGTGCTTGTGGGCCCAGGCGCAAACGGATTATAGCCGGGTACTGAGTTGATCGGCGTCGACACCGGAGGAGCGGTAGGTCCTTGCGGGTTGCCCGTGCCGGATCCGGTCACCATGATGACGCCCCCTACGCTGGACGCGGTGCCGGATCCGCCCGTTGCCGTTGCCAGCGGTTGCGAACTCACTGTCGATCCGGTCGCGATCTTCTCCACGAGGCCCGCGACGGCTTCGGCAATCTGTTGAGTCGCCGTCGTCGATGCCGCGACCGCAGTGGCCAAATTGAGCAGGCTTTGGCCATTGCTCGCGAGCTCCTGCACCGCACCCCCCACCGCGCCTGTCACTGACGAGAGATCCCCAGATCCTGCGGTAGAGTTCACGGTGTTGCTGACCGTCTCGGTAATCGCGCTGACCGTCCCGCCGCCGCCAGAACTCGCGGCTCCAGTCGTCACTGCCCACACTTCGCCAACCGCCTGGTGCGCCGTGACGGCCTGATAGCTGCCGCCATCTATCGCCGAGGTGCCGCCGCCGCTCGATCCGCCAACGCTCGTCGTGCCGGCGGTTGACCCCGTGGAGACGGTACCCGTGGTCGTGGTTGTCGTGCCGCCAAGTGTGCCGCTGACAATGATCGGCGATTGTGCGCCGCCCGTGCTGCCCGATGCGCCGCTCGATGCTGTGCTGGATGCTCCGCTGGATGCTCCGCTGGCCGCAGTCACCGCCGTAGGCGTGTAGTTGTCGTTGTAGCCGAGCTCGTTGTACGATGCCTCGACCTGCTGCGCGTACGCGAGCCCCTTCCACGCAACTAGATCGTCAAACTGCGCCTGCGTGAGATTCGGCGTGTACGTCGCCGACTCGATAGGTTGCCCAAAAGAGCCGATGCCAATCTGGCTGACTTTCCAACCCGGCCCACCGCTGTTGTATCCGCCGCCCGCGTTCGCGCCGCCACTCGCCGCCGATGTGGCCCCACTCAAGCCACTGACTGCGGATGCGATATCGCTCTCGACTTGCTGCACGGCTGTCGCGACCGATTGCAGTTGGGTGACGTTGGCTGCGAGGGCCGTCGTGGCTGTGTCGACGCTGGCTGTGAGATTAGGATAGGCAGCGCTCAGCGAATCCACTAAAGTCGTCCCTTGCCCTGTCGCGGTGTTGAGCTCGGTCTGCGCGGTTGCGAGCGCCTTCTGCGCGCTCTGCACTTGGGCGTAGGTCGCGGTGCCATTCTGGTAGGCCGTGGTGAGGTCATTGACCTTCGCCTGTGCCGCGGCAACGGCGACGGTCGCCAGCGAGTACGCATCCGTCGCGCCTTGCAGCCCCGTGTTGAGGACCGCCATTTCCTGGTCGAGCGCGACTTGTGCATTCAACTGCTGAGTGAGGGCTTTCTCATATTGCTGCCCGACGTTGGCACCCGCCTGCATTTGCGCGCCAAGATCCGCTACTTTGGCCGATGCCTCGGTGAGCGCCGAGCGCAGCCCGGCAAGGGGCCCGCTCGATAACGTCGTCATGATGACGCCGAAATTCGGCATCGTGGATTGCAGTGCTTCGATGGTCGTGTCGAGACCGGTGAATCCGGCGACTGTCGGGCCGAGGTCCTGATAGAGATTCTGAAGTCCAGCCAAGACTTGGGCTTGCGACGGGACGATGGCGGCCATGTACTGCGCGTAGTTTTCGGCAGTCGTGTTTAGCCCTGTCAGTTCCTTTTGCGATGCGGCGTAAGCGGCCTGGAGGTTATTTTCGGCCGCGAGAACCTGCGCGCGACTTGCCGTGCCGGCGGCGTACGCGGCGTTCGTGTCGTCGAGCGCGGCCTTGAGCAGATCGAGCTTCGCAACAGATTGATTGTACGCGTTCGTCGCCAGGTCCACGGCCGCGGTCGCATCAGCCTGCTCGTTAGCCTGCTCTTGTTGTGCCGAGACGACGAATCCGGTCTGAGCCGCCAGTGTCGTGGCCGCCGCCGTGATCGCGTCCATGGAGCCGGGGACTGGAGCGAGAGAGACGCCGGCGGCTGTCGCAGCGGAAGCCATTTCCTGATGCGCCTTGGCGACTTCCTCAGCGCTGGCAACCAACCCGTTGTAGATCGGCGTGCCCGTCAGCATGGACTGATTAAGGGCGTTGAAGGTGTTCCGCGCCTGGTCGAATTTGGTCTGCGCGACGGCGACCGATGTGACCACCTTATCAACCGATTGCTGCAACGGGGTGAGCCCACCATTCAGGCCCTGCGTTGCGGATGCGGCGTCCTTCATCGATGCCGCGAGCGCGTCGGTGGCAGTCTTTGACTGAGTGGCAGCGGTTTGGAGCTTATTCAATTCAGCGGTCTGCGCCGCCGTCATCTGTGTCGCGCCAGGGATCACGCCGGTCAACAGCTGCACGCCATCTGTCAGCAGATTGATGTATTGCAGGGTGACTTTAATCGGATCTGAGTTTCCGACGGCGGTGCTGAACAGAGCCCATGCCGCTTGTGCGCGGTTCGTTGGGTCGACGACGTTAGCGGCCTCAGACCCGAGTTGCTCAATCGCAGGGATCGCGGTGCTGGCAATATTTTGACCTAGGGCCGCCGCAGTCCCGGTGACATTAACGAACGTGTCTTTGAGATCTCCGAAGTGAGCGGCTAAGATCACTACGGCAGCGGCTACGGGCAGTGCTACTGCCGATACTCCAGCCAGCCCTCCGGCCAGTCCAGCAGTCCCCACTGCTTCAGTAGCCCCAATCGCTGCTCCTTCGGCCACTTCTGCCCCCGCAGTGACCTCTCCCAGCCCCGCCACTGCGGTTTCACTGGCCCCCAGTCCGAGCAGCGTGGCAGCCTCAGCCAGTCCGTTTATCCCAATAGCCGCCGCCGCAGCAATGCCTGTCAGCGGAATGGCGGCGGCAACAAGCAACGCAACAGCGACGGCAGCGTCCTTGACCGGGCCTGGGAGCGCATTGAAGTCGCTCACCATCTCTTGGATGAATGGCAGGATATCTGTCTTGGTGAATTGCAGCAGGTCCGAGATTACAGGCAGAATTGCCTGCCCAACCTGCACCATGATGCCTTCCCAGGCGTTTGCAAGCTGCTGCCACTGGCCGCCGAAGGTCTGCTCTGCAACCTCTTGCGCGGTCCCGCCGAGACTCGATAGCGCGGCATTAAAGACATCGACTTGCGTGGCTTGATCCGGCAGGGCTTTGACCATGCTCGCGACGGTGGACGCTGTTGCATCAGCGCCTGGCACGACTTGGTTAAAGGCATCCGCCAAGCCTGAGAGCGAAATACCCATGTTTAAAAGAGCTCTCGCAGACACCGTGCCGGAACTTGCCATCCGGTCGAACATGCTAGCCGCGGAGTCGATATCGGTGCCCATCAGGGCGGCACCATTCGCGATCAGCCCAAGTTCACCCACCACGTCAGCAGATGGTCCGAGTATCTGCTGCATGCGCGTGGCGGCCGTCAATAGCGACGGCATCGACAGACCGTCAGCCATGCCCAACTGCTCCAGGCCTTGAATGGTCGTCTCGGCCTGCTCGCCGCTGCCGGTGATGGTCGTCAGCGCGATTGACGCGTGAGTGATGGCGTCGGCGGCGTCGAGCGCCTCCGTGCCGAGTTCCTTCAGCCCTTCGGTAATGACGAGCGCTTCGCCGACCGCCGTCAGTTGCTCTGCCAGTCCCGATAGGCCGCCGCCGGCTTCTTCCGCCGCGCTGCCGGCCGACGACGCCGATTCTGCGAAGCTGTCGAGTCCGTCGCCCGCTCCGTCCGCAGCCGGCCCGATGGGGTCGAGCGCCGCAGTGACGACGTCAGCGGCGTCGGAGATGGACGAGACGCCATCGTTGAATGCACCAGCGACTGCCTCGCCAGCCGCCTCCGCGTCGGACTGCGCCTGCGAGTAGCTGGCCTTGAGTTCCGAGTAATCCCCGGTGATGGATACGCCAATAGCGCCGATAATCTCTTCGCTCGCGTCAGCCATTTCGGGACTCCTTCCGTTCAGGAATGTTACTTACGACGTGGAGGCCGCTCGCGCGCACCTTCTCAGCCTGTCGGGCATATGCGCGGATGAACGCCTGTTGAATGTATTGGCGACCATTCTCGAGATTCTCTTTCTGCTCTTTGGTGTACATGGGGATGTTGCGCGCACGGCACCATTCACGTTTGAGCGCCGTGAACTCCACATGCGTCAGCAGCCAAAAGGGAATCTCTGAGCGTCCGAGTCCGTCGCTTGACGTCCCGAAGGCCCAGAGATTGAGGAAATATTCATCCGAAAATGGCAGCGGCTCTACGCCATCAGCGCGTTGCCGATCCTGGCCGCTTCCGTCTGTACTGGAGGAACCGCCGCCAGCTTCTTCCGCCGCTCCTCCGCGGCTTTTTTTAGCGCCTCGGTTACGGCGGTTTCGACCTCCGCAAAGTCGACGATCTGAGTGGCCCAATAGTCAGCGGTTGGAACCGACTCGAGTTCCAGGGTCTGACACGACTTGTCCAGGAAGTTTTCCGCTACCATGCACGAGAACAGAATCACGTAGTTCTCGACGCACTTCAGATTCGGCGGCGCGGTCTTAGTGTGCGGCGGCAGAGTCGGTGCGAGTGCTTCGCCCAACTGCACGGGTTCGATGCCACGACGGCGCAAGAGGAACTGCGCCGCGAGAGAGAAACGCACGGTGAGATCTTTGTGCTCACCGACGGTGATGGTCGGGTATTTAATGCCGGTCATCTGGTCAGCTCCTTACGTGGGACCAGCGCCATAGACGGGCGTGATCGAACCGTCGATAGCGATAGTGCAGCCGGACGCCATCAGCGCCTTGCCGATGCTCGCGTCAATCGGGAACTTGCTCAAGTACCCGTTGAACAGCAACTGACAGTTGTCGGTGCCGGACGCGAGCACGACTTTCCACTGCTGGAGCACGGGCGGCGCCGCGATGACCAGATTGAACAGGCCCTCGTCCTGCGTGCTGGACGGCTCGTAATACAGGTCGAACGTCATGTCGCCGGGGTTCAGCAGCGTGGCGAGTTTGCGGTGCGCCGTGCTGGTCTGGTTGGATACGTCGACGACATCAATCGCGATGCCGCCAAACTTGACGTTGCCGATACGTGCCTGAAGCACGTAAGTGGGAGGCGACGTTGGGCCGCCGAGATACAACTGGCTGTTGAAAGATGCGATTGCCGGAAGTGCTAATGAACTCATTGGTGTTCTCCTAAGTGTTCACGTTGTTGAAGATGCGATAGGTGAGAATTTCCACCCACGCGGGTTGTGGCTGAACCTCATAGTCGAGGCGTGCTTGTTGCGAGAGTTTGAAATTGGCGGCAGCGCCGCCGGTGGCGAATCCATTCGACGGAAACCATACCGTCACGAGATAGTTAGCGAGTGCCTGCGCGACCAGCGAATCGAGGTCGCGACACTCGATCTGCATCATGACTCCGTCAAGTGCTAACGGGCCGCTCTGCACGTACGGTAGCACGTCCGAGACTTGTCGAGTGACGACACACGAACTCCTGTAGATGAACCCCTTCGGTAGTTGAATTGGGAACCAACAGAACACCGCGGACTGCTGAAGATACCCTTGCAGCGTCGTGTCGACTTTGGCGGCGTTGAACAGTTTGGCTTGCAGAGGGGTGAAGCTCATGACACGAACTCCCATCCTACTTCCGTGTTATCGGTCATCCCGAGAAGTGCCCACGCCTTACCCCCGAGGTCGATGCCGCTGCCATTCGTGTTCGATTGCAATTCAGCCGCCGGGCGTGCGCCGCCGAAAACATAATCGTTATCGTTGGTGTGCCACGGCCCGACGTCGAGCACCTGCGCAATACATCGCGCATTGTTCAGCGGGTTCCACAGCCGGACGAAAGAGCCGAGCGCCTTCTCCGAAGGCAACGCGACGAAGCACACGACGAGATCGATCACATAGCCAGAGGCCGTGGCCTTTCCGACCAATCCCTCGTTCGTGGCTTTGACGGTTATCACAAGGTCACCAGCTTGCAAGTGACGCGCGTCATCTGAGACTGGCTGTCGCTTTCCACGCCACTGATCTGGTACTGAAACCCATCGATCAGCGCGATCCAGGCGCCCTTACCATCAGGATTCTCACCGCGCCATCCAGCATCGAGCAGTGGATACCATGCGTCGAGCAGCACGTGGTGTGTTTCGGACCCGCGGATCTCGTCCAGTTCGCGCATTTCGGTCGCGACGATACTGCCTGAACTCTCCGGCGGCGCGGTGCACGGGATGTCGATCAGCCCAGCCACGTTGGTGTACGCGAACTCGATTCCGCCCTGCGCGTCCTGCAGCGGGACAGGCTCCTGCGCGGTGAATAGCGAGACGAACAACCCCGTTCCGATGGCGGCTGGCATCACGCCGGAAATCGCGAGAGTGATTGCAGCCTGGTTCATGATTGCGTAATCACCCTCTGTTGCTTGAGCACTTCAGTGAGTAGCGAAACAATCTGCCCGGCCTCTACCGTCGAATGCTCCATCGATGCAAGCCGCGACACCACGTCGGCGAGCACCTGCGCCACGCGTTCATTCGTGTTGCTCTGATTTTCCAACTGATTAGCAACGTTCACGTTGACCTGGCTCTGCACGCCCATGAATTCCTTTAGCATGACAATCAGGTCCATTACCTGTTTGTCGATAGCCTCTTCTTTGGCGAGCCGCTTTGAGTCGGACCCTTCGAGCCGCGTGATGTTGGCTTTCATTTGGATGATCACGGCAGTAACCGTGACGACGCTCCCTAGGATAGATATAAGCCCGACGCAACAAGCGATAACTACCTGCCATGTCATCACCACGAGCCTCCGGTCTGCCGCTGTAGTTGCGCAATCCAGCGGTCGCGGAACGCCCAAACGGTGTTGCACTGCTCGTAGATAGCGAACGCCCCCGAGTTGTCGTCCATGTCGAGATAGCGCTGCGCGGTGTCCTGGAGCGCCTTCGCGGCAGCCGCGGGGGACAACTTCACATCGAGCAGTCCGACGACATTCGCAAGCCGCGCAGAGTTGCCCGCGAGAGAGTTGAGCGCCAGGGCCGCAGCGCGAAGGAAGTTGCTGGGGGTCTGCGGTAAGTTGAGCGCTCCGTTTTGATAGGAGTAGAACATCGACGATTGCCACATCGCCTGGTTGATCTGCATGAATCCGTTGATCTCTTCGTCGGAAAAGATCGGGCTCGATTCCGAGGTGTCTGGGACTAAGAGGCGTACGAAAAACACCGGCGTTCCAGGAATATATGACCAACTCATCAGAATCCGTCTTCTCGCCTGAAATCTAAAAAACCGCCGCCCACCCTCCTCAGAGTGATGCGGCGGCTTCTTTTTTGCCGTCCCCCGGTGTGCCGGGTCCATTCCGCCCCAGTGGCGAACTACGATCCGCTCCCGTTGGAACCCACCCAGCTTCTGCCGTCAATTGGCGATCCGCCCATCACGCCCATGATCTTGAGGTTCTGATTGTTGCTCCAGAAATTGCCCATGGTGGGGTCGGGGCCGCCGCCCATGCGTTGGGTCGTCGGAATCTCGCTGAAAAGCTGTGGCTCCTTGAATCCAGTCAATGCGCCCCATTCGACGCCGGGCCGCTCCTGAGACTTCGGATCGCAGACCAAGAACCAGGAGTGCGGATTGTTCGTCGCGACCAAAGTCAGGTACGGGTCATAGATCAGCGTAAGATTTTCCATGGCCCAGTTTTTGACACGCAGCAACTGGCCGATGGTATTGGAAGTGGATGTTCCCGCGCTACCGCCCTGGTTCGATTGGAGGGTTTCGAGGGAGTTCGCCATACTCTTCGCGATGCCGTAGTCGCTCGCGCCGTACACGAGATACATCGGGGCGCCGATCATGATCGGATCACCGGTCGCGTCCAACTGGCCGGCCAGAATGGTGTAGGCGTCGACGATGGCCTGCATGCTGAGACGAGGATTACTTACGGTGGCGCCGTTCGCAGTGGTCAACTGATTGTGGTAGCCCGACTGAAACAGAGGATTAGCGCTCGGGGTCGAAGTGTTCGGCCCGTTGATGTCGCAATACAGGCTGGTGATGAACTTGGCAATACCGCGGTTGCCCTTGATGGCCAAGCGCTTTGGCACATCGCGGAAGATGCCCAGATCGTCGCCAACGAACGCCGCCCAGTTGATGCTAGCGGAAGACTGATACAGCAGCGGCGAGTACGTCACTGCCGCGGTGCTGGTGGCCGATGTCGGCGGAATCGCTCCGTTCTGCGGGGCGGGTCCTAACATCGCCTGCTGCGGAGGCGGTGCGCCAGGATCGCTGCCGGTGTACGGCGTCACGAGGCCGTCGTACATATAGCGCTTGACCTGCCGGAAGTCGCGCAGATCCTTGTCCATGACCAGCGGCATATTGGTGATGGGCCACGCCGCGAAGTTGCTGTAGTACAGCCGGTCGAGCACGTCGGCGTACAGCGCCTGATAGTCGGTGACCGCCATCGTTTCGCGCAAGGACATCTGACGTCCCTGGTTGCTGTAGTAGGCGGGGTAGGTCTGGCGCATGTGCTCGACAAGCACCGGATTGCGCGGATTCAGCGCCTCACGCCAGAACACGGGATCGAGCTTGCCGCTTATGACATCGCTCAGGACTCGCGCGGCCTCGTTGACGCGCCGGTTGTGCTGCGCGTTCGACTTCTGCGCGGCAAGCTGATATCCCCGCAGGTGAGGGGTCAGCGCGTCCGTCGACCAGTCTGCAAGCTGGCCGGCGAACTCCATGGCGCCACCGTTGCGTGGCATCCCTCCGAACTGATCGGTACCGGGGGTAAATTCGGGTGCTCCAATTTTCAGCGGCATTTTATGCGTCTCCAAATCGAATGCCGGTCGCGGTGTTGGTCGCGCCGGATGTCACGCCGGGTCCGGTCTCGTCGATGCGACCAAACGGCGTGTCGGTGGTCGTGCCGGTGATCAGCAGACCGGTTGTTACGTTCGTGGTCGCGTCGAGAGTTCCGCTGGCATACAGCGAAGCGCCAGGTCCGAGTGCCTCTGGGGTGAATGGCGAGTGTGTCGAGGAACCTACCACGGTGCCAGTAAACGTGCCGCTGAAATAGAACACCGCGCCGCCGCTGTTGCTCTGGTAGTCATTGAGCGCACAAGCAGGCGCGGTGCCAACGAGCACGAGGTCGCCGCTCTTGACTGTGGACGGGCAAATGACGAATCTTGCGTTCGTCGGCGCTCCCATGTACAGTTGATCTTTCACGTTAGTTCACCCGCCCCTTCACCGCGCGGTCGAGCACCTTGGCGTCGGCGTTGCCGCCCAGCAAGCCGGCCCACGATTCACGCACGGAAACCTCTTCAGCCTTCTGCTGATCGGTGACGCGCTGCCGGTCGGCCTCGGTGAGTTCCACCGGAGCGCCCGCGCCCATGCCGACCACGAGTCTGCTAGTCCCCATCGCGGCGCCGAATCGGGTAAGTTCTGCGCTGACCGACTCGCGGAACTTGGTCGCGTCCAGGGCCCCGTCGGTATTCATCGGCAGGTCCTTCGCCAGCACGGTGTCCATGATGTACTCGCGCTGGGCTTCGTTGATCGACACGCCGCTGAGGATTCGTGCGCCCTCGGTGATTGCATCGCGGCGCAATTCCTTTTTGACCAGCGACTCTAAAAGCCGCTTCTCGTTTGCTTCCATGACGTCTCCTCTGGCGCCTGGCGCCGATTCCTGCAAAAACAAACCGCCCGCGCCGGCTCGCGTAACCATGTCGCAGCCATCCGCACGAGTGAACTTTTCGAGTACCGGCAAACCGCCGCGCATCACAGGTCGGCCAGCTTCCACGAGCGCGCGCCCGTTTGCCACGATCGACACGCCGGCGTACTGTCCCTTTTCCTGGATCGTCTGCGCGTGATCGCTGAAAGGCTTAATGTCGGAGTAGATGCCGGGGCCCTGATCTTTGCCGCCGCTCATGTAGCTTTCAAGCCACACGCCGTCACTTCCGAGTACCGCACCCCAATCCTTGACGCTACCCTCAGGGCGCGCAGCCTCTTCGGCCTTCGTCGGATGGTCGATGCGCATCGGCAGGCCAGCGTAAAAGATCTTGTCCGCGACGGCCTGCTTGAGAGCCGATTCGGTGTAGTACGCGCTGGAGCCAGGCCCAGGCGCGATGATCTTGATTTTCTTGCCGGCCGCGAACGTCTCGCGCAGTTCCATGTCCACCGAGAACGCGCAGGATTCCTTGACCTTGATGTCGCCCGCGGCGTCCGCTGAAGCCGACTCTTTCGTGTCGGTGTCGTCCTGCCAGGCTTTCGGCAGTTCGCTCGCCCAGCCCTTTGCCTTCGCGATGCGGATGATGTTCGCCTTGATCGTGTTGGTCGAGTTGTTGTCGCTGCCGGCGCGTCCGATGCTCGCAGCCGCAGCCGCGACGTCCTCTTTTTTCAGGATCGGGAAACTTTTGCCCTTGCCAGCGAAGTCACCGGATCCGGCCGCATCCCGTTCTTTCTTCGAGACGAACCGCTCGCACAGGGGAATCGCGCCCTTGCTGTACAACCTGGCCGCTTCCATCGCCGCGTATGCGCCGCCTTCGTCCGGTTGCTCCTCGTAGGTCATGCGCGGCGCGACCTTGACGGCCTTCGAGGTGTCAACGGTGTAATCGGTGTCGCTCGAATCGGTGCCCTTGGAGTACGGCGCCTTCATCGTGTTGGACTCGCCATTGCCGCTGCACTGGTAGATGCAATCGCCGTCGTCCTCATCGCCCGTGTGGTCGATGTAATTGCCGTACGAGGGGGTGCCTTCGTGCGCCTTGGACACGCCATCTTGCAGCTTAGATCGGAGTTCGTTCGACGAAAGGGATTCGGCGGCCTCTTGAAGTCTTTGCGCCAAAACCAGATAGCCCGCGCGGAGGATGCTCACGCCGCCGATAATAAATCGAATGTACTCAATCGCGCAAGAAAAGAGCCGGATGTTTTTTAAAACACCATTGCGCTATGATGTTTGGGCATATGGCAGATATCGCCGAGAAGGCTTGCTCGAAATGCGGGAAACCGCGCGAAGGAAAAGACCGGTACTGCAAAGAATGTCGCGCCACCTACAACCAGGACTATGGCGCTCGCGACGAGTGGCAGGCTGAGCGCCGCGGCATTCTGCGCGGCATTCTCGGCATGCGCCAGCACGTCGCCGATTACTTCCGCCAGTGGCCTGGTCGCCCGTTCATGGGCGCCGAGGTGGCGTCGGTGATCGACTCGCTGCCGGGGCCGGCGGTGGCCGACGAGAGTCCGAAGGAACGCTAGGGAGAGTCAGGCGGGCCGTCCCGTGCGTTACTGGAGATAGAAATTGGGGATTCCATTCGTGCTGTAGGCTGTGCTCGCCAGGGACACGGCGCAGGTGCCGCTTAGTACGCCGCTAGCCGATGTACACCCAGTCATATTGCCGTTGTAGAAAGGCCCCAGCATCGTAGCGTAATTACAGTATATTTTGCCAGTTGTTGCAGCTCCGGTGAAAATGAGGATATACGTCCCTGGAGAAAGAGTCACGGTACCCTCGCTACAGGTGTTTGTCCAGACCGTATTTGCTGTTGGAATATTCGTGCCGGTCGTCGGATGGCAGAGAATGGTGCCGCTCGTGTTGATTATCGCTAGAGAATATAGATTGCCCCCATCGGTAGTCTGCGATACTGCAAAGATTGCCCCGAACGAAACTGATACATCCAACGTAAACCCCCACCCGTTAACATGATTGGCACCGCTATTGGGTGTGTTGCTGCCGCCCTGCCATGTGCTCATATATCGGGTGATTACGGTGGCCGTCGGGAGTGCGCCCCCATCTTGAATTTGATTTCCCGTGCCCGAAAATTGCGCGATATGATTCGACGTAATAGAGCCAGTGGAATAGTTAGCATTGCAGGTCGAACCGAGTGTGCAGGTCGCTCCGTTGACGGTGGTCGCTGGGTTAGACAGCATCGCGTTTGTGACGCTGCCACATGTCGGAACGCCGGACGAACTGATCGACGTGACCACCTGGTTCGTGCACGTGCCGCCCGGCGTCGAGCCGTTGATCTTCGTGCAGGTGATGGCACCCGTGGCCGTATTCGCAGTGCAATCGCCAGAGAGAGTGAATCCGCCGAATGTGGACGAGCCCGCGTTAAATTGGATTTGCCCCGTCGTGCCCCCAGGGTTGGCGCCGCCGCCGCTGCCGTTGAGCTTCGTCCAGGTGCCCGCATCGCATCCCCAGAGGTTGCCGCTCGTGGCGTTCCATCGCAATGACGCCCCGGTGGAGCACGCGCCGGACGGATCGACGGACACAAACTGTATCGGGCTCTGCGGCGGTAGCGGCTGCGCGAACGCGCCGGCCGAGAATGCCAGGAAGATTAGCAGGCGTCGCATTACGTGGCCCTCGACACACTCAACGTGTCGCCGGTCTTGATCAGCACGTAGACGTTCCGGAAATCGTACCGGTCGGTGGCGAACGCAATCGGCGGCGCGAATTGCCCGTTGTTCGGAGTGCCGATGGGGATTCCGTTTGTCGCGCTGATCGTGCTCGGTCCCATGCGACTGGTGCCTGTGCTGGCGAGCATCACAAGCTGATACCACTTCGTGTCCCAGTTTGCCTGGACTTGGAGCACACCGCCGATCTTGAGCAGCGTGATGAGTTGGACAACGGTGCCACCGCCCACGATGTCGTCGTACGTGAGAATTTCCATGCCCGAATGGTACACTGATTTCCATGGTGACCACAACCCTGGGATCGCAAGGGTGGCCGTGGCTTGAATCTGGCCACCCTCCAGGGGATCTGGCAACCGGCGTGCACATCCCCGTGCATGACTAACGAATTCCTGCAAGCGCTGCGCGTCCAAGCTGACGGGCTGCGCACCAAGATTAGCCACGCGTACCACGCGACCGGCAACGCCACCCCACGGACCACGGGACAAGCACCGTTCCCCCAGCCTAACCCTGCCAAGGGCGAGTCCTTCCCCGTGCCGCCGCTCGATCCGAGCCAGCCTGCGCGACTCCCGCAGACTCCCTACGGCGCGATAGATCTTGCCGATCTCGATGCACATTCTGCCCGCCTGGTGGCCATGATCGACGCCGAGATCAAGCGCGGCCCCAATAGCCAAGAGAACGAACTGCGCATGCTGGATCGCCGCCCGCTGCTCGGTGAAACTCAACAGCAGACCGAGTTCCGCCTGAAGGCGCAAGACTACGACAACCCGCTGGTGGCGAGGACTGTCTAAATGGCATTCGTCGCGGTGTTGGCCCTGGTGCTGCTGCTGATCGCAGCGCTAGGGCAGTCGTGGTGGTGGCGCGCCGGGGAGCTGTGGTACGGTGGCGCCGCGTTCGCGTGGGGATGTTTCTTCCTCGCCGCGTACCTCACGTGGCCGACGGTTTCCCGGTTGCTGTAACGAAGGGAAGCCCGGTGTCTGAGGAATTCCACCGCAGGTCCACCGGGCTCCTCACTACGCCGTTTGAAAAAGGTTAAGGGAAACCGCTAGAATCTTACCATGAATCTGCGCGCAACGCCCACATTTCGAGCGGGCAGTTTTTCTCGTCTCGAAGCGCTCCTCATCCCCAAGCTGACCGTCGGTGCGCAGAACGCGGCGTCCGCGGTGCTCGAGATCTCGCAGCAGCGGGTACCGGTGAAGACCGGGGAGCTCAAGGCCAGCGGAGGAACGTCGGTCGAATGGACGGGGACGCGCGTCTCCGGCAACGTGACATACAGCGCGCCTTACGCGGCGTATGTGGAATTCGGCATTCGCCAGCGCGGCGCGGCGGGTGAGTGGGCTGGGCCGTACAGCTACAGCGAGGGAAATGGGTTTGCCGGCTTCGGCTACATGCGCGGGGCTCTCGACATCGGCCGGCCGCAGATCATCACGGCGTTTCAGGCCGCACTGGGAGTTTAAGCCTGGTCAGGAAGCAGGAAGCACGGGGTTGCCCAATCTAAATGCGCGGCGCCCGCAGTGTTGAGATTGAGAGCGTTTAAAAGCGCCGAACCCGCATCCCCGTAAGGCTCGACTGCCGTGATTTTGACGAACTTATCGCCGCGCTGATGATAGGGAGTCGCTGCAGCTAGGTAGAACTCGGTACCCGCGGCCAGGTCGCCGAAGTGAAATTCACGTACCTTCTTTGTCACGCTCGCGCGCGCCGCTTCGTGCTGATCCGTTTTGTGTTTCATCTTTCCTCACTCCTCTTCGTCTTCAGAGCCGCTGGGTTTTCTGAAGTTCACGACGCATTGGCAGTTCGGGTGAGCCGTCGGCGCGTCATCACCGCTCGGGAAGTCATCGTCAATGTCGATCCATCCAGCCGCCTCGTTGTCTTCGCAGACTGGGCACGGGTCGCCCGATTCGGTCTCCCAGGCGTGCTCATCGTAAAGCAGATCGAGTGCCGTCTCGCGCCGGCCAGCGTTGTATGCGTCGGCGGCCTCAGTTTGCGCAATCAACCCGGCGCGCGTCTCACTGAAGTCGTCGAACGTCTCAGTGATCGCTGACACGATGTCGTTGTAGCTGCCGCCCTTGTCCCACGCCGTCGCGATGGAGTCCTGTAGCCGCTCGATACTGGTCTGATTCAAGCCTCCCGTGAGTTTCGTCAGGCTGTGCTTGCGCAAGTACTCCCCTGCCAGGTCCGCGCCGGTCGTGCCGCCGAGAGATTCCGCCGCCGCGGTAATCAGATCGGAGATGGCCGAATCGTACTCGCTGGTTTCGCCGGCGCTCGCGGAGAACGTCAGCGGGTGGAGCGATGTCGGCACCAGGGCGCGCGCGAAGGTCTTGCCGCCCTGCGAGGATTCTCGGAATTCCCGCCTGTCAGTGTAACCGCTGTGCGTAACATCGGGACCGACAGGGGGAATTCCACGAGGGTTTTCGAGGCCCCCGCTCGCGCGATTCCCGATTTCCTCCCGTGCGCCGTGGCTGGCCATGTCACAGCCCTTTGGACTCGACACGCCGGGTTGACTCCGGACGACTACGGACTCCATTATTGCACTCTTTGGCGGGTGCAAGATAAGCTGGCGCTTGATCTTCGGCTTTACCGCCGCCAGCGCCGTCTTGCGCTGCCGCTCGAAGTAGTGCGCGATCACGGCCTTGATGCGCTTGCGGGCCGGCGCGACATTCCGGGAGTGACGCGGGTGCTTCAGGCCCTTCGGAGCGGTCGCTTCGAGCAGCGCGGACAGGTCGTTCGCGGCGGATGTGATAGCGTGGAGGCTCATTTTCCCATCCGATGCACCGCGAACAGCGGCACGATGCGCCAATGCCTGGAGGGTCCGACCATCACCGGCTTGAAGTTCGTTCCGCATGCCGAGCACTCGAAGTGTTCGGCATTCGACGGCGCCCCACCGAAGAAACTCGTGAGTTGACGACGGCAGCACTTGTCCGCGTCCTCGTCGATCACGTTAAGCGGGCCGGGTGTCTCCACGGCCAGTGGAGCGGCCCGCTCTGGTTTGCTCTGGCTATCTTCCGCGTTACCTCCTTTCGTGATCAGAATTGCGGTGCATAAACCTAACCGCGGCAGCGTATGGCCCTTCGTCTCCGAGACGGAAAGAATGCACCATTCCGCAGCTGTGACGCTTGGATGCGCATATAGCGAGCCGTCCTTGTAGCGCACCAGCAGCACGCGTTCCTCTTCCAGGTACCCGATGGCCGCGATGTGCGAGGAGTCTACTGGTGTGAGTTTCATATGCGGGTGGCTCTGAAGAACGAACTGTAATTGCTCACGACCATCTTTTGGAACGCGTAGTTTTTGACCTTTCCGTCAATCACCTGTCCGACACCGCATGGCCCGACGAACCCACTGGGGGACTTGCCTCCGAACCAAGACACCTTGATGAACACTGCTCCGTTGTGAAATTGCGACTCCGTAACGATGCCAAGCAAGCTTCCGATTTCGTCGGTACCTTCAGGAGGGTACGTGGTCACTGTCGCGCCGAGCGCCGAGGTGGCCATAGTTTTCAGAGCCCCCTTGGAGTAACGACGTCCGCAGCTGTTCACGCTGCCGTCCGCTACTAGTATCCATTCGTTGACGCCGCCAGGACGACTTATTTCCGCTATTGCCACTGCCGCGGTCGCAATCGCTCCGGCCGCGATCACTCCAAATGTTCGTCGTTTCATCGCTGCACTCCAGTCTTCTAATCTCCAAGTTTCAATCTGCACCTTCCTTGTCGTAAATGCTGCCAGTGCGCACGATGGATAGTACTGAGCATTCCATCGTGCCTTCTTCCTTCAGCGGTCCTGTCACGATTTCTCCGTCCCATTCTCGGATATCTCCAGTGCGGGACACCAAGCGGAACGTTTGCATTACGGGAATCGCGAACAGTTCCGCGAACGCTGGCTCGGGAGTGGATGTGAAATCCCAACTGATGTCCATCTAATCTCCGATGTGCGCTTCGATAGCGTTGGCCAGCCGCGCGAAAGCCTCTTTCACTTTCGGCGCGGGCGTCTGCTGGTTCTGGTTCTGAGTCGCCGTCGCCATCGTAGCTTGCACATCTGCCGGGGTCGGCTGCACTCCCGGAACGGGTGGGGTTTTCGGTATCGGAGGCGGCAGCACTTCCTTGGTGCGGTCGGGGTCGTACTTGTCTTTACCGGTTGACGGATACATTTTCTCGACGAGTTCCTCTGCATTTTCGATGCCCAGTTGCTGCATCAGCCACAGCACGCCTGTCTTCTCGTCGACGCCGACAATCTGGCCGCCTTTATTGTCCAACGTCATGGCCTCGACCCCAGCCTTAACCAACGCAGCCATGTCGCCCTCGCGAATGGCCGGGAAGTTTACGCGGACCTCGATGTCAGTCGCGGCCTTCTTGCTCGCCTCGCGGAATACCCAATGTCTCGCACCTGTCTGGGTGCTCTTGATCTGACGCGGCGCCGCTATGATGCGCACGTCGCCCGGGAGCGCGGCGGCCTCCCGCAGTTTGCCGCTGGGCGCCGTGAGCGAGCGCTTGAGCATGAAGCCCACAATGACTGTGAGATCCTCGATCCACTCTTCCTGGATGCTGAGGAACACCGTTTCGGTCGGCCGGTCTAAGCTCATTGCGGTCGCAAGGTTGCCGGTGCTGACGTCGCCGAGGAATGTTTCTGGCATCCCGACAGTCGCACAGCACATCAACACATACCGCCGCACGTCCTCGGGGCTGAATGTTGCACCCTGAACCTTGAAGGCGTCCATCGACGTGCCGGGTCCGCTGACCCACGTGGCACCGGCTACCGCCGGCGGGTTCGTGTCGTAGATCGGACTGCCGGGTCCCACCTGCGTTTCCAGTTGTTGTTTAATTCCTTCAATGGCCTGCTGACCGCCTTTAGTCGAAATCTTCGTCGCGAACTGCGAGAGAGACTGCCGGACGGACGCGCACGCCTCCAAAAATCGCCGAGATTCCTTGGCCCAGTCCACCATCGGATAGACTGGCGGGCAGCCGAAAAGCCACTTGCCTACCGTGCCGATTTTGCGATGGTACACCGGCGCGTCCCACATGACCGGGTACCCCTTGATGGATTCCGGTTTCACCGTCGGCTCGTAGTCGATGGCCGGGTACCACGCCTGCATGGTCGTGGTGGCCTGCGATGCACTCACAGCATCGTGCGCCCGCTGCGTCCAGATGCGCTGGTAGTACTGCGGCACGTCGGCGTCGTCTGGATCGGTCCAGATGTCCTGAATCTCGGTCGCATCGATGGTGCGAATATCGCACTCGCCGGTGGCCTTGTCCGGGAAGAACACCCAGAACAGATTGCCGTCGGTGTCCTTCGACCGCTGCTGCGCGGTGAGTGCCACGTGCCCCAGCACTTTCTGATTGCGACGGATGAAATCCTGAATCGCATCGTTCGCTGTCTCGTCGTCGGTGGTGACGTCGAAGCCGCGGGCGAACACGTACTCCGCGCGAACGTTCACCAGGCGCCGCACGATCGGATTTTTTATCCAGTACAGCCGGCAGATGAGAATAATCTGCTGAATCCCCCAGCGCGTGAACTCCAGCCACGAGTAGTTGATTTCCCGCTGCCAGTTCACGTTCTGCAGGAGCAACTCGTACATGCCGTAGGCGCCGAGCGGCGAGACGTCGCCCACCGGCCCGGCCTCTTTCAGTCCCAGCGATTCCGCCAAACGCACGGGCAGGCGCACGGTCGGGGCCGCGCCGCCAATCTCCGCGCCGACTTGCCACGGGCCAGCGCCACACATCGCGTTGGCCTCGACGATCTCGGCAATGTAGCGCTGGTGCTGTTCAAATCGCTGCGCGTCACGGGCCTGCTTGTCGTCGGCAATGTCCACCAGGGCGCGGTTGATCTCGCGTTGATCCTGAAGCCGGCGGTGCTCGCGTTGCAGGTCGTTTTCGAGGTGCTTGGCTTCGGACAGTGCGGTCGCGATGATGGCGGTAGGCTTCGGCTTTCGGATGCGGTCGATCAGGCTGCGGAGTCGTGCTCTCATGTGGCTGAGTTTAGCGCAAGCGTGTGGTTGTGGGGGAATTTCTCTCGCTCATGGCAGTGGACTCCTCGTGTCTTTCCAGCACAGCAACTTCGCCGGGTCCCAGCAGAAGTCAAAGCCCGGCGGGTATTGGTCGTAGTGGACTCCCCAGCCTTTCGCGTGCTCCTCTGCGCAGCGCCGCGCGAGCCGGGTCTCGATCTTCGCCTTGGCCTGGGCCGGCGTGCGGAATGGGTAGTGCTTCATCACGAACTTCTGCGGATAGACGCGCATGCCGGGGAACGTGATCTCGTGGCCGCCGCCGGCGAGTTGCACGCGCCCGACATTCTTCCATAGCTTGCGGTTCGGGATTCGGCTGATGCAGTCGGCCTCGTCGTAATGCTGGAAAAAACTCTCCGGCGTCATACTGCCGACCCAGCCGAGATCGGCCCATGTGCGATCCACGCAGTAGAACTGGAACACGCGGAAGTCGATGGCGTTGAAGCCTGCCATTTCGACGCCGCATACGTGATCCACGAGACGATAATTCGGGTTGGGACTGCGCCGCCACTCATCCGCGTCGCTGTACATGCACCAATCGGCGTCGGAGTCCGCGGCCAGATCCTCGATGCGCTTGAGGATCGCAGTGCAGTTCTGGATTGGGTCGGGGCCGGACTCCGGAAAACTCTCGAAAGTCACGCCCTCGCCCAGTCCGCGATGTAGGACGGAGAAAGCGTGCTCGATCCCGAAACTGCCGTCCTTGCTCCACCCGTCGAGGACATGCACCGCGCAGCCCTGCTCCTGCAGATGGCGCAGCGTGTGCGGGAGGATGTCGGCTTCGTTGAACACGGGCATGTAGACTTGGATCTTCATTCATTAACGACCTTGGCTGGCGATACGAACGCCGCAATAACTTCAAGCATTTTGACTAAATCGTCTTTCCGTGGATACGCCTGATAATGAATCCTGACCACGTCCCCCACGCGCGCCTCAATGATGATGTCGCAACACTGCTCAGGGACGAGACCAGCCTTGTGAAGGGATTCCCAGAGATCTACGCTAGGCACGACTGTCGTTTGCGTCATGACTTCCTCTCCCAGTACCAGAACGGCCCCACGTGCTGCGCGTCGGGCAGTAGGTCGTGCACCGCCTCAATCACGCCGAAGCACGGTGTCACGCCGTCGGCCTCGAATCGCTGCGTGTAATCGTCGCCGCAGAGAATCACCTTCGCCTTGTCCTGATAAAGTTCGATGTCGTGACGACAACCGGCGTAGCTGTGGTCGCCATCGAGATACACCAGATCGGCGAATGGTACCTCACCGATGACGAATCGCGAGTGGCCCTTGATCGGCGTGATCTTGTGCCAGACGCCGCTTCGCATCACGTTGTCCCGGAACAGCGGGAAGAAGTCGCGCGGCAGGTCCCAACGTCGCAGCGTGCCGACCAGATTGTTTTCGCTCTCGTATGTGGCGCCCTCGAACCAGGTGTCGACGCAGTAGACTTGTTGGATAGACTCGAACTGAGCAAACCAAACCGCCGACAGCCCAAGGAAAGAGCCTACTTCAACGACCGACTTTATCTCGCGCTCGCAAATCAGGCGAGTCAGTGTCAGGCGGTTGGCTTGCGCGAACCATCCGGGAATTAGCGGACTGGCGATATTTGGAAATACATTGAAGACCGTATTGATCATTTGCGACTCTTTCCTGGTGCGAAGCCGTGCAATTCCGGCCAGTGGCCGTGCTTCTCCATGAACAGTTCCTCGTGCGCTCTGACGTCGTGCGGATGATCGGGATCGTGGCGGAACGTGGACTTTAGGCCGGTCGACTCCGGCAAGTGGTCGACCAGCACGCCGTCGTACACACCGAGCTTAAGGCCCGCCTGGCGGATGCGCAGCGAGTAGTCGTCGTCTTCGAGTCCGTAGCCGCGGGCACCCGGTCCGCCAGCGTTGACGCTGAATCGCTCATCGAGCAGCCCGACGCGGTCGATGGTTGACCGCGGGATGTAGACGCATGCGAACACGAGCATGACTTTTTCTTCGCGGATCTCGTCGCCGCCGCGGTTAACCAGGTTGATGGTGCCGACTGATCCGTGCGTGAATCCGGGACACATCGCGCCATAGCCGAATAAGTTACAGGCATCGCTGAGAGAGTTGAACCCGAGATACGTCTTCAGTAGTGCATCGTCATTAAGTAGCACGACGTCAGGCCCCGCATCTCGCCCGATAATGTAGTTCCATTTTTCGCGACTACCTGCGAAGTTGATCCCGATATTGACGTTTCGCGCGAAGATGAACGGCTTTGCGCCTTCGATCCGCTGACAGTTGTTTCGGTTTAGCCAGTCACGGCTACTGCCATCCCATTCTATGCCGTCGTCTACGACGATAACCACAGCCGTCTCGCCCATCTCGCGCAGAGTATCGACACACTTAGTCAAGTTGCCGATGTTCTTCGAGCAGATCACGATAGAGTAGGGGTTCACTTCACCGCCTCCATCATCACTTCGCCAGAGACTACAAATTCTGCATTGACCATTAAAGGAGGGAAGGCCTTGATATCGAACCGTATCATGAAGCAACTCATGCGGTACCGGTACGTGGTTCCAGTGTCATCTGCGTTGCGCCAATACAGTACAGCAGACTGCTTCTTGGGAGGACAATCCATAATCGTTGGGAGGTGGTCGAGTGGCTCAAACAGCTTTACCTTTGGGACTTCAATGAGCGATGCTTGAGCCTCGGGAACCGGCAGGCCGCCGATGATCGGCACAACCGCCGCGCCAACTCCGAACAGTTGCAGCAAATCGCGCCGTTTCATTTCACCGCCTCCAGCCGCGCCGCGAACTTCCAAACCTCACAGCTCACGCCACAGTACTGTGGAGCGTGTGCGCATGTGCTAGCCGCCATTTCGGTGTATTTCCGCTCTGTCACTCCGAGCACATTAAACCGCGCCGTGATGCCGTACGCCGCGGCAAAGCGCTTGTGCGCCGGCGATCCGTCAGTGTAGTACTGGAGCGCGTTCGGCGTCCAAGATGACACGTGCTGTGGATCTTGGAAGTGTCCCGCGCCCTTCGCCGCGTCGGGGCACTCCATGGTCAGGGTGCCGCCGGGCTTGAGCACGCGCCACGACTCGTTCATGACGTGGATGCGGCCCGACCAGTGACGCTCGTCGAATCCCCTGGCGCGGCCGGGCAGATACTCTCCGCGACGATCTTCCATGCACTGCCCGCACCACTGATCACCCGAATGCTGACAATCTCCAATGTGCTCGAAGATGTCCGCGGCGTAGATCTCGTCCACGCTGGAGTCGTCCCAGGGCCACGGCAGCGCCAGGTCGGCTTGTTGGAATTTGTACGCGACCACGCTCTTGACAGTACCGAGGCAGCCCTTGCCGTCCGGTCCGCGGCGTGTCGGATCGACCTCGATCTGCGCTACCTTCGTGTCCCCGAACAGCACCGCCTCTTTGCCCAGCGCGATGTCCACGTTCAGCCACTCGCCGCCGCGCAAAGAATCACTACAGCCAAGGTTTAGCCTCATAGACTGACCCTCTTTCCCATCACTCTCGTGCAGAAGACGTCGAATTCGTTCGCGCGGCGCCATACATCGCCGGCCAGCATCACCTCGCGGGGAATCTGCTCCGTGCCGCCTGCGTGCATCTGGCAGACCATGCGCGGAGAGTCGTCGCGCGTGACAGCGGCAGGAGCCCAAGGCGCCTTTGGGATACTCGACACGCCCAGGCACTTCTTCGCGTTCTTCAGCCACCAACGTTGGTCCTCATGCGGCGCGTCGTCGAACGGGCACGCCTCCCAGGATGCTCGCGTGTAGAGCATCGATGCTCCGGCACACCATCGCGGTTCGTGGTTGTGGTATATCCACGATTCTCCGAGGTTCTCGCAGTCGGGGGCGGGCGTTTGCCATTCGCCTTTGACATGCGCGTTGAAATGACGCGTGTCCCAGAAAAGCAACTCGCGGTATCCGACGCACTGCTTGCCCGACGCTTGGAGTAGCGCGACCTGCTCTTCGAGCCGGCGGGAGTGAGACCAATCGTCCGAGTCGAAGTGCGCGATGAGATTGGCGTTAAAATGATCCACCGCGCACCAATTAGCAGCGTTACGCAGCGCGCCGATTGTGGCCCCGTTCATGTCAGGCATCCACACCGTGGTGACGTTATATTCGCCGTAAGGAGTCCTCTTGACTGGCTCTTTGCCAGAGTCCAGGATTAGCAATAACTTGGCAACGTACGTCTGTGCTTTGTAGCTTGCGATAGCGCGGTTCACCATTTCGGCACGACCGTTGACCAGCATCACGCAGCAGACTGTCGGACTCATTTGGAACTCCGGATATTCGTGCGCCTGGCTCATTCGCCGCTCCTGATCTTCCACTCGATATAATCACTCGCCTGATTCCAGCCATTCAC
>Ga0182013_10002055_pt1 | contig 26749 bp, 12 predicted proteins | sample 612S2MmetaG_FD_120487 | JGI IMG/M metagenome (GOLD analysis project Ga0182013, IMG submission 120487) | Permafrost microbial communities from Stordalen Mire, Sweden - 612S2M metaG | ecosystem: Environmental > Terrestrial > Soil > Wetlands > Permafrost | place: Sweden: Stordalen | collected...
AATTGGTGGCCAAGAAGATTCTCGAACCGAGAGGACGAGGGCGAAGCGTTAGTTACATCCTTTCGGCTCAGATTATGAGCCGAAAATGAGCCGATTAAAGTCCTCAGAATCAAGGCGATCCGCATAGACGAGCCGAAATGTGAGCCAAAAATGAGCCGATTGTGGCGCGTTTTGAAGAACCCCGATTCAAGAAGTCGAAGGCCAAAATATTGGGGAGCTTTTATGGGCCGCATCTTGGATCGTTTTGCATCATTTGCATCATGTGCTCGTGAACTTCCACAAGCAGTTTGCCCTGCTCTCTAAAGTAGGGCTTGCCCAGGTGCGCAAGTTCCACCGATTTTAATCGAACGGGAGAAATTTCCCGTAATCGTCAGGTATTTTTCCAGAATCGTCAGATGGCTCTGGCCCCAATCCCGCCATGTGCCAAATTCCGCCCCGCCGAGCAGGAGCGAACTCGCTTGTCGTCGACGGGTAGTTATGGATAAACTCCCCTGCATTCAGAGATTTAAAAATGACGATTAACTAATTTTTTAAAAATACATTTCGCGTAGCTTCGGCTGCTGTTCCCCTCGAAACCTAGGAAATTTCGCACGAAAGACAGCGCTTGATGCACGCCCCACCTGGGGCGTGCTGAAAGCGTTCTTTCGTGGGCCCCCTAGGTGCCTGAGGAGAGACGTAAGTAAGTACGTCCCTCTCTTATTTCAGTCACCAGGGTTCCCACAAAGGACAGTCAAAAACAGGGCTGATTCGCACGCGAGCGAACAGCCATGCCCCGAATCTTCGACAACATCGAAGCCGATTTGCTCCCCGCGCTGGCGCAAACACTTTGCGTCTCCGAGCGGGCCGACTTTTGCGTCGGCTATTTCAATTTGCGCGGTTGGAAAGCCATTGATGCCTTGATTGATCAGTGGGCCGGAGGCAAAGGAGCGCAATGTCGTCTCATTGTTGGTATGCAGCGGCTCGCTCAGGACGAACTTCGCCAAGCGTACAGCCTGTTACCGGAAGAAGAAGAAGTCAGCCAAAAGGCGGTCATCCGCTTTAAGCGCCGTCTTGCCGAGGAGTTCCGCACCCAACTTACCTTTGGCGCACCCACCGATGAAGACGAAGCCGGACTTCGACGACTCTCCGCCCAGCTAAAGGCAGGCAAGGTGGTCGTAAAATTATTTCTCCGCCATACCCTTCACGCCAAGCTCTACCTTTGTTTCCGTGCCGACCCCAACAATCCCATCACCGGTTTTCTCGGTTCCAGCAATCTTACGCTTTCCGGCCTGTCTCACCAAGGCGAATTGAACGTGGACGTGCTTGACCAGGACGCCACCGATAAACTCGCCAAATGGTTAAACGACCGGTGGAATGACCGTTGGTGCGTGGACATCACCCAGGAACTCATTCAGGTGATTGACGAAAGTTGGGCGCGGTCGGAGTGTCCGCCGCCGTACCAAATCTACGTCAAAATGGCCTACCACTTGGCCGAGGAAGCCCGCGCCGGCCTCTCGGAGTTTTCCATCCCACCGGACATGCGCGGCACCTTGCTGGAATTTCAATCCGCCGCCGTCCGCATCGCCGCCCGCCATTTGGAAAAACGCGGCGGCGTCATTCTTGGCGACGTCGTTGGCTTGGGCAAAACCCTCATGGCGACCGCGCTGGCCCGCGTTTTCCAAGACCCGCCGCGCTCTCTCGAAACCCTCATTCTCTGCCCCAAAAATCTTGTCGGCATGTGGAAGGACTACGCCCACCGCTACCGCTTGATCGCCGAAGTCGTCTCCGTCACCCAGGCGCAGAACAGCCTCCCCGATCTCCGCCGGTACCGTGTCGTCATTATTGATGAAAGTCACAACTTGCGAAATCGCGAGGGCCGACGCTGGGCCGCTGTCCGCGATTATCTGGCCCGCAACGCCAGCAAAGTCATTCTCCTTTCCGCCACGCCCTACAACAAAGCCTACCTTGATCTCGCCAACCAACTTCGCCTGTTTATCAATCCAGACGATGCAGTCGGCATCCGGCCCGAAGAATACTTGCGGCGCGATTGCGACGGACGGCCCGACGAATTTACCCGCCGCCATCAGTGCGCCGTCAATTGCCTTTCCGCCTTCGAGAAAAGCGGCCATGCCGACGACTGGCGCGAGTTGATGCGCTTGTTCATGGTCCGCCGCACTCGCAGCTTTGTCGAACGCAACTACGCCTTCACCGAATGTCCCAAGTGTTTCACCGTCATCTTGCCCACTCAGGAAGAGTGTCCCAAGTGCGACCGTGCCAAGGTGAAGGAGGATCGCCGCTTTCTCATCCTTGAAGGCGGCAGCCGTTTCCATTTCCCAAAACGCCAGCCCAAGACTCTGGCGTTCAAGATTCGCGACAGCGACCAGGCCGACCAATACGCCCGGCTCTATTCCGATAAAGTGGTGGACACCGTGCGGATGTTGCACCTTCCACGCTACGGCCTCGCCAATTATTTAAAACCCACCCTCGACGTGCCGCCGTCCCAGGACGAAGCCGAAATGATGGATAACCTCTCCCGCGCTGGCAAACGGCTCATCGGTTTTTGCCGCACCAACCTTTTCAAGCGGCTGGAAAGCAGCGGCCATGCCTTCCTGCTTTCCGTCCGCCGCCACATTCTGCGCAATTATATTTTTCTGCACGCGCTGGAGAAAGGTTTACCCCTGCCCATCGGCACCCAGGATTCCGCGCTGTTCGACACCCGCACAGAGGATCACGACAGCGACAGTAACTTGTTCGGCGCGGACGATGCCGCCGCCGCCAAGCCAACCGAAATCACTGCCAAACATTTGGACGAGTTCGCCCAAGCCGGAGCCGCCGGTTATCAAACTCTCAAGACCGACCACGCCCGCAATTTCGATTGGTTGCGCTCCGATGTTTTTGTCGAAGACCTTTCCCAGCACCTAAAGCAGGATGCCCAGCGGCTTTTCTCCATCCTTGAACTCGCCGAACAATGGCAGCCGGAGCAGGATAATAAACTGGCAGAACTCCATAAACTCCTGACCAAAAAACATCCCGGCCAGAAAATTCTCATCTTCTCCCAATTCGCCGACACCGTCTCCTACCTTGCCGAGCAATTGCAGGAACGCGGAATTAAGCACATGGCGGGCGTCACTGGCGACACCGAATCGCCCTCCAACTATGCCCGCCGTTTCAGTCCCGAAAGCAACAAGGCGCGGGACAAAGGCTCTCCCCACTACGTTGCCCCCGCCGAAGAACTCCGCGTGCTGGTTGCCACCGATGTTCTCAGCGAAGGCCAAAACCTCCAGGACGCCGCCATCGTCGTCAATTTCGATTTGCCTTGGGCCATCATCCGCCTCATCCAACGCGCCGGGCGCGTGGACCGTATCGGTCAGAAGGCCGAGGAAATTCTCTGCTACTCCTTCGTCCCAGCCGAGGGCGTCGAACGCCTCATCCGTCTGCGTATGCGTGTCCGTCAGCGCCTTCAGGAAAACGCAGAAGTCGTCGGCACCGATGAAACCTTTTTCGAGGACGAAAAGCACGACACCGTCATCCGCGACCTGTTCACCGAAAAATCCGGTGTCTTGGACGACCCGGCGGACGACGAAGTGGATCTCGCCTCTCTGGCCTATCAGATTTGGAAAAACGCTTGCGACACCGACCCATCGCTGAAAAAGACCATTCCCGATCTGCCCGGCGTTGTCTTTTCCACCAAAGCCCTGTCCGCCATTTCCGCCAAACCGGCCGCCGCCTCTGGTCCCCAGCCAGTCCCCGGCGTCATGGTGTACGTCCGCACCGCCGATGGCAACGACGCGCTCGCCTGGACGGATGAAGAAGGCCGCACCGTCACCGAGAGCCAGCACGAAATCTTGCGTGCCGCCGCGTGCGAACCCGCCACGCCCGCGCTCCCGCGCCTGTCCAATCACCATCCGCTGGTCCAAAAAGCCGTCAGCACTATCCAAGCCGAGCAAATCACCACCGGCGGACAGCTTGGCAAACCTTCCAGCGCCCGCCGCCGCGTCTATGACCGGCTCAAGGATTACGCCGCCCAGGTCAAAGACAGCCTGTTTGATATCAAACCGCTTCATCAGGCCATTGATGAAATTTACGAGGCCCCGCTCACTGAATCCGCCCGCGACCTCCTTAACCGCGAACTCCGCACTGGCGTCAGCGATGAAAAACTTTGTGAACTGGTCCTCTCGCTCCATGAGGAAGACCGGCTTTGCATCCCGAAAGACGACGCCGAAGCCCGCGAACCCAAAATCATTTGCTCCCTTGGCATCCGCAAAGATTGATCTATGCCATTGAACATTGCCTCCACCCGCGAACGACTCCAATCCTTCGATTTCAGCCCGTTATTCATCGAAGAACTCGGTTGGGAACCGCCCGTCAGCAGGAGGGTGGAAAACGGCAAGGTCAAGGAGCTGGCCTACTTCCGCAAACCCGTCGCCCGACTTGCTGGCATCGGCGTTTTTGAAATCACCGCCGAGGGCGGAACCATCCCGGACGCCAAGGCTCGCGCCGCCATCCACAAACAAATTTCCGAACTCTGTTACGAAAATCTCCTCATCTTTACCGACGCCGACCGCACCCAAAGCCTTTGGTACTGGGTCAAGCGCGAGGGCGGCAAAACTCACGCCCGCGATCATCTTTACGTCAAAGGCCAGCCCGGCGACCTCTTTTTAAGCAAGCTCGCCGCCATGGTGGTGGACATCAGCGAACTGGACGCCGAGGGCAACATCCCCGTCGCCGAAGTCGCCGGTCGCCTCAAAACCGCCCTTGATATCGAGCGCGTCACTAAAAAATTCTTCGGCGAGTTTGATGTTCAGCGCCTTGTTTTCGTCGAGCACATCCAGGGCATCAGCGACGACCACCAGCGCCGCTGGTACGCCTCTGTCCTGATGAACCGCCTCATGTTCATCTGGTTTCTCCAGAAAAAGTTCTTCCTCGATTCCAAAATCCCCGGCGCAAAGGGCAATCAGCATTATCTTCAGGACAAACTTGCCGCATCCAAGAAGCGCGGCCCGGATAGGTTCTATTCCGTTTTCCTCCAAACATTGTTCTTTGAAGGTTTCGCCAAACCTGAAACGGCCCGCAGCAATGAGGCCAAGGCCGTGCTCGGCAATATCCGCTACCTCAATGGCGGCCTGTTCCTGCCGCACCGCGTCGAACTCAATCACGGCTTCCCTGACAAGTTGCGTATCAAAATTTCCGATGTTGCGTTTGACAATATCTTCGCGCTCTTTAACGGCTATTCTTGGAATCTCAATGACACCCCTGGCGGCGATGACCGGGAAATCAACCCCGACGTACTGGGCTACATCTTCGAGAAATACATCAATCAAAAGGAGTTTGGTGCCTACTACACTCGCCCGGAAATGACCGGCTACCTGTGCGAGCGAACCATCTACAAGCTCGTTCTTGACCGCGTAAATAAGGCGCTTGACCGCCACTACGCCACGATTTCCGACTTGCTTCTGAATCTCGATGCCAATCTCTGCCGGGCGCTTTTGTTCCAGATTTTGCCGTCGTTGCGCTTGCTCGATCCCGCCTGCGGTTCTGCCGCGTTCCTTGTCGCGGCCATGAAGGTGCTCATTTCCCTCTATTCCGCCGTCATCGGTAAAATTCAATTCTTGAATGACGTGGAACTCACTAAATGGCACCAGCAGACCCAGGCCGAGCATCCTTCCATACTTTATTTCATCAAGAAGCAGATCATCACCAGCAATCTTTTCGGCGTGGACATAATGGAGGAGGCTACCGAAATTGCCCGCTTGCGTCTTTTCCTCGCCCTCGTTGCGTCCGCGCAAACCGAAGATCAGCTTGAGCCGCTTCCCAACATTGATTTTAACATCCTCGCCGGGAACTCGCTCATCGGCTTGCTCCGCGTTGACGCAGCCAAGTTTGACGCCGGACAAGACAAAAACGGTGGCAGCCAGGAGCGGATGACGCTGCAACATGACAGCGACCTTGGCTTTACCGTCGAAACCAAGACCGCGCCCACCAGGGCGGAAATAACTACTGCATTTGTTGCCCAGCAAAACGCCGCCCGCTTTGCCGCCATCCTTGAGGACAAAAACAAATCCATCGAACTCTACCGCAAACACGCTTTCCCCGCCACCGCGTCCCGCGCCACCTCTCCCGCAGTTACAGGCAGCGCCCCTACAGCCGATTTTGCCGACCTCCTTGATCAGGACGAACGTGTCTTGCGTCTCCGGGAACACATTGAAAAAGTGCGATCCGACGCGTACCAGACCCTTAATGAATTATACCTGCAAGAGTTCAAGGCACTCGGAATCCAGTTCGAGGAAGCAACTTGGGATGAGAAAAAAAACGTCGAGGGCAAGCCAGTCAAACGCACTCTCAAGGTGGCAGACATCGCCGAATTGATTCCATTTCATTGGGGGTACGAGTTTGATCGCGTCATGGCCGATGGCGGCTTCGACGGCATCATCACGAATCCACCCTGGGAAACTTTCCAGCCGGACGCGAAGGAGTTCTTTTCAGATTACAGCAACTTTGTAACAAAAAAGAAAATGGACATCAAAGAGTTCCAGAGGGAACTCAAGCGATTGCTCCGCGAACCAGAAGTCATGGAAGCCTGGCTCGCCTATCAGAGCCGCTTTAATCATCAGCGCAATTTTTTCCGTTTCGCTCCGCAGTATCAAAACCAAGTGCCGATAATTGACGGGAAACGCCATGGCAAAGATGTAAATCTGTTCAAACTTTTCCTTGAGCAAAGTTTTCAGCTTCTTCGTCCGGGTGGACAATGCGGAATCGTCATGCCAAGTGGCATATATACGGACTTGGGTGCTATGAAACTCCGTGAAATGCTATTCGCTCACTCTACTATTCACGGACTTTTCTGCTTTGAGAATCGAGAAGATATTTTTGAAAATGTAGATTCCCGCTTCAAATTCGTTGTTCTGACTTTCGAGAAGGGCGGCCACACGGAACAGTTCCCCGCCGCCTTCATGCGACATGCAGTCGCAGAACTTACGCGCTTTCCCACTGAGGGTGCAGTCAATATCTCGGTCAAATTGGTGAAGCGGCTCTCACCCGATTCGCTTTCCGTCATGGAGTTCAAAAATGAGAGTGACATCCATGTCGCTGAGAAGATGCTCGCCCACCCGCTCCTTGGGGACAGTTCTGTCGCAGGCTGGCGGATGGAATTGCACCGCGAGTTCAACATGACAGACGACGCGCCACTTTTCCAGAAAGAGGAAGGGCCGAACTCCGTTCCGCTTTTTGAAGGGAAGATGATCTGGCATTTCAGCCATACTCTCGCCGAGCCGCGATTTTGGGTTGATGCGAAGAAGGGGCGTAGGGCTCTTCTTGGTCGGCAGCCTGACGCCAACCAAAAAATTGGTTATCAAAAATATCGGCTGGCCTATCGTTCAGTCGCGTCCAATACCAACGAACGTAGCATGGTTGCAACGGTCATTCCGCCGAGCTTCACCGGAAATTCGCTCAACATTTGTGAAAATTTGGACTGTGTAACACAACTGTTTTGCGTTGCCGTCCTGGACTCATTTGCAATTGATTGGCTGCTCCGGCAAAAGGTCACGACGAACATAAACATGTTCTTTGTTTACCAGCTTCCCGTTCCGCGTCTGACGGCGGCGAACACAGCGTTTGGGTCAATAGTGAAGCGGGCAGCGCAGTTGATTTGCACCACGCCTGAATTTGACACGCTCGCCAAGGAAGTCAGTGCTGCACTCAAACTACCGATCTCCGCTTTGAATGGCGTCACGGAGGCCGCTGCCCGCATCCGCATCCGCGCCGAACTGGATGGCCTCATCGGCCATCTCTATGCCCTGACCGAATCCGAATTCACCCACATCCTCACCACTTTCCCGATAGTCGCCGAGCCGATAAAGGCTGCTGCGTTGGCAGCGCATCGCGCCGTGGCCAAAGGAGAATTGAAATGAACCTACAAGCGTGGCACTTCCGATTCAAGGCGGACGAGTTGGACTTAAACCGCCGTGTATCGTTCACCCTCCCTGCTCGCCACAACGATTACGTCTCTACTCTGGCAGATCAGGTCTGGTTTGCTCCCTTCGCACGTAGCGGCAAAAAGCAACGTTTGGCACACAAAATTGCAGCACGGGAATGATTTGCCACCCATGCAGATCATTCGCGCAGTGGCGGTGAGCGCCGATGATTACGTGGGCACAAGCTTCCATCAGGGCGTCGAGCCGCCGTGTCAGTGCCCTCACTGTCACGCGACTAATGCCCTGAAGGCGTTGGGGTATTATTCTCGAAATGTCACCAGTCCAAAACGTGGCGTTCTGCGCATTTGTGTGCGGAGGTTTCGATGTTGTGAATGCGGCAAAACGGTCAGCATCCTTCCCTCATTCGTCCAACCCTATCGGTTGGTTTTAAATCTCACAATAAACGAGTATTTTGGCGGAACACTCAACACCAACGCACTTTCATGGCTACCGCTTTTGAAACAGTACTGGAATCGCTTTTCAAACTGGCATCCACGGATTGACCGCATCATCAGGTCCGTCGTCTCGCGCTCGCCGCCTCATTCGGACGCCTCTGGATGGTGGAAGGTCATGGCCGCAACTTTGGGCGACCTTGAAAAAATTACAACGGTGCTTGTGGAACGATTTGGCGTCACTCTGTTCGGTCGCTATCGCTGCCATTCACCGTTCTCCAACGGGCCGCCGACGAACTGACGCGGCTCCACACAACTTGTGTATTTCACTGAAAGCCAACCCGTGGAAATCTGTCCCCGTTAATGAAAATGATTCTTGAATCAGCTTTGAGCGACAAACGATGCACCCTTAAGGGCGTCGGCGTTAAAATCAGGGAGAGAAAAAGTCGCGATTTTGCCGTCGGCACTCGTGGCAACGAGTTTTATTTTGTATGAGGACAAACCGAATGAACTTGCTGTCCAACCGTGCCGCCAGTTACGTGAGAACAGCGACGAAGCCGCAGCAAGACTCGATCAGCAATCAGATGTGTGCCATCAGGGAATATGCCAAACGCAATGGAATGCAGATCGTCAAAGAATATTTTGATGAGGGGAAGAGCGGGCTGATTGTCCAAGACCGAGAATCTTTGACCCAGTTGATTCGGGATGTTCAAAACGGGCAAATCAATTTCTCATTCGTCCTCCTGTACGATGTCAGCCGATGGGGACGGTTTCAGGATGCTGATGAAAGCGCATTCTATGAATGCATCTGCCGCCTGGCCGGGGTTTCAGTGCATTATTGCGCCACGCATCTTGAACGGAACAACGGCCCGGATTTCCCGACTGCCGAAGACGGAAAGGAGCCTTATTGTCCATGAGTGCGGCCAATGCAAAACTTCCTCCCGGAAACGCGGTGGCTTACGTGAGAATGTCCACTGAGCATCAACAATATTCCACCAGCAACCAGATGGATATAATTCGGGAATATGCCAAGCGCCGTGGCTTTGAGATTGTCAAGATTTACTCGGATGAGGGAAAAAGCGGTTTGAACATACAGGGGCGCGATTCGCTGGCCCAAATGATCAAGGATGTCCAATCCGGGGGAATCAATTTTTCCGCCATTTTGGTCTATGATGTCAGCCGATGGGGACGGTTCCAGGACGCGGACGAAAGTGCCTATTACGAATACATCTGCCGCCGGGCCGGTGTTTCGGTCCATTATTGCGCGGAGCAGTTTGAAAATGACGGCAGCCCAATGTCCTCGGTCATGAAAACCATGAAGCGGACGATGGCCGGTGAATACAGCCGCGAATTGTCATCCAAAGTGTTTCAAGGAGCCTGCCGGTTGATTCAAATGGGGTTCAAACAGGGCGGCACTGCCGGATTCGGTCTTCGGCGTGTATTGGTTGACCAGAGCGGCCAGCAAAAAGCCGTGCTCAAAATGGGGGAACATAAAAGCCTTCAAACCGACCGGGTGATCTTGATTCCGGGGCCGGACGAGGAAGTTAAAACTGTTCGATGGATGTATTCGGCGTTCGTTGATGAAGGAAAAAGCGAATCGGAAATTGCCAAGACGCTGAATACCCAGGGAGTGCTCACTGACTTTGGGCGCGCGTGGAACCGTGCCACCGTTCATCAGGTGCTCACGAATGAAAAATACATCGGCAACAATGTCTATCATCGCACGTCATTCAAATTGAAGCTCAAGCATGTGGCGAACCCTCAAGAAAAGTGGATTCGCGGCGACGGCAAGTTTGAGGGCATTGTGGAATCCAGCCTTTTTCACATCGCCCAAGGCATCATTCTGGCTCGGAGCCGGAAACTTTCGGATGATGAAATGCTGGAGAAATTGCGCGGCGTGCTCAACAAGCACGGTCGCATCTGCGGCATACTGATCGACGAGGCCGACGACCTTCCTTCCAGCACCGCGTTTCGTTCTCGCTTTGGAAGTTTGGTCTCAGCGTACCGGCTAATCGGCTACGACCCCGGCATTGATTATGATTTTGTCGAAATCAACCGTCGTCTCCGCCAAGAGCATCCTGTGTTAGTGGCGCGGGTGGTTCGCCAAATTGAGGAACTAGGCGCCGTGGCGCGATGGGACAAAGAACACCAGATTGTTCATTTGAATGATGAACTCCGGGTTTCCATTGTCCTATGCCGACACTGCACGACGCCTGGCGGATCGTCGCGATGGGTGGTTCGACTGGATGACGCGCTAAAGCCGGACATTACCGTGGCGGTGCGGATGGACGCCGCCAATGCCGGAATCCGAGACTATTACCTGCTGCCAGCAATAGACATGACTTGGGAAAACCTGCGTGTTGGGGAGGAGAACGGCATTTATCTGGACGCGTATCGCTTTGACACGCTGGAATATCTCTTCGGGATGGCTCAACGCACAAAACTACAGGAGACTGCATGAACGACGACGTACAAATGATTCCAATCGACCACATTCGCATTATCAATCCGAGACTTCGGAACAAAGCAAAATTTGAGGTGATTGTGGATAGCATTAAAAAACTCGGCCTGAAAAAGCCGATTCAGGTGAGCCGCCGTTCGGCGGATGAAGGAACCGAGCCGGGTTATGATCTGGTCTGCGGCCAGGGGAGAATTGAAGCTTGCATGGCCTTGGGCTACAAAGAAATTCCGGCGATTGTAGTCGAGGTGAGCAAGGAAGAGCGGTTGTTACGGAGTTTGGTGGAGAATGCGGCCCGGCGATTTCCCGTGCCGGCAGACCTGTTGCGTGAAATCGAGCGGTTGAAGGCCGCTGGCTATGGCAATGGCGATATTGGGAAAAAGTTGGGAATTTCGGAATCGTACGTCAGCAATTTGATGACGCTGAAGCGGGCCGGAGAAGAGCGGCTTATCACTGAGGCGCTCAATGGCAAAATTCCAATTTGGATTGCAATGGACATCGCGAAAACCGATGACGTGGAAATGCAGCGGGAAATGCTCAAAGGACTCGAAAGCAAAAAACTGAACCATATTTCGATTCGGGTAGTGAAACGCATTATCGAGCAACGACGTTTTCTCGGAAAAACCCGGGTTCGAGGAGATCGAGACAGTCAGGCCAGCGCCGATAGCATGGTGAGCATTTACAGGCGCGAGTGTCAGCGTCAAAAACTCCAGGTGCGGAAAGCGAAATTATGCGAAGAGAAGCTTCTGTTTTTGGTGAAGGCGTTCGACAAGCTGGTTGGGGACGAAAACTTTGTCAATTTGTTGAGAGCCGAAGCTTTGTTCACCATGCCAAAATACCTATGGACGAAAACTTCCCACAAACATGAGGAGGCCGCATGAGTGCTGCCAAAGTGGCGTTCGAGATGAAAACAATCAAGGTGTCGCTTGATCTGATTTTACCTCTCCGCCGGATGAAAAATCCGCACAAGACGATCAGCCGGTACAAAAGAATTCTGACCTCTATCAAAGAGGTGGGGCTGATCGAACCGCTGGCAATCTACCCGCAGCGGGATAAATCTGGCACCTACATGCTCCTCGACGGGCATCTTCGTCATAGTGCCTTAAAGGAGTTGGGTATGACAGAAGCGGACTGCATTGTCGCGACCGATGACGAGAGTTTCACCTATAACGCCCGGATCAGCCGGTTGCAGCCCATCCAAGAGCACAAAATGATTGTCAAAGCCGTGCAAAACGGGGTGAAGCCGGAGAGAATTGCTGCGGCCCTCGACATGCCGTTGAGCGCGGTGCGTGCATCCATAAATCTATTGGACGGCGTTCATACCGAAGCGGCCGACATGCTGAAGGACAAGCCAATCAGCCCCAAAGCACTTCGGTTTCTAAAAAAGGTGACAGGCGTTCGGCAAATTGAAATGGCTGAGTTGATGGTGAATGCGAACATATTCGCCTCTGGATATGCCGAGGCGCTATACTTGGGCACGTCGCGAGACCAACTGGTCGATTCTGAAACCCCGAAAGTCAAAGAGGGATTGTCACGGGAAGAAATCGCGCGCATGGAGCAGGAAATGGAGTCACTGGAAAAGGATTTCAAGGCAATCGACGAAGCATTTGGGGAGAACGTGCTGAATCTGACGGTGGTGAAAGGTTACACGAAAAAACTGTTAGAGAACGCGAAAGTGATTCGCTTTTTGAAAGCGAACTATCCTGAATTTCTAAGCGAATTTGAATGGATCGCGGCGGCGGAAACTCTGTGATGTCAACCCAGGCCATAACTTGCTCGTCAAGGATGACTTTTTTGGGGCAAAGCCCTTGAACAAGCCCCGCCGGAACCAGCGCGTGCCTCGCACCTTGATGCCCTTGCGCCCACTTTGCTCCGCGCGCGTTCGTTCCGGCTTGAGGACGGCGCAAGTGCGCAACGCTTCCGTTGGGAGGTTGGTTCCGTTCACTCCGCTCCTTCCGTCGTTCCGCTAAACGCTTCACTGTGGAAACGCTCCGTTCCCCGGCGCCAACCTCCCACCCGAAGCACCCGGTACAATGCTGGAAACAGGCCGCAAATCCGTGTCAGTCGAAATGAACACAGGCACGATTTCGTACTCGCGGTCAATTAGTCAATCTGATAGAAAAGTAAGCCACGCCGAGAAACGACGGAATGCGGCTTCCGCTTTGGCGCGATTGAACGTGATCTCATGCAATTCAGAAGCAGACATCGTGAGGATGAAACCATGGAAGGCGGCGAGTTGTGAACTCGCCGGGCCTCGACCATTCTTTCAGTGCCGGAATCTCGCGAGACCGGGCACGCGAGTTTTTCGAGGCTAACTACGCACAACCGCGCATAGGGCATGGCAATTGCAATAGGCTTGGGAAACGCTGCTGCCTGAGCCAGCTTTTATGAAAATCACGTTTGGGCAGGCATTGGACGGGACAGAGTTGCGGGCGACAAATAATTCTTTGGGCGACATAGTTTGCGGGCCTCTTCGCCTCCTGGATGTTCTGGAGACTCAATTGGGGCTGAAACGAAAATCAGTCAGCGACATGACGAGAGTTTTTCAACTCGTCAAAGTTTTGGAAAAACTGGTTGAGAGCAAGCAACCCTTCTATTCCGCTTCGTTTGAAAAAGATCCGCTTGCGGTTTCAGAAGCATTGCTGCAATGGCGAGATTCATTGGCATTGGCTGGCTGGGATGGAACGACGAATGGAAGCTCGCGACGATTGCGCGATTTAGCCGACGCGAACTCGGCATTAAAGAATGCGATTCCGCCAGGGCAACCCGACAGGCTAACGGCTATTCACGAGGCATTGGCACATCGCCATCATTGCATTGAAACACTCGTCGTCGTTGATCCTCCGTCCGTCTTTCCACTTTTGTGGCGTAAGATTCTCATAAAACTCGGCGCACAATTTCGAACGCCGGAAGAACATTTAAGCGCCACAAATAGTGAGCAAGAGACGGATCTGAAACAGTTGAAAGCCGCTCTTCTTTCCGGGGCAGCGGAAAAAATCAAATTGCGAAATGATGATTCTGTCATGCAATTCAGCGCCTACTCGGAATTTCCCTTGGCGCACATGGCGGCGAAACTTTTGCGGGACATTTCCAAAGAGTCCCATGTTTTGATTGCTGAAAGCGACTGCACCGTGCTGGACGATGTCTTGATTGCTAGTGATCAATCATCTCTTGGTGTTCACCCGACTTCGTTGGCCAGGCCAATTCCTCAACTGTTGTTGCTTGCCCTCCGTTTGTGTTGGAAACCTCTCAACCCATTGCATTTATTGGAGTTTCTCACTCATCCAAACTGTCCTGTTGAATTTCATCTTCGCAGCGAGCTATCCCGCGTAATGGTCGAATGTCCGGGCGTCGGCGGCCCCAAATGGATCGAGGCGATTGAAGCGGTGAAGACAATCTATCAAGCAAAACCTGCGGATGAAGCAAAAGAGCTTTTTCCTCGGCTGGAAAAAGACCTGGCGGATTGGATTCACGTTTCTAAGTATGCTCCACGCGTTGGAGTCCCTGGAGCAGAAATTGTAGGTCACTGCTCGCGCATTGCAAAATGGGCCAAGTTTCGGCTCATAAAAGAAAAAGAACAGGGTGATTCTGCCAAGATTTCCCTTTTTCAATCCCTGGCTACGCAGGCGTCCGAATTGGGGGAGGCTGTGAAGGAAACAGAAACGGTTACGCAATGTCGATTGGAACGGTTGGTTAGAAAAGTTTCTGGAAACGGATGGTCCTCTGCAAAAAGTCGAGAGCTTGGGCACGGTCATCGCATCGGTTCACCTGCTGCTTGCATCGAATCTGCCGACACAGTGATTTGGTGGAACTTTTCCGAGCCAGAACATCTGACACTCCCTCATTGGACTGCCTCAGAAGTCGAGGAGTTGCAAAAGCACGGTGCTGAAATCGCTACCGCTGCCTCCATCTTGTCGGCGGAAAGCGGCTATTGGCTGAAGCCTTTGTTATCTGCTCAAAAAAAGCTGGTCTTGTTTACTCCCCGGCAACGCAATGGGGAGCCGGTTGCAGCACATCCTTTGTTGAGCCGGCTTCAAGCAATGGTGGATGGTAAGTTTCCAACGACTCACCTTGATGCGGATTTACAACGGAAGAAAGTTCCATTCGCCGAACAGATCAAACATGTCGCTCTTCGAACTCCTCGCCGATGGTGGAAACTAAAAGATGGAACACAGTTTGGTTCTCGGACAGCCGAGTCCTTTTCGAGCGCAGAGAAGTTTATTTACAGCCCTTACTCTTGGGTTCTCGATTACAAAGCAGTTTTTCGTCCCGGAGTATTGAGCCAATTTCGAATGCGGAGTGAAAACGTACTGCGCGGCAATCTGCTTCATCGCCTGCTTGATTTGCTTGTTGCTGGCCCGGTGGCAAAAGGCCATTGGGCGGCGGTCACGGAAACAGATTTGAAAGATTATATTGAAAAGCAATGGCCTGTACTCCTCGAACAGGAAGGAGCAACTTTATTGTTGTTGGGGAAACAGTCGGAAGCCACGGCCTTGCTTGATATTGCGAAACGCGCTCTCTGGAGTTTGTCGCAACAATTGAGAGCCGCTCAAATTAAAGAGACAGATACGAACGTAAATTTCAAAGCCGAGTTCGTTGGCGGAAAGTTGGAAGGATACGTTGATCTCCTGATCAAAAACGACAAATCCAAAGTGGCCGTGGTCGATCTGAAATCCGGCCGCTTGGAAGAGAAGCAAAAAGAATTGCAGTCCAATGTGCAGTTGCAGCTTGCGATTTATGGTTTCCTGCACAGGCAGGTATCGGGTGAATGGCCGTCGGCCATGTACTTCATTCTAAACAGCGGTCGAATGTTGGCCCAAAACAAAGATTATTTCCCCCTGGCTTATTCGGTTCCGGCTAAATCTGGCTCTGGTGGACTCGAAACCTGCTGGATCGAATTTATTGGAATGTGGCGTTATCGGCGGACGCTGCTCGATCAAGGTTGGATCGAATTGACCCTCAGTATTACGGAACCTCAGAATGGCGGTACGCATCCTCCGGCTGTCCCTTTTGAACATTGGCAACCCGGCAAAAGCCAGGACAGATACAACGACTTCAAAGCATTAACCGGCGTGGAGGAGAATGCGTGAAAAATAACATCACCTTCATTGCGGCGGGCGCCGGGAGCGGAAAAACATTCCGCGTCATCCAGGAAATTCAAAAGCGATTGACCGATGGTTCGTGTCGGCCCAGTGGACTTGTGGCGACCACCTTCACCATCAAAGCCGCCAATGAGCTCTCAGAGAAGATTCGGCAAAATCTGTATCGCTGCGGCAACCATTCTTTGGCTGAACGCCTTAATGAAGCTTCCATTGGAACAGTCGATAAAGTCTGTAAACAAATATTGACCCGTTTCGCTTTTGAAGCGGGCGTTTCGCCGCAAATTGAAGTTTTGGCCGAAGAGGACGCCAGCCTGCTTTTCGTTCAAGCCGTCGAATTGGCAATGTCCTCCACGGATACCGGAAGGCTCCAGGAATTGGCGGAGCGGCTGGGCCAAATGGATTCACAAACAAAGGAATTTAGCTGGAAGAAAACAGTCCATGCGATTGCGAACCGGGTGCGTGAAAATAATTTTACAGAATCTGCTGTTTTGAAAATGTCCGAACGCTGTTGCGAAGAGATTCTTTCGCATTTTCCCGCGCCATCTGAAAATGACCTGGATGTGCAATTGTCCGAAGCGATTCACTGTGGCGTGGAAAGAATTGGCAAAATTGGCGATGGTACCAGCGGAACTCAAAATTATTGCCGTTTCATCGAACAGTGCCACAGGGATTTAAATAATGGCCATCTCGCATGGAGCAGTTGGGTAAAACTGACAAAAGAAAAACCCACTAAGAAAAGCGAAGAAGCCGCTACGCCAGTCATCGACGCTGCCAGCCGGTACGACGTTCATCCTCGGTTGCGTTCCAATATTCGTGATTACATCGAATTGGTTTTTCGAGTCGCTACGCGGTCGCTGGCCGAGTACCAGAATCTAAAATCTGAGCGTGGACTGGTAGATTTTTCAGACCTTGAGCAGCAGACGTTGGCGTTGCTGGAAAACAGCCCCGAAGTCGCCACCACATTAACAGATGAACTAGACCTTGTGGTCGTGGACGAATTTCAAGACACCAGCCCGCTTCAACTCGCGTTATTTTTGAAACTGGCGCAATGCGCAAAAGAGGTCATTTGGGTGGGCGATGTAAAACAGGCGATTTATGGATTTCGAGGCACAAATCCTGAATTGACTGATGCGGCGGTGTTGGATTTGAAAAAACACGGCGGAGTGGCTGCACCGTTAAGCAAATCATACCGCTCGATTCCGCATTTGGTGAGCTTGACCAATGCGATCTTTGAAGAGCCGTTCAAACAGTCCCTTCAATTGGCGGCGAATGAAGTCGTGCTGTCACCGACACGCGAATCTTTCGATAAATCGCAGCCAGCCATTGAGTTTTTCGAGGTGAGCAGCGGCCTGACGACCAAGGCGGGCAATGCAAAGCGGATTGAGAACGCGGCTTTGGCCCAAACTGTAGCTTTGGGAATAACCAATCTCCTGAGCGAAGATTACCAGGTATATGACAAAAGCTCGGACGAATATCGCGCCGCGCAACTCCATGACATCGCGGTGCTGTGCCGGACCAATGATGATTCTGCGAGAATCGCAGACGAATTGATGAAGCAGGGTTACACCGTCAGTTTGGCCAAAAGTGGATTGCTCCAAACTCCTGAAGCGTTGTTTGCCATAGCCTGTTTGAAACGACTGCTCGATCCTAGCGATACGCTGGCGACCGCTGAGATTATCGCTTTGGAAGGGAAAATGACTTCAGAGGAGTGGCTGCACAATCGCTTGGTCTATATGGAGAAAGCACGGGCCGAAAATCCCGATTCAAGAGGGGCTGGATGGGGACTGGAAGAAGGGTTGATTCATCCCGTCATCGTTTCGCTGGAACAAGCGCGAACGGCTCTGGACACAGCTTCGGTTCGCGAGTTGTTCGATCTTGCGCTGATTGCCGGGGATGTTTTTCGGACCGTAACAAGTTGGGGACCTTCTCAGAGCAGAGCCAGCCAACGGCGCGCCAATCTTGAAGCGTTGCGAGGATTGGCCGCGAAATACGAAGAGGGTTGCGCAACAAATCATCGACCGGCAACGACCACCGGCTTTTTGTTCTGGTGTGATGAACTTGAAGCGAAAAAGTTGGACGAAAAAGCTGCCGATGAAAATGCGGATGCAATTCATGTGCTCACCTATCACCGGGCGAAAGGTCTGGAATGGCCAATTGTCATTTGCGCTGATCTGACGAACAAACCACGGTCGCGCCTATGGGATGGCGTGAATGTTTTGAAAGATGACGCTTCCACGGGTTTTAACTTTTCTGACCCGCTGGCAAATCGTCGATTGAGCTTTTGGCCGTGGCCGTTTGGCGCACAGGAAAAGGGAATTCCGCTGGCCGACAAAATTGAACAGAGCGACGCTGGAAAAGAAGCGATGCTCTCTGCGCAAGCAGAGGAGCTTCGATTGCTTTACGTGGGGTTTACTCGCGCGCGTGATTTGTTGGCCCTGGTCATCGAGAAAGATCAACCGCACCCGTGGTTGGCTTTACTGAAAGCGAACTGGCTTCAACCGGGGCAGAATCAATTAAATCCGCCGACAGGCAGCGTGATTCCCTGCCGAACTCGGTCGCTCACGCCACCGGATTTTTCGCAGAAGATAATTCCTGATGGGGATTATCTATGGTTCCCGCAGCGATTAAACCGGACTCCAAAATTGCCAGCGCAAATTATTCCTTCCGCTCAACTTCCAATTGCCGTCGCGAAAGTCGTCGAAACGATTGTATTCGGGTCGCCAATTCAAATCTCACGACGCTTTGAAGAAGACACTGATTTGGGTGATGCGATTCACGCAATTTTTGCGGCTGAGTTCGCTCATCCCAATCATCCCAAGAAAGCCGCGACGGCGGAACGAATTCTAAAAGAATTTGGGTGCGACCAGTCCGTCTGGTTGGAAGACTTATTGCGAGCGGTTGATGTCTTTCGAGAGGACGTGGAAAAAAGATTTAAACCGAAACGGACATTGGTGGAGGTTCCGTTTTCATTTCGAAACCCGGCAGGACAATCGGTACAGGGATTTATTGATCTGCTTTTGGAAACAGCCCAAGGCTGGGTGGTGATCGACTACAAATCTTTTCAGGGAAACAAATCCGACTGGGAAGCGAAGGCTCTGAGTTATTCCGGTCAATTGGACTGTTACCGGCAAGCCTTGGCTGCGATAAACATGACAATGGATTCGCTTTGGATCTATTTCGCGCTTGGTGGCGGCTTGGTTCGCGTTGATGTCTCCTGATAAATTTTATGAATGAACTTTACCGAACTTACGAAGTCCTCGTTGAGGAAAGTGTCCACCCAAACCATCCGAAACGGGAAAAAGCAAACAAACCGTGTCTATGGGAATTGGATAATGGGGAAAAGGACGCCGCGTTGCGCGACACGCACATGATTTTTCAGGATGCCGTGTGTTACTACACGCTTTGCCTCGCAGGACTGGCCGGGAACGAAAAGCACAAGGACGGCGTGATGGCCGGTAAACCTCTTAATCCACTGTGGGGCCATCTAACGGGAGCAATGAAAGAGCGAACGGAAGCCGTCATCCGGCGGCTGGCAGCGAATTATCAGCCGTTGGCTGGAATAAAAACGACGGAAGAATTTCTCAATCGCGTTTACTCCGAGCCATTGCGTATGTCTCCAGAGAAGCCAGAGAGTGAGCAGGACGCGGTAAAAGAAATGCGCTCCCAATGTTATCGGCTCATCGAGCGATACGGCACCAAAACTAAAGAAAACGGCGGTCTGGAGTGCGGGGATATGTCGTCTTTTGCAAATACTTGGGCGTCGATTACTTCTGACCCTAATGGCGGGACGAACATTCCCGGCAACGGGCCGTACGATGGCATCTCCCGTATGTTGAAAAAGCGGGTGACAGCTCAGATGACAGTTGATGATGCAAAAAAGAGAATTGAGCGTGCATTGATGGCTTCCGCATATCTCGCCGGAAAACACAATACGTCTGATTGCGATGCTTCTTTTCAACGTGACCTTGCCGAGAAAAAGAGTGATCAGGCCAAAGCGCAATTCATTAAAGAGCGGGAGAAAGAATCTATAGGATTTCTCGAAAAGCGCCGCGGCCAAATTATCAAAGCCACGAAGTCTGCAATCGAGAAGGCTTTCTTCAGCGAAAAGGCATCCGATCTCGGCTTGAGCGAAAAGGAATTTGCAGATGCGAAAGCAGCGATTAAGAAGCAGGCGGATGATGTTGCAGGTTCTACGAAGCAACTTATCCGTTTACGCTACGGCGAGCGAGACAACGCCTTCGAAAAGGCCATGTTTCGCTATTGGTTTCTGCGGGATGACGCAAATGAACTTGTGCGTCGCGCAGCCTTGGCAGATTTCAGGCGCTTCATTGAAAAAGATAAACCGGAACCCGCGCCGGAATTGGATGGTTTTCGTTACAGACAGATGCCTTACAGACACGAGGCCAAGGCGAAGATAGCATTCCCACTCTTCGGAAAATTGTGTCTCGGCATTCCGACCGTGGAAAGATCACCGGATTGGGATTTTGACAAAGCCGCTTTCGCCGCAGCAGCAGAGGATTTGTTCAAATACAAAATTCGCACCCGTGACCGTGAAGAGAAGGTGCGCAAGGTTCTCGGGATCGTAAAAGCGTACGAGGCGAAGGGCGAAACACTTTTGGAGGCGGAAGATAGTCCGACTGGCAAAAAGGTGACGATTCACGGGATGGAAGATGATCCGCGTTGGAAGGCGGAAGGTGACGACAGAGCGGGCATTGAGGCCTTATTGAAAGATTTGCGAGATGATAAAAAACTCGATGTGTATGGTTTGCGCGAAGGCACAATTGGCGGATGGCCGGAAGTAAGAAAAGCGCTGCTACAGATTCATGGAACGGCTGCCAAAGAGAAATGGGACAAGCCAAAGTTGACCAAACAATTGGAAGACGAGGTGGACAAGGAAATGGAAGGTAACCGGCAGGGCTTTGGCAGCGCGGATTTGTTCCATGCTTTGTGTGCTTTAGCCTACCACCATTTATGGCTGACCGGTTCGCAATATGAGCACAACGGCGTCAAAGATTTCATTCCGCATTATGTACGTTACGCAGAGTGGCGGGAGGAGCTAATCGAACTATTGATCGACCTGGACGGGAACGAAATCGAGCAGGCTGACGATTCGACGACTGTCGAACTCGAAAAACTCGCCAAGAAACCCATCAGCTACACATGGCCCGGTTTGCTGAATCGCCACAAAAAACCGAGCTATCGCTATTACGATTTCACGGCACCGCTGAAGACCAGCCTCCAATTGAAATGTTTGTTCCGGCGTGTCGCTGGCGAAAGTGGCAGCATCCCGACATATAAAAAACAAACGGGAGACGATGCTAAATTTACGCTCGCGGCCCGTCGATTGAAACGCGACAAAATCGTGAAGGGAGACGGCAGTGTTGACGCGCTCTGGTGTCCACCGCTGATCCTTGAAGGAGCGGCAAATCCGACAACGGCCGAGAAACCACGGGCCGGAAAGTATGATGATCCGAAAAAGAAGCTTTGGCCCCGCAAAGATATTGAAGCAAGTTTTTCGCTGATGGCGATGCCGCTGCCTGATGATAAGTGGAACGAAGTAGCGGGCGTTCCCCCATCGGTTGAGAAACAACCGGTTCACCTCACTGTTTCGATTCCGATTGAAGGTGATGAGCTGGAGAAATTGCACAGCGAGGGAGTTCATTTTGTTGGCGGCTCATTGAAGGGTGTGGATGAAAATGATGACAAGCGGAAATTCTTTCGCTGGCCGATAGATATTGAAACCGACAAGGCTTCCGCAAAGGAAGCTGCTGAGCGGGCTGCTAAAGTGGGGAGCAAATCAAAAAAGCAGTCCAGGAAACCAGACGTGAAGCCGGAAGAATTATGGTGTCACTTCAAAGACGGTTTTCGTGTAAAGAAAGGCCGATACAGCAAAGCCGAAGAAACCAAGACGGTTCCTGATTTTCACATTCTGTCCGTGGACTTGGGCAACCGCTTCGCAGCAGGATTTTCGCGGTTGCACATTCACGCTGATGCGAATGGCGCGGGAAGGATTGTTTCTGCCGAGAATACCATCATCAAAGCAGAAGTAACTCGAACGGGCACGCTACGACTTCAAGGCGAGGATGGAGATGCTTGGCAACTCGTAACTGCCAAAAACTTGAAACACATAACGGCTAAACTGAAGGAACAAAATATAGAGCGTTCGCCGATTGTTGGTGGTTACGAATTTGTCGGTGAACCTTTCGGTAATGATGGGCGAGGCCGTTTTCCCGAGTCGGCTTCGGCGGAATATGAAACATTCAAAGCACTCGCAAGGCGACTGGTGGACGAGAAATCGCTCTCGTTGGAAGGCACCGATAAGATGACGTACCCGGAACTCGGTGATCACCTGGTTTTCCGGTTGAAACGACGCATTGGCCGCCTTCGGACACTGTTTAACCTGCTCTGGCGGGTGAGCGGCGACAAAGAGAAGGACAAGAAGGGAAAATACACCATCCCGCGCGATCCACAATTCCGGGACTTTCATCAACGAATGGTAGTTGAAACATTGGCTCGCTCCGCATTTCCAAAACGGGAGCGACAACCGGGTGAAACCGAAGACAAGGAAGACGAAAGCTTGCGCCACGCGCTCGCGAACGAGGACCAATGGAAACAAATCAAAGAAGCCAAGTTGCTCGACAGTGCCAAAGGTGCCGAAGAAAAGACGCGCCGGATCGAGTTGGAGAAGGTCATCAGAAATACTCTGAACTGGAAATGGGGCGATTTCCCGAATGCACTGATCACACAAATCAAAACGTACTGTGAAAGCGGCGATTCACTCGACAACCTGCTGGTGGAAGCCATCGAGTTTTGTTTGCCACTGCGCGGGCGGCACTGGCGCTGGTCGCGCGAAAAAGTGTCATCGAAGCAGCGGGAAGGCGAACGGCTTTACATGGGGCCGGATGGTGAGGACCAAAACCACGTCCCTAAAATCCTCGGAATGCGCGGTCTTACGATGAAGAGGCTGGAGCAAGTTCTCAATCTTCGGCAGCGTTGTCAGAGTTTTGCGAAATTGGAAGATCGGTTTCACTCTCAGTTTCTGAAACATAATTTCAACCCTCCTGATTCAGTGCCGCGTGACGCAGTGGCCGACGTCTGTCCTTTGCTGCTGGAGAAGAGTAATCGGCTGCGAGAACAGCGAGTTTATCAGGCTGCACATTTAATTCTCGCCGAGGCGCTCGGAATGAAATTGAAGAATCCCGCCGATGTGAACGATAAGAAGACGCGCAAGAGCGAAGTGGATTTGCACGGAGAATACGAGCGGAGAAAGGACAAAGACGGAAATACTTACCCGCGCTGTTCGGTAATCGTTCTGGAAAATCTTGAACGCTACAAAACAAGCCAAGAGCGTACACGCACAGAAAACTCACGTCTCATGAAGTGGGCGCATCGCGCCATCGTGGAAAAGTTGGAGGACATGTGCAAACCGTTTGGCATAACGATCATGTTAGTAAATCCGGCTTTTTCCTCGCGGTTCGATTCGCGGACGGGGCTGCCCGGTGTGCGCGTGAACTCCGTGTCCTCCGGTTTTGAGAAACAATATCCCTACAGCAAGTGGATTAACGACAAGAACAAAAAGGGGGAGGACACGCAGTTAGCAAAAGACATCAAAACACTCGTGAGGTTGTTTGATGGAAGCAATCCGCCATACAAGGGCACACTGTTGCTCGCCGTCGAAGGTGGAAAGGAGTTTCTGTCGGTAATCGGGAATAACAATGACGTGCCGAATGCAGACATCAATGCCGCCGTAAATATCGGACTCAGAGCGGTGGCCGACCCTCAACGTTGGGACATTTTTCCCCGGTTGCGCACGAAATATATCTCGGAGAAGGAAATGGCGGTTACAGATTGGAGGGGCTGGTTTGGTAAATTCGGGCGCGAAGCCGATGATCGGAAATTACGTTCGTTCGCTACGGTTAATGTAGCCATTGAACAGAATCAAAATGCGGAGAAACAAACGACGGCGGCAGTCACGGGAAAGAAGATTAAAGTAAAGGGCAAGATTGGGGTTCAGCCGGAATCGACTGCGGGTAGCACGGCAGAAAACCAGTCCAGCCAATCCTCAGAGTACCCGCCGTTTTTTGTTGAGCATTCCGAATGGGATTGGCTGAGCGAAAAAGATTGGCTTAAAGACAAGGCACTTTTCTTTGAGCAAGGTAAAAAAAGATTCCGTGCGTATCCCCAGGGAGCCTTTCTCAAACGAGTGGAACAGATGTGTGGAGACAGGATCGCTCGCATCAATGCCGACCGCATTGCAGGAAAACAAACCGTTCTGAAAACCGAATCCCAGGTTTCTGATGATTTATGAGCGACGTACCGGTTCAAACGCTGGCCGAACTTGAAGCGCAGCCGCCGATGCCAGTGCGTCGTTTGCATAATTTCATCTATTGCCCCCGGCTATTTTATTTTCAATGGGTAGAAAATATTTTTCAGGAAAATGCAGATACCGTCGCGGGCTCTCATTTGCATCGGAATGTCGATAAGCCATCAAAGATAGATGATCCGAAGGAACTCAATTTGCCAGACGGGGCAAAAGTTCGCAGCTTGCAACTGCAAAGCGAAACACTCGGGCTTATCGGCGTGGTGGATATTATTGAAGGCACATCTGACGGAGCGGAAATCATTGATTATAAGAAAGGCTCTGCCCGTCGCGATTCCGAAGGAGATCGTGTAGCCAAAGGACCGGACGCCATGCAGGTCGCCGCACACGCCATGCTTTTGAAAGAACATGGAATCAACGCGGTTCGTGGGGCGATTTATTACGCTGAGGATAAGCGTCGTGTTCCGGTGGAATTGACCGAGGAATTGTTTTCCAAGGTTCGCGAAGCCATTGCGGAAGCACGAGCGATTGCCGCCAGCGGGCATTGCCCGCCCCCCTTAAAAAACGACGCTCGTTGCCTTTATTGTTCGGCGTATCCGGTTTGCTTGCCGAACGAATCCCTTTGGTGGGCCAAGCGTCGCAAGGAGTCTGATGTCGAAGGCCAACTTCACTTTGGGTTCTCCGGCCAAAACAGCGATCACGTTCGCGACAAAATTCTCGAAGCTTTGGAATTTGCTGCCGAGTCCGGCCAGAAAGAAGCTCCGACGTTGGAGCCGCCGCGACCAGGCGGCGATGACAGCGAAGTGTTGGTCGTGCAAACTCCTGGAGCGCAAATCGGCCAACGTGGTGATCAGTTGATTGTCACCCTCAAAGGTGAAGACGTTCGGAAAATACCCGGCCAGCAAGTGCGATCAATATATTGCTTTGGCGCAGTCCAGATGACGGCACAAGCAGTTGAGACATGCTTGGAGCTTGGAATAGATGTTTCCTATTTTTCTCCCGCCGGACGTTTCCTCGGCCTATTGCGAGGGCTTCCAGTCAGCGGCGTGGATGCGCGACGTGGTCAATACCGTTTATTCGAGCTCCCAGGAGTGCGACTTCAACTGGCTCGCGAAATCATCCGCGCCAAAATACACAATCAGCGCGTCATGCTGATGCGCAACGGCGATGTGCCGGATCGGGTGGCACAATTGATGGCGGGCTTTCGCGACGCAACCGAATCGGCGCGTGACATGACTGGCCTGATGGGAATCGAAGGCAGCGCGGCGGCGCTTTATTTCGAACAGTTTGAATCAATGCTCAAACAAAGGGACAATTGGAAGTTCGATTGGCGGGGAAGAAATCGTCGTCCGCCGCGTGATCCGGTGAATGGACTTTTGTCGTTTGGCTATTCGATGCTAGCGAAGGAATTGACCGGAGTTTGTCACTCGGTGGGGCTTGATCCGTTTCTTGGCTTTATGCACCAGCCTCGATATGGACGACCGGCTCTCGCTCTCGATTTGATGGAGGAATTTCGGCCACTGATTGCTGACAGTGTGACGATCAGCCTGATCAATCGCGGAGAGCTTGGCCCGGAGGATTTCATTCGTAGCGCGAACGGAACATTCTTGAACGACCGAGGCCGAAAACCATTTTGGGAAGCTTGGTTTCGTCGCTTGGACACGGAAGTCAGTCACCCGGAATTCAGCTACAAGATGGCGTATCGCCGGATGCTGGAGGTCCAGGCGCGGCAGTTGTGGCGGTTCGTTCGCGGTGAAGCGTTAACTTATCATGGATTTGTCACGCGATGAGTCGGATTCGTTATCTGGTGAGCTACGACATTTGCGACCCGAAGCGCTTGCGGAGAGTCGCGCGTGCTCTGGAAGGATTTGGTGTGCGGCTCCAATACTCCGTTTTCGAGTGCCCCTTGGATGATATTCGGTTGGCGAAACTAAAAGCCGAGTTGCATTCTTTGCTTCACAACGATGAGGATCAGGTTTTGTTCGTATCGTTGGGGCCGAGCGCGAAGGATGCGACGTTAGTGATTGAAGCGATGGGATTGCCCTACGAGGTTCGTTCGCGTGTGACGATCATTTAATTTCTCCTTGTCGAAACGAAGAAAAGGATTTTAAATTCGCTTGGCTACGGCCACCGACCAGCTTTCCTCCGTCATTGGAAAGCCACGCTCCTTGAAATCGCGACGACTGCGCCCTTTTGCGTCAACCTAGCGCGAGTGTGCAAGTGCTGGCGCTCACCTGCACGGACGCTCGCAATGCGGACTTCATGGGTAAATCAGGCGAAACATGGTTGCTGGAATTCAATTCGTGATCCAAATAGCCACCGGAAAACTGTTGCGCTCGCAAATCAGCGCGCCAACGGCTGGTACACAAGAGGTTTGGCGAAGTGAGCCGCAGTCGCCGCGATTCCGGGGGGGGTGAGACGGCGTTTCAACGACTACGGGGCGCACCACCATTTTGGGCCGCAGTCGCCGCGATTCCGGGGGGGGTGAGACGGAGACGGGTCCGTAAAACTGAATTGGTCGTAATGCC
>Ga0182013_10002056_pt1 | contig 26749 bp, 11 predicted proteins | sample 612S2MmetaG_FD_120487 | JGI IMG/M metagenome (GOLD analysis project Ga0182013, IMG submission 120487) | Permafrost microbial communities from Stordalen Mire, Sweden - 612S2M metaG | ecosystem: Environmental > Terrestrial > Soil > Wetlands > Permafrost | place: Sweden: Stordalen | collected...
GCCGCACGCCTCGCGAGGCAAATCGCCAGACTCGGCTTCAATTGCACGATCACACCGGCTTCGTCAGAGGAAGTAGTTTCTGTTTAGCCTTATAGTTGGGCGCGAACCTCGAGAGGTTTGCTCAGAACCCGAACGGCAGTCGTCGCCCAGTTCCAGTCGCGCGAGACCCCGCCGGTACCGCGAAGGCAGTGCTCTTTGTGCGCACAGGTTAACACAACCCTAAGGTGTGATCAATCTGAAGCAAGCGGCTGATATTCCCGGTAATATCCGAAAAGACAACTTGTGCACGGCCCTATGCGCTGTCATGATATACAACTCATAGTTGTTATTTGTCTCCAGGAGGGGCCAGCCGATCCATGACCAATCGTATCGGCCGGGCAGCGAGTTTCGCCAACGCGTTCGCCGCCACGAGCATCGACGGCCCACCCGACATCGATCCGGCCCTCGTGACGGATGGTGGGATCTGGCCGCGGTTCCTGACGCCACCCGCCGGCGTGACCCAGATCGCCTCCGGCCAGGCCGCCGAGGTCGCGACGGTCGCATCGCATCAGGCCACCAAGGTTCAGCCCGCCCGGACGCTCGGCGCCGAGGCCCTGACGGGTCCAACGACCTTGCTGGCTCCGATCCATGCCGCCCAACCGCCCGGCGTTTCCAATTGGGATCCCGGCGTCAATGCCGGTACGATCGCGGTAACCGGGCCCTTCACCGGAGGGGGAATACCGGCGGCGCGCTCCCCTGCCGCGGACCTTCCCAGCGCGGCGATCGCCAGCACCCTCTCTGGTCGCTCTGACCCGACCGGCACCGGCGCGGCATCCGCCCAACTGCCCACCCCGGACGGCGCGGTCGTTATCACCTCGGGCGTCTCCAGTTCGCCGCAAAATCTCCTGTTCATCAGCAGCGATGGAGGCACGCTGTTCGCCACCGCGGGCACGACCGTCATCAAACTGGCCACCACCGCGTCGATGCCGGGCTTCCTGCCGGACCCGTTGCTGGACAACCCGATCTCCGCCGTCGTCAACGGCACCAAAGTGTATTTCGCGTCGGCCGACAGCACCGACCTGACCTCAGCGATCTGGAGCTATGACGGAACCACGGTAGCGCAGGTCACCAGTTCCTCGAATTACGTCGATACCGCGGTGGACGGGAACAACCCGGTGGCGCCGGACCCGATGGTTTCCTACGGCGGCAACCTGATCTTCTCCCAGGGCAACCTGACGGCTGGCGCGGACGGCGGTGCCTACGACCTCGCGACCCTGGCGATTTTCAGCCCAGGCACCGGCCTGATCACCCAACCCACGGTGCCGCGCGGCGGCTACGACCCGGGGGACTTCGTCACCCTCAACGGCACGCTGTATTTCGAAGCCACCGACAGCGTCACCCACGCCGAGGCGATCTATTCCTACAACGGCACAAGCGCCGTGGAGATCTACAATTCGCACCCGACCTCGACCGCGAACAGCGGCGGCCTCGCGGCGGGCGCCATCCAGGGACCGTTGATCGCCTTCAACGGCAGCCTGTATTTTGGTTCCGGCCAACAAACGGTTTATGAGATCACCTCCACCGGCTCGCTCGCCAACGCCGCGATCAACGAGAGCGGCGGGACCAACGCCGCCGAATACCTCTACAATAACGCCGGCGGCGAGGATCTGATTGTTTCGAACAATCACCTGTTCTTCCTGTCGGAAAACAACGGCGTTTACAGTGTCGGCACGACGAACGCGGTGGCTCTCGTGCTCGCGAGCCTGGGGGCGCAGAGTTTCGCGCCGGTCGTGTATAACGGCGCGCTGTACTTCGTCGCGGACAATCCCTCAAACCAGCAACAGGACCTGTATTCCAGCACCGGCGGCGCCGGCACCATCCTGAAGACGAATTTCGGCGGCTCCGACTTTCTGCTGATGGGCAGCACGGTATTCTACAACAACAATGGCACCGGCCTGGGGGAGATCACCGGCGCGTCGAGCCTTGGCACATTGACCGTGCCGGGCGGCGCCGGTGGTCAGCCGCTCGTGGTGACGCCGTTCGCCGATGTGTCGTGGAACAGCGGCAGCGTCGTCGCTTCCCCGCCCACCGTGGTCGCCGGCGCCACGGTCGCGTTCACCGGCGGCGGCGGCGCGATCGCGCTCGACAGCAGCCTGACCGTCACCGACGCGTCCAGCGCGAACATTCTGGGCGCCATCGTGACGATGGGCAGCTTCCTCACCGGCGACACCCTTCACTTCACCACCCAGAACGGCATTTCCGCCGTATTCTCATCGGGCACCCTGACCCTGTCCGGCACCGCGACGGTGGCCAATTACCAGACCGCGCTCGACTCGATCACCTACAGCTTCAACCCCGCCAACGGCGACCCGACCGGCGGCGGCACCGAGACCAGCCGGACGATCGCCTGGGTCGTCAGCGACATCAGCAACAGCAGCACCTCGGTCATCAGCAAACTGAACCTGGTGCATGCCGCGCCGAGCCTGTCCACCGCCGGCACCGTCAGCTTCACCGGTGGAGGCAGCGCCGAGACATTGGACGGCACGCTGACCCTCAGCGATCCGGACAGCGGCGGCCTGCTCAACAGTGGCACGGTCAGCCTTGTTGGCTTCATCGCCGGCGACATCCTGTCGGCGAACACCACAGGGCTGCCGATCACCAGCAGCTACAATACCCTGACCGGCGTGCTGACGCTCAGCGGCGCCGACACGCTGGCGGACTATCAGGCGGCGCTGCGCTCGGTCGCCTACAGTTTCAATCCCGCCAACGGCGATCCGACCGGCGGCGGCGGCCACACGTCCCGCACGATCGACTGGTCGATCAACGACGGGGTCAGCCAAAGCGCCACCGGCACCAGCACGCTGACCGCCATCCACGCCGCGCCGGCCGTGACCGCTGGAGGCACCGTGTCGTTCACCGCCGGCGGGTCCGCGGTGACGCTCGATCCCACGTTGATCCTCGCCGATCCCGACAGCGCCGTGCTCGCCAGCGCCACGGTGACCGTTGGTGGCTTCCTTTCCGGTGACATTCTCAGTTTCACCAACACCAGCAGCACCACCTTCGGCAACATCGCCGGCGCCGACACCAGCGGCACCCTGACCCTGACCTCCAGCGGAGCCACCGCGACATTGGCGCAATGGACCGCGGCGCTGAGGTCGATCGCCTACAGCTTTTCCTCCGGCGATCCGACCGGCGGCGGCGTCCACACCAGCCGCGCCGTCAGTTGGACGGTGAACGACGGCGTGGCCGCCAGCGCCAGCGCCACCAGCACCCTGGCCGTCGCCGCCGCGCCCATTCTGATCTACGGCCAGACGATCGACGCGGCCGGCATCGTCGCTTCGTCTGAAACCGTCACCGCGGGCATCATGAGCTTGCGCGCCGGCACCTCCCTGGCCGGCACGATCAACGTCGGCACCAGCCTGAACAGTTCGGATTTCAGGCTCGGCGCGGACGGCTCGGGCGGCACCGACGTCATCCTGTCCACGGTGTTCGGCAGTTACGCCAGCAACGTCACGTTGCTGACCAACCCGGCGACCATCGCCAGCACCGCCGTTATCGCCGGTTCGCTCTCCAGCGCCATCGGCGTCAATGGGCCCACCGGCACAGCGTGGGCCCTGAGTAATTTCGGCGGCGTCAGCGAGACCGGCACCAGCAGCTACGGCATCAGCTTCGCCGGCGCCGGCGGTTTCATCTTCAATACCGGCTTGGTCGGCGGAGCGCGGGCCGGCATCGCGCTCCATGCCGCCGTCGCCGTCGATAACGGCGACGGCGGCGCGATCGGCGGCTTCTACGGAATCAGCGCGTCCCTCGCGCCCGCCACGGTGGTGAACACAGGCGGCATCACCGGCGTCCGCGGCGGCATCGTGCTCAACGCCGGCGGCCTGATCAGCAACATGACGACCGGCACGATCAGCGGCTTCAACGGGATCTACGATAAGGCCGGCGTTGTCACCGTCGTGAACACGGGCGGCATCTCCGGCGATCCGACCGCCAGCAACGGCCTGCAACTGGACGGCGGAGGCACCGTCTCCAACCAAACCGGCGGCCAGATCAACGGCGACGACGGCATTTTCGCCGGATCTGTCGCCGTCACGGTCGTCAATACTGGGGTCATCCTCGGCAATTCGGCCCAAGGCGCGGGAGTTTACCTCGCCGCGGGGGGCCTGGTCAGCAACCAGACCGGCGGCACGATCACCGGGGGCCGCGGGGTCTACGCCGAAACAGTCGCGGTGACGGTGGTGAACGCCGGCAGCATCGGCGGCGGCTCGTTCCCTGGCTTCGGCATCGATCTGGCCGCCGGAGGCCAGATCACCAACCAATCAGGTGGCACGATCGGCGGCGGCGGCGGAGCGGTGTCCTTCGCCGCCGGCTTCACCAGTCGTCTCGCGATCGTCCCCGGTGCCATGTTCACCGGCGTCTCCGACGGCGGTAACACGATCGGCGCGACCTCGATCAGCACGTTGGAGCTTGTCTCCGCCTCCGGCACCGGGACGATCGCCGGCATCGGCGCCGAATACATCGACTTCTCCAGAACCACGATCGACACCGGCGCGTCCTGGGTGCTGGCCGGCACCAACACCGTCAGCGGCAGCCTCGTGAATTCCGGCACGTTCACCGACGAGGGCACGCTGGCGAACCAGGGCGCGATCGGCGGCAACCGGTTGCGGCTCAGCGGCGGCGCGCTGACCAATCTCGTGGGGGGCGTCATCTCCGCCGCTTACGTCTACGGCATCAGCGCGGGAGGCACCGACACGCTGGCCAATCAGGCCACGATCACGTCCACGTCCGCGATCGCCGTCTATTTCGCCGCCGCGGGCAATGTCGGCAACGCGGCGGGCGCCTCGATCGCCGGCACCGACATGGGCGTGAAACTGCGCGGCACCGGCGCGACGGTCGGCAACTTCGGCCACGTCGCCGCCACGGTCTCCGGGCCGGCCGGCTACGGCGTCTACCTGCGCAACGGCGGCCTCGTGGCCAACGGCCAATCAGGCGCCAGCACGGCATCGATCGACGGCTATTACGGCGTCGCGTTCAAGGCCGTCGAGGCCACGAACGCCCTCGGCACAATGGCCAATTACGGCACGGTGATCGGTTCCGGCACCGCGAGCACCGCCGTGCTGCTGAGCAACGCCGGCACCGTGTTCAACGGCCAGGGTGGAGCCACCGCCGCGCTGATCCAAGGCGGCCGCTACGGCGTTTCCGATGGCCAGGGGACCGTGGTCAACAACGCAACCATCGTCGCCACCCAATCCCAAAGCGGTGCCTACGGCGTCGCCCTGCAAGGCGCGGGCGGCGTCAGTAACCTCGGCGCCGCGGCGGTGATCCAGGGCTACGCCGCCGTGTCCATCGGCACCGACGGCACCGTCACAAATTCCGGCACCATCCGCTCGACCCTGGGCCCTTTCGGAGTGGCGGTGAAATTCGTCGGCGGTAATGCCCGCCTGATCGACGAACCCGGTGGCGTGTTCGTCGGCACGCTGTTTGGCGGTACCGGCGGCACGGCGGTGATGGAACTGACGAGTGGCGCCGGCACGCTGGTGGGCTTCGGTACCTCGATCGTCAACTTCACGTCGTTGGTGTTCGACAGCGGAGCGCGCTGGACGGTCGGCGGCAACGCCCTGGGCAGCGGCCTGACAACATTCGGCGGCATCGCCGGCTTCGCCAACGGCGACACCATCGACCTCACCGATTTCGCCGCCAGCACCGCCACCTGGGCCAGCAACACACTGGTGCTGTCGGACAGCGGCGGCACCAACCATGCCACGCTGGCGATCCAGGGCAGCTTCGCCTCCAGCGACTTCAACGTCGTCAGCGACGGCACCAGCGGCACCGACATCAGCCTGAACCCCGACTTCCTCTATGGCGCCACGATCGACGCCGGAGGCATCGTCGCCCAATCGGAAACCGTCGCCAACGGCACGCTGACCTTGTTCAACGGCGTGACCGCCGTCGGAACGGTCGCCGTCGGCACCAGCCTGAGCAGCGGCGACTTCACGCTGGCCTCGGACGGCAACGGCGGCACCAAAATCATCCTGTCCACGGTGTTCGGCAGCTATGCCAGCGGCGTCACGCTATCGACATTGCCGGCGACCGTCGCCGGGACCGCGACGATCAGCGGCACGGTGGCCAACGCCACCGGTCTCCAGGGAGCGACCGGTACCGCCTGGACCGTGATCAACCAGGGCCTGATCAGCGAAACCGGTCATGGCAGCAGCTTCGGCGTCAGTTTCGCCGGCGGGGGCACGATCACCAACGCCGCGACGGCGGTCATCTATGGCTACCAGTACGGCATGATCGCGAGCGGCGGCGCGGCGGAGGTATCCAATCTGGGCCGCGTCGCCGCCTCCAATACCGCCTTCGGCGGTTACGGGATCGTCCTGGCCGCGGGCGGAACCATCACCAACGGACAATCCGGCGCGACCGCCGCGTATATCGGCGGCTACCGGGGCGGCATTCATATCCAGTCGGCCAGCTTCAGCACGGTGACGAATTACGGCACCGTGTTCGGCTTTCCCGGCGGCAACGCCGTGGTCATGGTCAACGGCACGGTCAACAACGGACCCAGCGGCGCGACCGGAGCCGAGATCGAAGCTGGCGGCTTCGGCATTATCTTCAGCGGCACCGGAACGGTCGTGAACCGCGGGACCATCTCGGGCGGCGGCAACATATTCGAACCCAACTACTGGGGCATCACCATCGCCGGCGCCGGCTACGTCGCCAATCTGGGCTCGGCGTCGCTGATCAACGCCTATCACGCCGTCCAGATCGACGGCGACGGCACCGTCACCAACGCCGGCACCATCCAGTCCAACGCCGGCATGAGCGGCACCGCGGTCGCGTTCGGCGGCGCCACCAACCTCCTGATCGATCATCCCGGTGGAGTCTTCACCGGCACCGTCATCACCACCGGCACCTCGACCCTGCAACTGGCGTCGGGAGCTTCCGCCGGCACGATCTCCGGCCTCGGCACATACATCGACAATTTCACCTCGCTGACCTTAGACCCGGGCGCGCGATGGACGGTCACGGGCAATGCCTCCGCCAGCGGTCTGGGCGCTCTGGGCATTGGCGGCTTCACCTTCGGCGACACCATCGACCTGACCGGTTTCGCCGCGACCGGGAAAACCTTCACGACCAACGCGCTGGTGCTGAGCCAGGGGACCAGCGCGACGGCGACGCTGGCGATCCAGGGCAGCTTCACGTCCGGCCAGTTCAACGTCGTCAGCGACGGCGCCGGCGGCGTCTTCATCACCGAGCAGGCCGATCTCGCCTACGGCCAGACCATCGACCAGACCGGCATCCTCGCCACCTCGGAGACGGTGACCAGCGGCACCCTGACCCTGCTGAACGGCACCGCCGCGCTCGGCACGATCATCGTCGGCACCAGCCTCAGCACCGGCGATCTGACGGTGCGGCCGGACGGGACCGGCGGCACCGACGTCATCGTGTCGTCGATCTTCGGCACCTACGCGACCGCCACGGATCTACTGACGCCGTCGGGGAAGGTGACCGCGACGGGCCGGGTCACCAACACCAGCGGTTTCGGGATCCTCGGCACCACCAGCGCCACCGCCTGGACGCTGGCCAACGCCGGGTCCGTGTCCGGAACCTATGGCATTGTCCTCCAAAGCGCCGGCACCGTGAGCAACAGCGGCGCCGTCTCCGGCACCGCGATATACGGCATCTGGCTGCGGGGCGGAGGCTTTGTCAGCAACGCCGCCGGCGGAACGATCTCCGCCGCCGCCACGACCGGGATCGGCGTCTATCTCGGCCCAACCGGTACCGGCTCCGCGACCAACGCCGGCCACATCGCCGCCGGCGTCGGGATCGTGCTGCGCCTCGCCGGCACCGCGATCAACTCCGGCACCATCACCGCCTCCGGCGCCGTGGGTATTTCCCTGGGCTCGGGGGGTTATGTCAGCAACGCCGCCACCGGCCTCATCTCGGCGGTCGGCGGAGGCATCAGGCTCGACAGCGGCGGCGCCGGTAGCATGGTCAACGCCGGCCGGGTCACCAGCGGCAATGCGCCCGGTATCGACCTGTACGCGACGGGCGACGCGCTGACCAACACCGCCAGCGGCACCATCGCCGGCGCCGTCGGCGTGTCCCTGCACAACGGCGGAACGGTCATCAACAGCGGAAAAATCATCGCCACCGGCTCGGTCGGCGCCGGCGTCGTCCAGGATGCGGGCGGCACGGTCAGCAACGCCGGCACGATCAGCGCCACCGACGGCACCGCGGTCGCGTTCAGCGGCACCCTGGCCGACCAGGTCATCGACATCCCGCGTGGGGTATTCGACGGCACCGTCCTGGCCAGCACCTCCGCCGCCAGTACAACGCTGGAGCTGACCTCGGCCGTTTCCGCCGGCACCATCGCGGGGATCGGCACCAGCTTCGCCGGCTTCGGCACCATCGCGGTCGATCCCGGAGCGGGCTGGACCTGGTCCGGCGCGAACACCCTGGCGGCCGGCGCCACGCTGGCCAACGCCGGAATGATCACGGACCTCGGCACGCTGACGGCCAGCGGCACGGTGTCCGGCGCCGGCACCATCGTCATCGGCGGCGGCGCCGCGTTCCTGGCGCTGGGGCCGATCGGCGGCAGCCAGAACGTGTCCTTCGCCACCGGGTCCGGCACGCTGGCCATCGCCACGCCGGCCAATTTCTCCGCCACGGTGCTCGGCCTGCCGGTCGACGACACCTTCGACTTCACCACCATCGCCAACGGCGGCAGCCTGACGGTCCAGATCGCCGTGGACGACCACCTGACCGTGAGTACCGGAACCAGCGTGCTGGCGTCGGTGCAGCTCGACACCTCGCGGAATTTCGGCGGCCTGGCGTTGGCGCACACGCCGGATGGGAACGGCGGCACCGACGTGACGCTGGCGCCGCCGCCGCTTGTCGGAGGCACGGCATCGGGCCAGCCCGCGTTGGATTCGGGCACGATCCACCCGTTCGCGACCCTGTCGGTCACTGACGCGAACCCGAACCAGACCGAGACCGTGACGGTCGTTCTCTCCGACCCCGGGAACGGGGTGCTGTCCGATCTCGCCGGCGGCTCGGTCAACAACGGCACCTACACCGTCAGCGGCACGCCCGCCTCGGTCAGCACCGCGCTCCAGGGCCTGGCGTTCGCACCCACCGCGCATCAGGTGACGCCCGGAGCGTCCGTCGCGACGACGTTCACCCTGACGGTGCTCGACAACATCGGGGTCGGCACCACCAACAGCGCCACCAGCGTGCTGGCGACGGCGGCGAACGATCCGCCGACGGTCGGCGGCACGAAATCCGGCCAAAGCGTCATCGACGAGGCGACCGTTCAACCATTTTCGGCCGTGAGCATCGCCGACCCGGACGTGGGTGCCACCGAGACCGTGACCATCACCCTGACATCCGGTAACCTGGCCAGCGACGCCGACGGGACCTTGTCCGGCACCGGCCTGACCAAAACCGGCGTCGGAATCTACACGCTGACGACCGGGTCGCCTGACGGCGTCACGTCGGAGCTGGACGCGCTGACGTTCACGCCTTCGGCACACCAGGTTCCGCCGGGCGGCACCGTCGCCACCGCGATGGCGTTGTCGGTCACCGATGGGATCGCCGGCACACCGACCACGGATACCGCGACGACGATAATCGCGACCGCGGTGAACGATGCGCCGGCGATCGGCGGCGCCACCGCCGGCCAGTCCGCCACCGACGAGGCAACGATCTCGCCATTTTCGAGCGTCTCGATCGGCGACGTGGACGCCGGCCAGACCGAGACGGTGACGATCACTTTGTCCAACCTGGGCAACGGCGCGCTCTCGGGTTTCGTGACCGGCGCTTACACACCCGGCACCGGCGTCTATAGCGTCACCGGCGCGGACTCAGCGGTCACGACGGCGGTGGAGGGCCTGGTCTTCACCCCCACCACGCATCAGGTGGCGCCAGGCGACACCACCACCACCATTTTCACCATCGCCGCGACCGACACCGCCGGGGGCACCGCCAGCAACGAGACCACCACCGTCAGCGCGACGGCGGTCAACGATCCACCGGCCATCGGCGGCTCGCGATCCGCGCAAGCCGTGACCGACGAGGCGAGCGACTCTCCGTTCTCGAACGTCTCGGTCGGCGAAGTGGATTTCGGTCAGACCGAGACCGTGACGATCACCCTGTCGAACGCCGCCAACGGCGCGCTGTCGAATGTGGGGATCGGGAACTTCAACGGCTCCACCGGCGTCTATGCCGTGAGCGGGACCGATGCCGCGGTCACCTCCGCCATGGACGGTCTCGTGTTCACCCCAACCGCGCACCAGATCGCGCCGGGCAACGCGGTCGTCACGACGTTCACCATCCGCGCGACCGATACCGCCGGAGGCACCACTTCCAACAGCGGCACGACCGTCGTCGCGACCGCGGTCAACGACCCGCCGTCCATCGGCGAGGCGAAATCCGGACAAAGCGTTACCGACGAGGCGGCGGCCGCGCCGTTCTCAGGCGTAACGATCGGCGACGCCGATTTCGGCCAGACCGAGACCGTGACGGTCACACTGTCCAATCACGCCAACGGCACGCTGTCGGATTTTGGCGTTGGCGGCTACAACGGTTCAACCGGTGTCTACAGTGTCACCGGCACCGATGCCGGCGTCACGGCCGCGGTGGACGGCCTGGTATTCACGCCAACCGCGCATCAGGTGGCGCCCGGGGCGTCCGTCACCACGATCTTCACCATCGTCGCCACCGATACCGCCGGAGCCACCAACGGCAACGCCACCACGACGGTTGTCGCGACCGCGGTCAACGACCCGCCGGCGATCGGCGGCACGCGATCCGGACAAACCGTGACCGACGAAACGACGATCTCCCCATTCTCGGGCGTAACGATCAACGACATCGACTTCGGCCAGACCGAGACGGTGACAATCACTTTGTCGAACCACGCCAACGGAACGCTGTCAAACGATGGCGCCGGCGGCTACAGCGCCTCCACCGGTGTCTACAGCGTCACCGGCACCGACGCCGCCGTGACGGCCGCGGTGGATGGCCTTGTGTTCACTCCGGCCGCGCACCAGGTGGTGCCAGGCGCCTCCGTCACCACGACCTTCAGCATCGCCGCCACCGACACCGCCGGCGCCAGCAGCGGCAACAGCACCACCACTGTTGGCGCGACCGCGGCGAACGACGCGCCGGTGATCGGCGGCACGAAGCCCGCCCAGGCCGTCACCGACGAGACGACAATTTCACCGTTCGCGAATGTTTCGATCGGCGACGTGGACGCCGGCCAGACCGAGACAGTAACCATCACCCTGTCGGACCACGCCAGCGGCGCGCTGTCGAATGGTGGTGGCGGTAACTACAACAGTTCCACCGGCGTCTACTCCGTCACTGGCACCGACGCCGCCGTCACGGCCGCGGTCGATGGCCTGAGCTTCACGCCGACCGCGCACCAGGTGGCGCCAGGCGCGTCCGTCACAACGACCTTCGCCATCTCCGCCACCGACACCGCCGGAGGAACCAGTTCCAACACCTCAACCACCGTCGCCGCGACGGCGATCAACGATCCGCCGGTCATCGGCGGCACGAACTCCGGCCAGGCTGTCGCCGACAACGCGTATCTCTCGCCATTCGCGAACGTGACGATCGGCGACATCGACTGCGGTCAAACCGAGACCGTGACGATCACCTTGTCCAACAACACCAACGGCACGCTGTCGAATATCGCGACCGGCACCTACATCGCCAGCACCGGCGTCTACGCCGTCACCGGCACCGACGCCGCGGTCACCTCCGCCGTCGATGGCCTGGTGTTCACGCCAACCGCGCACCAAACCGCGCCGGGCGCATCCGTCACCACGACCTTCGCCATCGCCGCCACCGACACCGCCGGAGGCACCGCCAGCAACAGCGCCACCACGGTCGGCGTGACCGCGGTCAACGATCCGCCAGCCATCGCCGGCACAAAATCCGCCCAAACCGTCACCGACGAAACCACCATCGCGCCTTTCGCGCTGACAACCATCGCCGACCCCGACCTCGGCGCGAGCGAAACCATCACCGTCACCCTGCAAGCGAGCGGCTTCGCATCCGACGTCAACGGCACGCTGTCCGGTACCGGACTGACCCACACCGGCGCTGGCACCTACGTGCTGACCACCAACTCACCCGCCACGGCGACGGCCGAACTGGACGCGCTGGTGTTCACCCCGCCCGCGCATCAGGTGGTGCCAGGCGCGGCGGTCACCACCGCGATGCTGCTGTCCGTCACCGACGGCATCGCCGTGACACCCACGACGGACGCGGCCACCACGGTAATCGCCACCGCGGTCAACGATCCCCCGTCGATCGGCGGGACGAAATCCGGCCAGAGCGTGACCGACGAAACCACGATCGTCCCCTTCACCACCGTATCGATCGCCGACGTGGACGCCGGCCAGACCGAGACGGTGACCGTCACGCTGTCGAACCATCTCAACGGCTCACTATCTAACTTCGGCGCCGGCACCTACGTCAGCGCAACCGGTGTCTATAGTGTCACCGGCGGCGACGCGGCCGTCTCAGCCGCGGTGGACGCCCTTGTGTTCACCCCAACCGCGCATCAGGTCGCGCCCGGGAGCGCGGTCACCACCACCTTTACCATCGCCGCCATCGACACCGCCGGAGGTACCACCAGCGACAGCACCACCACCCTGGTCTCCACCGCCGTCAATGACGCCCCGGAAATCACGCGCACGGTGGTGAACGCCGGCGTCCCTGACGAACTCGAAAATACCCCGTTCGCCGGCGTGATCGTCACCGATCCAGATGTCGGCCACACCGATACGGTGACCGTGACCCTGTCCAACGCGGCGGGCGGCACCCTGTCGAACCTCGGCGGCGGCGGCTTCAACGCGATGACCGGCGTTTACACCATCAGTGGCGCGCCGGACGCCGTGACCGCCGCGCTCGACGCGCTGACTTTTACCCCCGCGCCCCCCGCCGACGGCTTCGTCAGCGCCACCGGCTTTACCATCGCCGCCACCGGGCCCGGAGGCACCGCCGGCAACAGCTGCATCAGCGTCACCTCGGTACAGCAGGTACTGGGCCTCGCCAACACGCCCACCGGCAACGACGCGATTTCCGTCAGCGCGGACGGCACCCGGTTCGCCGCGCCAATCCCGGACCAGACCAACCAGGCGGCGATCACCCAGCCCGCGTCCGGCGCCGTCTACACCTTGCCCACCGGCTATCAGGCGGAGTTCCTCGGCGGCACCGCCAACGCCACCCTCTCGGACTCGGTGGGGGGCGGCGCGCTGCTGGTCGGCAACACCGGCAACGACACCCTGAGCGCGAGCGCCGCCGCCGACACCATCCTCAGTGGAGCTGGCGCCAACCTCCTGGCCGTCAGCGGCGCGCGCGACGTGGCCGGCGCCAACGGCCAGACCACTGTCAGCGCTTCGGGAACCGGCGACACCGTGTTCGGCGGCGCCGGCGACCCGGCCATCATCGACAGCGGCACCTCCAACACAATTGGCCTCGGCTCCGGCATCTCGAACGTCACTCTGGGCGGCAGCGGAGCCGCCCTGTATGGCGGTACCGGCATCGCCAGCATCCTCGACTCCGGCACCGGCGACGCCATCGGAGGCCTCACCGGCGATCTCTCCGTCACGCTGAGCGGCGGTGCCTCCAGCGTGTTCGGCGGCGCCGGCACGCTGTCCGTCGCGATGACCAGCATCGCCTCGGCCGTCGCGATCGGCACCGGCGCCGGCAACGCGACACTGACCATCGGCGGCGCTCACGCGTCGGTCTATGGGGGCTCCGGCAGCCTCAGCATCGATGTGACCGGCGACTTCGCGCTGATCGGCACTGGCGGCGGACCCGCGTCGGTCACCATCGGGGGTGCCGGCGCGACGCTGTACGGCGGCGTCGGAAGCCTCACCGCCGACGTTACCGCGGCGGCAACGGGCGCCGTCTTCGGTCTTGGCTCCGGCGCGTCCGCCTTGACCCTGGCGGGTGCCGGAGCGCGCGTATTCGGGGGCACCGGCCCACTGACGGTCGATGATCTCGGCACCGGCGACACGATCTCCGGCGGGCCCGGAAATACGCGTGTGACGGTGGCGGGAAGCGGCGCGGTGGTGGTCGGCGGCGGCGGCGCTCTGTCGTTCGTCGGCGGGGCCGGGGGCGCGACGGTGTTCGGTGGGTCCGGCGCGACCACGGTGACCGGCGGCGCCGGAGCGACAACGCTCTACGGCGGCGCCGGAGGGATCATCACGTTCGTCAGCGGTGCCGGCCTCGCGACCTACCAGGCCGGGTCTGGCAACGAGACGCTCACCGCCGCCGGGTCGGACACCGGCGCCATCATCGATGGCGGCATCGATCCGTCGGGCGGCGATCTGCTGATCGGTGGCGCCGGAGCCGACAGCCTGTTCGCCGGTACCGGCGCCGATACCTTCACCGGCGGCGGCGGCGGCAATGAGTTCGTGTTCTACAAATCCGTCGTCGCCGGCAGCGCGCCGCGCGATATGATCACCGACTTCAACGCCTCCGACAGCGTCATCCTGTCCGGCTACGGCGTCCCGGCCGCCGCCACCGCGTTGAACTCCGCCACCTCCGCCGCCGGCGCCACCACGATCACGCTGTCCGACAGCACACGGATCACGTTCCTCGACGTCTCGAGCGCCGCCGCGCTGCAAGGCCACGTGTTCTCGGTATAGGAGAGATCGTTGCAACATCCAAGCGATCAGCGTCGTCGTTCTCAACACGCCACGCATGAGGAAATCCCCTGAAAATCTCGAAGCTCATGACGTCGGCCTGGGAAGAGAGCGCCATCCGAGCCGCTCTGGCCGACGCCGCGATCGGTTGTTTCCCCGGCGGCGAACCCCAGGGAACGCTCGCCGCCGCCTGTCCGGTATGCGAGTCGCGCGACATATCATTACGACAAAATAACCTCAGCCATTGCCCGCGCTGCCGGCATATCTTCCAATCCGATCTCCGCGTGTCGGCCGTGTACGACGCGGACTACGCCCACCAATACGACCGGCGTCCCCACCACCAGATGTCCGCCCTCCGCTGGGCTTTTATTCAACGCTGGCTGCGATTGCCGGCCGGCAGCCACGTTCTGGACGTCGGTTATGGCAACGGTTCGTTCCTGAAACATGCCCGCCGGCATGGCATGCGGGTCCACGGCATCGACGTCCATGGCGAGGACTTCGGCGTTCCAACCGTCGATGTCGATACCACGATCGTTTTCGACCTGATCTGCTTCTTCGATTCGCTTGAGCATTTTCCTCAATTCGGCGCGCTGTCCGGCCTGCGCGCGGCGAACGCGATCGTTTCCCTGCCGGCGGTCCCGTATTTTCTCCTGGATAGCCCAGGACGCTGGCGTCACTACAAGCCGGGCGAGCATTTGCATTATTTCTCCCCCGAAAGCCTGGATGCGCTGATGTTCAAATGGGGGCTGCCCAGAAAACTCGTCGAGGGCGCGCCGGAAGACGAGCTTCGCGGGAAACTCATGATCGGCGGGCGCGTCCACGACAATATCCACACCGCGATCTACGCCGAAGGCCACCGCGCATGAAACTTCGCTCCGGCTGGCTCAGGCGGCTATACTATCGCATCGGCATTCACGCGGCGCCGCCGGGCACGTTATTGTGCGTCGTCCATCAACGTATTCGCGCCTTAACGCGCCGCCGGTTGAACCGTTACGCCTCCGGCGACGTCTTCACCCGCGCGGCGTTCGGCGGTACACCTTATTACGATATCGCACGAATCCGCCGCTCCAGGCAGGTGGATGGCCTGGCGCTGATCTTCTTCATGGGGCTCGGAGACTATCTTTTCGCTACCCCGGCGATCGAGGCCCTGCGGCTCGCCTTCCCCGGCCTGCTGATTTACGCTTACGCCTCGTCCAGCGGCGACGCCGTGAACTCCCCTCTGGTCGGGCAGATGCTGCGGACCAACCGCTACATCGATGCGGTCTTCAGCTATCGGGGACGCCCAGGCCGCCGCTGGATCGATTACGACTTCCGCGATTGCCTGAAGGACGTGCCGAAGAATTTTGTCATTCTGCCGGTGATCTACGACGTCGATCCCCTCGTATTCCATCGCGTGACCTCCGTCATGGAGACGTTCAACCTGCCGGTCCGCTGGCCGGTGCCCACGCCCATCCTGGAGCCAGCCCGGATGTCCCCGGCGGTGACTGGAATTCTGGCGGACATCAGCCGGCACGCGGCGCGCGGCGTCGTGTGTTGCCATTTCGATACGAGATCGTCCGGCTACATCTATCCCGGACGTGACGCGGTGGTGCGCGGCCTGATCGAAGCCGGTTACGCGGTCGTTTCGTTGACTGAACTCAAGGTCCGCCACCCTGGCGCGGTCACCATCGACGTCGCGCGCATTACGCCAGACGACACCATCGAACTGCTGCGCGCGCTTCGGGCCGAAATCCGGAATCTTTATATTCTGAGCGTCAATTCGGTCATGTGGCCAATCTCCTCGGCGCTCGGAATCGCCAATCTGGGGCTACATCTCTTCCTGGACATGTCCATTCATCAATATCTTTATCCGAATATTTTCGTCGTGAGCCGGCACGCCTACCCGCGGATTTCCGCCAGCCGCATGTTCGTGGCGCCGGAGAGCGAGTACGAAGAAACTTCGGCTCCGAACGGACCGGTTCTCACCAACTTCGCGCCGGGGTTCGTGCTCGGCTGTTTCTCCGACATGGTCGCGACACTCGAGGCCAATGCGGCACCGCCCTGTTTGGGACACTGCGCCCGCACGGCGCCAACCGTCGCCGCCGAACCGGCCATCTGACCGTCAGGCCCGCGCGCAAGCCGCGATATATGGCAAGAAACGCGTGACCGGCGGCGTCTCGAGACTTTTGACTTTCGCCCCTTCGTCGAAGCGGCGCAGCTTCGTCGCCGCCTCGGCGTGCGGATTGGCCCGGTACGCGGCACATTCCGCCTCGGTCATCGGGCCGCCCTGTAACGCCAGGCTGCGAACGCTGTCGGGCGATAACTTCGAGAAATAGTCGGGTTCCGAACCGCACAGAAACCGCTTGGCCGCGACGTGCAGCCGCACCGGCTCGGTCACCTCGGGGCCGAACCAGCGTGCCAGCCAGGCGTGGCCGAGTTCCTCATGCTTGTCGTCGATGCCGTCCTTCGCCGGATCTTCGCCCAGATCGTGCACCATGTGGCCGATGTCGTGCAGCAGGCAGGCGGTGATCAGAGCGGCGCCGCAACCGGCCTGTTCCGCGAGCCAGGCCGCCTGCAAGGCATGCGCGCGCTGGTTGATCGCCGACAGGCCATACAGGCGATGCCCCTTCCCCTCGATGATCTCCCCAATCATCGTTACAAGTTCGTCATCCATCCCCATCTCCCACTTCCGTGCGCGTCAGCCCTATCATGGGCCATCGCGCACTGAAACCGCGACTGAGGAGTCATGAATGATCGACCAGGTCCTGTCCTGTCTGACCGACACGGACGACGGCGCGCTCCCGTTGCACACCGCGCGGCCCGCCACATTGGATGCATTCCTCGCCGGATTGCCCGATTCCGACTCACGCTGGCTTCGCGCCACCGGCTTCGCGGCGAAATCGGGCGAACTTCGCCTGCTGCCCGGCCCCGGCGGTCTCGGTGGCGCCGTGCTCGGTCTGGGAACCGACCGTTCCCCGCACGTATTCGGCGGGTTGCCGGAGCAGTTGCCCGAAGGCTCCATCTGGCGCCTCGCGACCGGCGACCACGACGCCGCCACCGCCGTCCTCGGCTTCGCCCTGGGCGCCTATCGTTACACCGGCGTCAAACCGAATGAGCGGATTTTCGCCAAACTGGCCGTGTCCGGCGACCAAACCCAGGCAAGGTCGATCGCCGCGGCGGCCTGGATGGCGCGCGACCTGATCAATACGCCGCCGAACCTTCTGGGCCCCGTCGAACTGGCGGAGGCCGCCCGCGCTCTCGGCCACCGCCACGGCGCGACGGTGGAAATCATCGAAGATACCGCGCTGGACGAGGGCTACCCGACGGTCGCGGCGGTCGGCCGCGGCTCCACCCGGCCGCCGCGCGTGGCGATCCTGCGCTGGCAAGGCAGTAAGGCCCATGCCGAAGCGCCGCTGGTGTCACTATGTGGCAAAGGAGTTTGTTTCGACACCGGTGGTTACGATCTGAAACCGTCCGCCGGAATGCTGAAAATGAAAAAAGACATGGGCGGCGCGGCGGTGGCGCTGGGTGTCGCGCGTCTGGTCATGGAAGCCGATTTGCCGGTGCGGCTGGTGACCCGCATCGGTTGCGTCGAAAACTCCGTGTCCGGCGCGGCGATGCGACCATCCGACGTGATTCGCACGCGAAGCGGACTGTCGGTGGAGGTCGGCAATACCGACGCCGAGGGCCGGCTGGTCTTGTGCGACCTGTTGACGGACGCTTCGGCGGAGCAACCATCGATACTCCTGGATTTCGCGACATTGACCGGCGCCGCGCGCGTGGCTCTCGGTCCTGATCTCCCCGCGCTTTTTTGCGACGATGACGCATGGGCGGCGACAATATGCAGCGCCGGTCTTGCTGTTTTCGATCCCGTGTGGCGCTTGCCGCTTTGGCCCGGATACGACGATTGGTTAAAAAGTCCTGTCGCCGACCTTAACAATATCTCATCCAAACCGTTCGCCGGGGCGATTGTTGCTGCTTTGTTCTTGAAACGGTTCGTATCCGACTGTATCAGTCACGCGCATTTTGATCTTTATGGTTGGAACGATCAGAACCGGCCAGGACGGCCGGAAGGTGGGGAAGCGCAGACCATGCGCGCGGTTTTCGCTGGGCTGTGTCAGCGATTCGCGGCGGTTTCGATGGGTGATCGATAGCATTGCGGAAGGTTCTGCCGGTGAGTTGACGAAAGGAATTTCTATCGTAATGAAGCTTGACATTGCCAAACCCCGTAATTATATCGCAATGGGGCTGCGCCACCATTTCGTTTTGGCGCTAAAAAAGAAAGGATGAAAGATGGCTTCTGCCAGTTCGAGTTCGGACCAATTGATCGCTGTCCTACGTGACACGGTCGTCGGATTGGTCCGCCGCGACGGGGTTGACCTGTCGTCACGGCAGCTGGGAGTCTTCCTGACGTGCTACCTGCGTGACGGTGGCCACACGGTGCGTGGTCTGGCGGCTGAGTTGAACGTGTCGAAGCCAGCGATCACCCGCGCGTTGGACCGGCTGGGTGAACTTGATCTCGCGCGCCGCAAGGTCGATCCCCTGGATCGCCGCAGCGTTCTGGTGCAGCGCACGCCGAAAGGCACCGCGTTCTTGCGCGATGTGCACAAGATCATCAATGAGTCGGTCAACCCGAAGAAGTCGGCCGTCAAAGAAGGCCGCCGCGCCGCCGGTTGATCTCCGAAGGCTGAAACCAGACCTGAGCGTTGTCCGGCCGGTTCGAATTATCTTCGAACCGGCCGGTCGCGTTTTTAACGCTTCCCCGATAAAACGACCGCGATAACGCTTGCCCCACAACCGGGGATATTCTCCCTGAGCCCGTGAGCTCAGGCCTGGCGCGACAAGCACCGGCTCGGGGATCACCCAACAGGGTAAAGGGGGAATATCATGCTCACACTCAAATACTTCGACGCCATCGACCAGCTTCAGGCCGCCGATCAATCCGTGTTGCAAAGCTACCCCCGCGATCAACTCGGCTACGCCGCCCCCGAGGACGCGTTGGCCCAGTACGTCAGGGCATGGTTGACTGAACGAGGCGCGCGCCGGGATCCGGTGATCGTCATGGTGCACGGCTTCGAATACGATCCGTCGAGCGCGCCTGCCGCCACCCCCGACAGCCCGTTCACTTCGATTTACGGCCTGCCGCCCACCGTCAACTATCACCTGAGTTGGCTGCCGCTGGTCGGCGAGTGCGATCAGAATGGCGGCAACCAGAGTCAGAACGCGATCGCTTTCTGCTACAACTCGATAGGCTCCCTCGCGGACGTCCGGGCCGCCGGCTGGATAAATCCCTATCAACACGCCGTCTTCGATCTCGCGCCACGCGCCGCCCGGGCACTTGCCAGCATTCTGGTAGCGGTATCCGAGCACGCTCCGATCGTGCGGATCCTGGCGCATAGCCTCGGCACGCGCACCACGACCCAGGCGATGCGCCTGGCGCGAGCGCGACTGCCCGGGACAATGGATCGCATCGTCATGCTGGACGGCGCTGAATATTGCGTTGACGCGGCCGCCACCTTCATTGGCTGCCAGTGCGACGTCTTCAATATCGCGAACCGTAAGGACTCGGTGCTCAAATGGGGCGGCGATCAGGCCTGCGATCCGATTCGCGGCGTCGGCACCATCGGAGCCTGCGTGGTCGGCTACGATGGCCTCGGCGGCAACGACCGGTGGACCGATCTGCAACTCGACAATGTTCTGTTGCGGCAGTGGCTCGCCGCGGGTAACGCGCCGGACGGCAATCCCTACAACATCGATCCGCTCGCGGAAGAAGACAGCCATCCGGTCGCCGGTCTCGATCACTGGGCTTGTTACACCAACGACGGCAACCGGGCATTCGTGCGCGACCTGCTCATGAGCGACGTCATGACGGTGCCGCTGATGAAGCAACACGGCGCACCCGCCGGGACCGATGCACCGGCGTATGGCATGTTCAACGGCAAGCCGATCCCGCCGACGCCTCAGACGTTGCTGGACCGCCAGCGCGCTTTCGGAATCGGCAATTCAGCCGGTGTTGGTGGCGGCGGCTGAACCAGACCAACTTATCTTCCGGCCAAAATCGTGGCATGAGCCCGCCTCCACGCACGACGGGAGCATGCCGATGTCCGCATCTGAAATCACCGCCTGGCTGGCGACCCAGCAGGACGCCATGGTCGCGATGCTGCGCGAGATGGTCGATATCGACAGCGGCAGCTACAACAAGCCTGGCATCGACGCGGTCGGCGATGTCGTCCGCCGCTTCATGGCCAGCCACGACATTCCGGTCGAGACGGTCGCTCAACAAAAGCACGGCGACTGCCTGCGCGCGCTGGCGCCCTGGGATGGACCCACCGGCAACGCGGGCGGCAACATCGTCCTGATGGGCCACCGCGATACGGTGTTTCCCGACGGGGAGGTCTCTCGCCGCCCGTTCACCATTCGCGACGGCATCGCCTATGGGCCGGGCGTCGCCGACATGAAGGCGGGGCTGGTGATGAATTGTTTCGTCCTCGCCGCGTTCGCGAAATTCGGCGGCGCACCCGCGCCTTTGGTTTGCCTGTTCACCGGCGACGAGGAAATCGGCAGCCCGGAAGGCCGTGCCGTGATCGAAACGGAAGCCCGCCGCGCCCGCGTCGTTTTCAACAGCGAACCGGGCCGTGTTTCGGGCAACGTCGTCACCGGCCGCAAAGGCGGCGTGTTCATGAGCTTCCGCGTCACCGGCAAGGCGGCCCACTCCGGCGCCAACTTCTCAGACGGGATCAGCGCGATCGAGGAACTCGCCCGCAAGATCCAGGCGATCCACGCGCTGACTGACCTCGCGCGTGGCATCACGCTCAATGTCGGCCTCATCGGCGGCGGCCAGAGCGTCAACACGGTCGCGCCATGGGCCGAGGGCCAGATCGATTTGCGCTACGTCAGTCCGCCGGATCGCGACGACGTGATGGCCGGCATCGCCGCGATCATGGAACGCAGCTTCCTGCCCGGCACGAAAACCGAGATGACTGTCAAAGGTGAGTTCCTGCCCCTGACCCAATCGCCCGCCGCGAAGCGTCTGTTCGAGCTTTACGTTCAATCGGCCGCCGAGGCGGGCTTCAAGACCGACGGCGAGTTCACCGGTGGCTGCGCTGATTCCGGTTTCACCGCGGCCCTCGGTGCCGCGACGATTTGTGCCGTCGGTCCGGTTGGCGGCAAGGCGCACAGCCCTGACGAGTTCATGCGCGTCGATAGTTTGGTCCCGCGCGCTCAGGCCTGCGCGCGGGCGATCATGAAACTGGATTCGGCGGGGCTTTGATCCATTGCATCAGGATCAGCCCCTCAAGAGGAATACGCTCGCCTTTCCCGTCATCCTCGGGCTCGACCCGAGGATCTCTCGCCTTTCCCGTCATCCTCGGGCTCGACCCGAGGATCTCTCGGCACGCCAAAGAAGTCAAAAGTCGGACACCGTGCCTGAGCGGACCGATCCTCGGATCGAGCCCGACCCCTATCGGGCGGGGGAAGTTCTTTTGATTCCCCGTTCAGCGCGCGTCAGCGGCGCCAGCCCCAACCCCAGTGCGGTCCGTAATAACCGTGCCCAGGGGCGATGACGCATCCACCCAAAATTGTGGCGAGACCCAGTGCGACGATCGGCGTGAAACGGCGAAGTTTGCGTGACATTCAAGGGAACTCCTGCTTTGGACCTCGACGCTGAAGCTGGGACCGCTTCAAGGCGAATTCGTGGTGCGAACAGGTGCGTTTCCAAGGCGCACTGTATCGAAGCGTGGGCGCACTGTATCGAAGCGTGCCGCCGGATCGACGGCGCGCGAATTCACAACTGATGCGTGAACGTCTGCATCACCAGGCTGGCGGCCGCGACCGCGAACCAGGTCAGTCCGCCCAACACCAACGGTCTGGCGCCCGCCCCGGCGAAGGCTCGCCAATGCCCGGCCAGCCCGACCGCGGCCAGCGCGACCACCATCACCCAACGCCCCAGCAATTGAATCTCGGCGCCGTGGCCTCCAGTTAACCCCAGCGTGGTGATCAGCGACGCGAGCAGAAACAGCAGGATGAACACCGGAAACGAGTCATAGACGCGCCGCGCCAGCGACACCGATTGTTTCGGTGCCGACGGATCGAGCCACGGCAACGCCAGGCCGAAGCCGATCACCAGCGGAATGATCAATGTCGTCCGGGTCAGCTTCACGATCGTCGCCACCGAGCCGGCCGCCGGACTGAACGCGAACCCCGCCGCTACCACGGCCGAGGTATCGTTCACCGCGGTGCCCGTCCAGATGCCGAAGCCGGTATCCGACAGCCCGAACAGATGTCCCAGAACGGGAAACAAGAACACCGCGATCATGTTGAAGAAGAACACGACGGTGACGGCATAAGCGATTTCCTCGGCCTTGGCGCGGATCACCGGCGCCAGCGCGGCGATCGCCGAGGCGCCGCAAATCGTCGTGCCCATGCCGATCAGGCAACGGATCCGCCAGTCGATGCCGAACCATTGTCCCAGCACGAGAGAGGTTCCCAGTCCGGCGACCACGGTAATCGCCAGGAACATCAGCGAATTGCCGCCGGTATGCGCGATCTGCCCCAGATCGAGGCTGGCGCCCAGGATGACGATGCCGGTCTTGAGGCAAAGTTTGCTGATATCGCCGAGTTTCAGTGTGCTGAGCCGCAACGTGTCGCGCGCGGTATTCGCCAGCACCACGCCGATCGCGATCGCGAACAGGGGCGCGCCGACCAGCGGCACAGCGTCCCCCGCCAGCAGCGCCAACCCGGCGATGACGATGCAGAGCGCGAGGCCGGGCGCGAGTTTCGCCCACCCTGGCAGAGCGCGCCCGGCCCGCGGCGCGGCGGCGATGGTCGGTGGCATTGTCATCCAGGTCCTCCCTCGGGCCTGAGGCCCGGTCCGAGAGTGAATTTTGGCGCGCCCAGCCCCTCCGCACAAGCCGGAGGCGAAGATTCAGTGTCCCGGCGAGTGACAATCATCTCCCGTCGGGCATCTCCCGTCGGGTTTCTCGTCAGTGCCAGCAGGCCCTCAGCCGGCCGGTTGCCCCGTCACGCCCCGCCCGTCCTCCGGCGGCTGATTTCCCGTTATGCCGCGCCCCCACCGTCATCCCCCAACTCGACCGGGGGATCAGCCGGGCCACACGCGGTTTTGGCCGATGGCACGGTCGAGCCGCATAGGCATCAAGATAAGGCTGGCGAAGGGAAAACCTTCCCCCGAACGTCATCCTCGGGCTCGACCCGAGGATCGGCCCGCTCAGGCAACTTGCCCGACTTTTAACGTCCTTGGCGGGGTCGAGAGATCCTCGGGTCGAGCCCGAGGATGACGGGAAAAGGCGGTCATTGTCCTCCACGGCGGCTTATCTTGATGCCTATGCGGTCGAGCCGTGCCATGACGATGAGAGGCCTCTCACCTTTCTCGGCCTCCCATTCGCGGCATTCCCGCTCGAAGCCACCCGCGCGCCACGCGAATACACGAGTCTTTCGCCGATTTAACGGTCAGATGACTTTGTTTCACCACGTAATATTGCCGCTATGTCGTTACAGAGCCTGGATAATCAAATCCGCCGCCAGAGCGTTGGGCACTGGGCGGGAAATCGGCCGGACCGCGAGGCTTACCACGCAGATGCGCCGCGACGAACCCAGCCGGGAGTCCAGCCTGTCGATCCGATTGTTCGGCGGAATGGCCATCCAGGATGCGCGCGGCGCCGACTTCCTCCCTCGCTCCCGAAAAACCCGGGCGGTCGTCGCGATGCTGACCCTCACCGCGCCAAGACCCGTGCTGCGCACCCAACTCACCGCGTTGCTCTGGAGTCAGCGAGAAAACGAACAGGCACGCGCCTCGCTGCGTCAGGCGGTGCATGAACTACAGGAAACACTGGGCTCCAATTGGAGCCGCATCCTGGTGGCCGAACGTCATACGCTATCGATGGACCTGCGCGGCGTGTCCGTCGATGCGTTGGCCGCGATCGGCCCGGCGGCGTCCCGCACCGAATTGCTCGGGCTGTTTCAGGACGGATTCCTGGAGGATCTGGGCGGCCTCGATCCATCGTTCGACGATTGGCTGGGCAAGGAGCGGCGGCGGCTGACCGCCATCGCTCGCGCGACCGGCGAAGCGTTTCTACAGGTGCGCCACCAGGGCGCCGAAACCATCGCCGCCGCCAGGGCGCTGCTGCGGATCGACCCGGCGCATGACGGCGCCTGGAGGGCGTTGATCCAGGCTCACATCGAACTCAGCGACCGCTCCGCCGCGCGTCTGGCGCTGGAGCAGTGGCGCGACGCGATGGGTTTAAGCCCGGAACAGCCCCCCCCCGCCGACATGGCGGTGTTGCTGGCGCAAATCCGCGACGGCGCCGACCATTGGCCGCCTGGGAACCGCCGTGGCATGCTGACCGTCTCCGAGCCGAGGGATGGGGTCGATCTGACGGACCGGGTCGAGGAACGCGCCCCGGGTCGACCCAGACGCGGCAGCCTCAGACTTGGGATTCGCGAGATGCGGGTGATCGGGGCCGAGGTCGACCAGGCGCTGCCGGCGGGCCTCGCCGAGGAAGTCACCATGGCGTTGTCGCGGTTCCGTTGGATCTCCTGCGTGTCCGGCAGGTCGCTCAGCGCGATCGAGGGCGAACGCGGCGATGGCTCGCCGAAGTGGTCTGACGCCGATCTCGACTTCATTCTGGACGGCACGATCCAACGCGGCGGCGATCGCCTGCGCATCACCGTCCGCCTGTTGGACATGCGCGCCGGTGGCGTCATCGTCTGGGCTAATCGTTTCGATCACGATGCTTCGGACTCGCTGACCGCGCAGGACTGGGTCGCCGCCGCGATCGTTGCCCAGGTGGATCCGGTGCTGCTGATGCGGGAAGGAGAGCGGGCAGCGCTGCGCAACCTGCACAGCACCTCGGCGCGGGATCTGGTGTTGCAGGCGGTGCCGGCGATTTACCGCCTCGACCGGACCTCGTTCCACGCCGCCGGCGATTTGCTGGAGGCCGCGTTGCGCGCCGATCCAACCCACGCCGACGCGCTGGCCTGGTACGCCTACTGGCACCTGTTCCTCGTCGGCCAGGGATGGGCGCCCGACCCGGAAGCCGCGACCAACCGCGCCGCTCTGCTCGCCGACTCCGCGGTGGCGATGGATCCCAACGACGCACGCGCGCTGGCCCTGGCCGGCCATGTCCGCGGCTTCCTGATGAAGCGTCCCTCCGAAGCCATCGTGCTGCATGAGCGGGCGATTTCGCTCAATCCCAATCTCGCGCTCGCCTGGTGCTTTTCCGGGTTCGCGTTGACCTATCTGGGCGACCACGACGCGGCACTGGCCCGCATGCGGCAGGCGATCCAGTTGTCACCGTCGGATCCGCATCTGTTCTTCTTCCTGGCGGCGATCATCATGCCGCATTTGCTGCGCGGCGAGTATCAGGACGCAGCGGACGCCGGCCGCAAGGCGATCGAGCTCAATCCCTGGTTTTCATCGTCGTTCAAAGGGTATTTGGCCGTGCTTGGCCATCTGGACTGCCAGCAGGAGGCCACGAGCGTCATGGCCCGTCTGCTGAAACTGGAGCCGGAGTTTACCGTTCGAGACGCGATCCGCCGCTCCCCGATGAGTTTACCCGAGGATATCGAACGTTACGCGGCGGGCTTGCGGCGGGCCGGTTTGCCGGAGTGGTGAACACGAACCGATGACCCGATCGTGTCCATGCACGCCTGACGCGAGTTCCCACCGCGCCATGACCCATTGATCTTCTTGCCGCACCGCGGGACATTCCCTCAAACGCGGGACAGACCCGCGGTTTGGGCAGGGAGACTTTGTATATGCGGGTATTTTTTGGGGCGGCGGCCCTCGTCGCGCTGACATGTTTCGGCGTTGGCGCGACGCATGCGCAAGGGTCGGGCTCGGCCACGCTGGACGCGGCGAAAGCCCGTGGCCAGGTGCTATGCGGAATGGCCGGCACGGTGCCAGGCTTCTCGCTGCCCGACTCACAAGGCGTGATGCGCGGTTTGGACGCCGACACCTGCCGCGCGGTCACCGCCGCGGCGCTCGGCGACGTCGCCAAAGTTAAGTTCGTCCCGACCACCACGCAGAACCGCTTCACCGCCCTGCAATCGGGTGAGGTCGATCTACTGTCGCGCAGCACGACCTGGACGTTGGGCCGCGAAGGCAA
>Ga0182013_10002058_pt1 | contig 26739 bp, 17 predicted proteins | sample 612S2MmetaG_FD_120487 | JGI IMG/M metagenome (GOLD analysis project Ga0182013, IMG submission 120487) | Permafrost microbial communities from Stordalen Mire, Sweden - 612S2M metaG | ecosystem: Environmental > Terrestrial > Soil > Wetlands > Permafrost | place: Sweden: Stordalen | collected...
ACTAGCTCTCCAGCCACTTCAACAGGAAGTTGGTGAGATCGCCGCTGGCGATGGGGCCGAGCAAAGCGTTCAGTCCAGCCACGAGTTCCTTCGGTCCCAACACCAACAAGCGCGGCACGTCCGCACACATAAACAGCGTGAGTGCGTGATCCTGATAGCAGGCGTCACGCTCGGAGGAATAGTAGACGTATTGCGAGAGCATTTGGCCATCGATCAGTGAGCCGGCTGGGTCGTCTTCATCGGGCGTGGGGTTGTTGCGGTGCTGGTCCTCGAACAAGACGGTACTCGAAAAAGGCTTCAGTTTGGGGCGAATGCCGAAGCCCGCCACCAGCATTTGCGGTTTAGCCTCCAGGAGGGCTTCGGCTGCGCCCCACTCGGTGAACGAGTTGTCGAACACCAGTGAGCCATTGCCGCTGAGCAGGAGCTTCCGAATGAACTCGCGCACGCGCGGGCGATCTCCCAAACCGGGTCCGAGCAAGCCCGCCAGATCCATCTTGCCGAGATCTTCAGCGGTCTGGTCGGCGGATTTCAAGTCCCGCTGAATTGCGTTGAGGCGGCTGAGGAAGACGCGGCGCGCCGGAGCCAGAGCGTCCCAGGAGATCGCTACGGCGCCGGGGCCGGCGGCCGCGGAAAAGCGCGGCGTGCATTCGACGATCCAGGTGCCCTCCACCTCTTCCATACCCGCGGGCAGCCGGCGATGCGCCAGAACAGCCACCATGGAGCGCTCCCATTTGAGCGGCAGCTCAGCCAGTGCCAGCCATTTGCCGCGCGGCGCCAGATCGGGCCATAGCTCGCTTTTGATTGGAAGACCCGGGGGCAAGCTGCACACCACCAACCGCGGGATGCGCGCGAACGGATTGAGGCCGGCGGTGGCTTCGTCAACCTGCGTGAACACCTTCGCCACCTCCGCCCGCCATACCCCATAGTGCGGCGAGCGCGCCAGCATCCCAGCGTCCTGCATGCCGATGCCCACGCTCTGCGGCTGCCACTTCGGCAGTTCCATCCGGCTCTCTATTTCAAGCAGCGGAGTGAACAGCTTTTGGAACTCCGGCGCGCTCAGCGCCGCCAGCCAGTCAAGCTGCGCCTTTAACGTTCGCTGGGCCGTGGGAAACAGGTAATCCCACCGGCGAAACTGCTCGTTGAGGGAGGGAACGAAAGTTCGCGGGACTCGGGACAGCAGTTCTTTGTAAACACCGGGGTCCATATTGCTCGACGCTACCTCAGGAGGATAACTCCGGCAGAGGGCGTCCCTCCGATTTCTCGCACTCGATTCCCATCCAGGAGCCGATGGTGGGCGCCATATCGACCTGGCGGATGGTATTCTCGACTACTTGCGGCTTGCGCACTGCCGGGCCTAGCACCATGCTCCAGGCCATCCGGCAGCATTCTGTGTTGGTCCGGTGGTTGAAGAAACCGTTGGTGCTCGATCCATCCGGATCGCGCCCGAATTCGTTCATGATGACCAGCGTGGTGGTGGCCTTCAGCTCCGGCCGCGACTGGATGAACTCCCACAACCGGTGGCACAACAAATCCGAACGGCGTATACCGCCCACGTGCAGCGAGTACGAGCCGGAGTGGGCCACTTCCACATCCGAAAAATTCATCATCAGCATCGACGGCGCCAGCCGGTCGAGCACCTCGCGTCCCACCAGAAACGTCAACTCGTCGCCGCTGGTGGGAGCGTCCGGGCCGTGAATAAAGTTCGAAATGGCGGTGATGAAAGTCTGTTTGACTTCCGGGTCTTGAAAGGACGATGCCGACGGTACGCCCCAGCCGATGCGTTCATAATCGGTATCGATCACCGAGCGCATCTCCTCGAGAATCTGGTCGCGCTCCAGTTGCCGCCGATGCGTCTGCCCCTGGATGATGCGCTCCACGGCTTCCACCAGCAGCTGCTTGGAAAGAATCACGTTCACACCCGGGCTGATGTTGGCGGTAAGTTGCTTGTTGCTGGTGACGACCCAGGTGTCGTTCGGCCGGGTATGTTGCTGCGTTTGCAGGTAGTGAAACAGCGTAGGCCGGGTAGGCTTCTGCGATCCCCAATCGTCCACGTGCTCCCAGGAACCGGTGAGTACGCTGGAGATCGTATTGAAGTGCGAGGTCACGCCTTCGTTGGCGGTGTAGGGGTAGAAAACCGACTGCGGCAACAAGTCGTTCATCAGATGCGGGATGTTGACCGCGCCTTGGGTGGAAAAGCTTTCCTGCCGCCGGATGCCGCCGATGGTCACCAGCACCAGCCGTTTTCCGGATGCCAGGGGCCGCGCCCGCGCCACACCGGAAAGCCGCGCCGCCACGGCGGCCGGTATCAGGCGCAAAACGGTTCGACGCGTCATAGAGAACAACGCCCCCCTTCTGGAAGCCAGTTTACACCCGACATCGGCACGCCGCGTTCAGGAATTTGCGGCGCCGCAAAACGTCCTCTCCGGGGAGTATGATGAATCGGAGAAAGATTCCGCATGTGGTGGCTGGTAAGCGCGCTGTTGTTCGCTCCGCAGGCATCGACCCCCAATCCCTATCGGGAGGCGGGAGCGGCGCTGGCTTCGGGCGACCTGGCGGCCGCGCAAACTCGCCTCGAAGAATTGACCGTCAAGAATCCCGCGAATGGCCGCGCCTGGATGCTGCTCGCCCAAACTTATGCCCGGCGCAAAAACAGCGCGGCGGCGCTCGCGGCGGCCTCAAAGTCCGAAAAGCTGGGCTCACGGGACGCTGAGGTGCTCCGTGGTCTGACCTTCCTGTTCACCGATCTTCAGCCCGATCTGAACCGCGCCGCAGGCCTGGAGGAACGCTACGCGGAGCTTCAACCTTCCGATAAGACCGCTTGGCGGCGTGTGGCCGCTATGTACCTCGCGGCCGGCCAATACGACCGCGCGATCCTGGCTGGCACACGGGGACTGGCGGCCGACGACAGCCAGGAGTTGCACACCGTGCTCGGCCAGGCTTACCAGGGTAAGCAGGATTGGGAGCACGCCGCCGAACAGTTTGCGGCGGCCGTCAAACTCGCGCCCTACGATGAGAATGCGCACTTCCTGCTAATCCAGATGTACCTGGGGCACGAAGACTTCGTCCACGCCACTGAGGCCATCGCCAATGCCCGCAAGGTCTTCGCACGCAGTCCGCAGATCGAGCTCGCCGCCGGCGTCTGCGCCTATGGCTTGCGCCGCTTTCCCGAAGCCGTGGACCAATTTCTGAAGACCATCGCGCTCGCCCCCGACGTGCCACAGCCTTACGTGTTTCTCTCCCGCATACTGGACCAGGCCAGCGAGCGTCTCCCCGAGGTGGTGGACCGTTTCCGCCAGTTTCACGACCTCCATCCCGATGACGCCCAGGCCTGTCTTCTTTACGCCAAAGCGCTGCTGGCGGGAATCGCTCCCGGAGAATTTTCACCCGAGGCGGAACAGGCCATGCAACTGCTGGAGCACGCCCGGTCTCTCGACCCCAATCAAGCTGGCATCCACTATCAACTCGGTTGCCTGCTGGAGCGTAAACGCGAGTATGCCGCTGCCGCAGCGGAACTGGAACGGAGCGCGGCGCTCGATCCGCGCCAGCCCGGCGTGCACTTTCAATTGGCCCGCGTCTACGAACGGCTGGGCCGCAAGCAGGACGCCGCCCGCGAGCGGGACGAGCACCAGAAGCAGGCCGAGTCCGTGGATGCTCCCGCCAGCGACGAAACCCGCATTCACAACTTGATCGACGAGGTGGCGCAGTCCGGCCGCGTGCTGGAAGCGGGCCTCTTAAGCGACCGACTCGGCGAGCGGCGGCAGATCGCGCCGGGACGCCCGCCGCTCCTCCAATTTCGCTATCTCGAAGGCGTCAAGCGTCACGGCTTTGGAAGCCTGGACTTGGTGATCGACGATGCCGGCCATTAGACGAAGCGCCGCATTTGCGGCCTTTGCTCTGGCGGCAAGCCTTGCCGCTCAAAGCAACCGGCTGGTGGAAGGTCTCGAAGCCTATAAGAAGGGCGACTATGTCGCCGCCGAGCGCAGCTTCCGCCAAGCCGTCGATCGAGGCGGAGACCCGCGTGCGGCATCGCTGCTGGCTCTGGTGCAGGCGTCCATCGGCCGTTGCGCCGAGGCCGAACCGGTGCTCGCCAAGACGACCGATGCCGGAGACCCTGCTTTGCGAAGGCTCATGGGTCTGGCACTCACCCGCTGCCGCATCGCCGCCGGCCGTCTGGACGACGCTGCTGCCGTCCTCAGCGGTCTCCGCACCACCGACCCCGCTGACGCCGACGTCCTCTACGAAACCGCCCGCCTGCAGATGCGCGCCTGGAACGAGACCATCCGGCAGCTTTATGAAAAGAATCCCTCGTCGTTCCGCGTGAACCAACTCTCCGCCGAGATCCTCGAAACCCAGGGCCAGTACGCCGAAGCCGCCGAGGAGTACCGCAAGGCCATCGCCAAGAACCCGCGCGCATTGAACCTGCACTTCCAGTTGGCTCGCGCTTTGATGAACAGCTCGCATGAGCCCGAGACGCTCGATCGAGCCCTGAAGGAAATCGAAGCCGAACAGGCCCTCAACCCGTCCGACGCCGTCGCGGTCTACCAGGCGGCTCGCATTCTCCAGGTCCGCGAGCGCGGGGCCGAGGCCGCCACGCGCTACCAGGAGGCGCTCAAACTCCGCCCGGACTTTGTGGAAGCGCTCTGCGCCCTCGGCACGTTGCGCAACGAGGAGCGGCGCAGCGCCGAGGCCATTCCTCTGCTCGAGAAGGCCGTGCAACTGGCGCCTTCGAGCGAAGCCGGCCACTACGCGCTGATGATGGCCTATCGCAACACCGCCCGCCTGGACGACGCCAAGCGGGAAAAAGCGCGTCTCGACGAACTGCACAAGGCCCCGGAGGGCGAATTCAGCGACTTCCTGAAGAAGCTCGGCGAAAAACCGCCGCCCGGAAAATGAGAGCGGCCCTCGTTCTGTTCCTCGGCGCCGCCCTTGCTGCGCCCTTCACCGCCGTGTGGTCTCCCGACTTCCGCGACGAAGCCGCCGCTCGCGGCTTAACCGGCGTGGCGCCGAACGGCGGCATGGAATCGAAAACCTTCATCATCGAGACCACCGGCAGCGGCGTGGGCTTCCTCGATTACGATAACGACGGCTTACTCGACGTTTTCGTGGCCAGCGGGGACGGCGCCCCCTCCCGGCTCTACCACAACGAAGGCGGCGGCCGTTTCCGCGACGTCTCCAAAGAGATGGGGATTACGCGCACCGGATGGGCGCAGGGCGTCTGCGCGGGCGATTACGACAACGACGGCTACACCGATCTCTTCGTCACGTACTGGGGCCAGAACGTGCTCTATCGCAACGAAGGCGGCAAGCGCTTTCGCGATGTGACGCGCGAGGCGGGCCTGCTCCAGGATCGCGTGCGCTACAACACCGGCTGTGCCTTCCTCGACTACGATCGCGACGGCCGTCTCGATCTGTTCGTTTCCAATTATCTGCAGTTCGGCTTCGACTCGACGCCCAAGCCTGGTGCGAACGCCTACTGTTGGTACCTGGGCATCGCCGTCAACTGCGGTCCCCGCGGACTGCCTTTCGACCGCAACATTCTCTACCACAGCAATCCCGATGGCACTTTCACCGACGTTTCGGTGAAGAGCGGCATCGCCGCGCCCGACCGCAACTACTGCCTCTCCGCGCTGGTCGCCGACTTCGACGGCGATGGCTGGCCCGACATTTTCGTGCCTTGCGACCAGACTCCCTCGCTGCTCTACATGAACCAGCACGACGGCACTTTCTCGGAGGAAGCCGTGCTGCGCGGCGTGGCCTTCGACGAGAATGGCAGGGCCATGTCCGGCATGGGCGCGGCCGCCGGCGACTACAATCACACCGGCCGGCAAAGCATCTTCCGCACCAACTTCTCCGACGAACGCGAGACCCTATACTCCAACGAAGGCGATGGCCAGTTCCAGGAGCGCACCATCTCTGCCGGGTTGGGCGCCAATACCCGCTACGTGAGTTGGGGATGCCAGTTCTTCGATTTCGATAACGATGGCTGGAGCGACCTGGTTCTGGTCAGCGGCCACGTGTTTCCCGAAATCGATCGAAAGGGCACGGACCTGCACTTCCGCCAGCGCGCCGTTCTCTATCGCAACCTGCATGACGGCCGGTTCGCGGATATTTCGACGCAGGCCGGGCCCGGGATCGCCGCGGCGCACTCGGCGCGCGGTCTCGCCGTGGGCGACATCGACAACGATGGGGCGCTCGAAATTCTCACCAACAATCAGGGCGAAGCGCCCTCCCTGCTGCACCTCGCCTCGCGGCCTCCTGGCAACTGGGTGTTGTTGAAGCTCACCGGCACGGCATCCAACCGCTCGGCCATCGGCGCGCGGGTTCGTGTGACTGCCGGCGGGATGACGCAGACCGCCGAGGTGCGCAGCGGCGGCAGCTATCTTTCGCAGAGCGATCTGCGGCTGCACTTCGGACTGGGCACGGCCACGCGCATCGATCGCGTCGAAATCGATTGGCCCAGCGGCGCCAAGACCGATCGGCGCGCCCTCGAAGTGAATCGCATTCACGTCCTTGAAGAGGCCCCGCGCGCCCAGTGATAGACTTGGCTCGATGGCAGTGTGCGGGCCCCTCTCATGAAGCGGCGCGACTTCCTTGGCGTCTGTGCCGCCCCGCTCTTCGTGTCGCGTGGGCATGCCGCTTCGCCGTTCCCGGTCAAGTTCAGGCAAGAGCCACCGTATGCATCGGTGCTGGCATTTGCCGAACCGGGGCTTGACGAATTTCCGGGAGAGAAGCCGGCGATGGAGTTGGAACGGCGTCTGGCGTCCGCCTTATCCTCCGGCGATCTGCCATTCGCGGCCGCATGCACCGGCGCGTCCCCGGCGCCAACAGCATACCGGAAAATCGCCTTCGATGTTGCCGTGGCGGTTTTCGATGGCTCTGGTGCCCCCGCAGACGGCTGGAAAAAATGGCGCACTTCTCTGGGGACCGTGCGCCGGGGCGTCTTCTATTCTTTGCCTGGCGGCCTGGTCCGATACGACGTCCGTAGCGTCAACGCGGGACGGTTGGAGCATCGCGTCGGCATCTGGAAACTCACCTGGAGCGACGGCGCCGTCACCCACCTGCTACCGGTGGAAGAAACCGTCACCAGCGGCGCGCGGCCGTGGTTCCGCGATGTTACCGGAGCGGCGTTTGCCGGAGTCGATTCATTTCAGGAGCAACTCGCCAAGGGCGTCCCATACTGGCGCGCGCGCCTCGACTCGGCCTGCGGCATCGACGTCTATGGCGAGAATGGAATCGCCGTGGGCGACATAGACAACGACGGCCTCGACGAAATCTACGTTTGCCAGCCCGGCGGCCTGCCGAATCGCTTGTACAAGAACGACGGCAACGGCCATTTCCACGACGTCTCCCGCGATTTTGGACTCGACATTCTCGACAACACCACCAGCGCGCTCTTCGTCGACCTGCGAAACTCCGGCCATCAGGACCTGGTGCTCGTTCGCCCCTCTCAGCCCACGCTCTTTCTCAACGAGGGCAAGGGGAAATTCGCCAGGATGGAGGACGCGTTCCGCTTTCAGACGCGGCCGCAAGGGACATTTACCAGCGTATCCGCCGCGGATTACGATCGCGATGGCCGCCTCGATCTGTATCTGTGCACCTACATCTACTTTCAGAGCGAGGCCCAGTATAAGTATCCGACGCCCTATCACGACGCGCGCAACGGACCGCCGAACTTTCTCTTCCGCAATTGCCTGGACCGCGACCCGCCCTATTTCGCAGACGTCACCGCGGCCACCGGAATGGACGACAACAATAACCGCTTCAGCTTCGCCGGCGCCTGGTGCGACTACAACGGCGATGGCTGGCCCGACCTCTATGTAGCCAACGACTTCGGCAGGAAGAACCTGTATCGCAACACCAACGGGCATTTCCGCGATGTCGCCAAGCAGGCTGGAGTGGACGATGTCGGCCCCGGCATGAGCGCCGCCTGGCTCGATTACGACGGCGACGGCCGGCCCGACCTTCTGGTCTCCAACATGTGGAGCGCCACTGGCCAAAGGATCACCAGCGATCCCGCATTCGGCCCGCCGAAGCAGGACCCTGCCCTCCGCGAAGTCTACAAGCGTCACGTCAAGGGCAATTCGCTATTTCATAACGAAGGCGACGGGACATTCGTCTACACCGGCGATACCGAGGGAATCGAAATGGGCCACTGGTCGTGGTCGTGCGACGGTTGCGATTTCGATAACGACGGCACGCCCGAGATCTATATCGCTTGCGGCATGCTCACCAACAACAGCCGCACCGACCTGATGAGCTACTTCTATCGCCAGGTGGTGTCCAAGTCGCCGGTAAAAGCGACGCGCTCCATGGCATATGAAAACGGCTGGAACGCCATCAACCAGCTCGTCCGCGGCGACTATAGTTGGGCGGGCCCGGAGCCGAATGTGTTTTACGCGCGCCGCGGGAAGCGCTTCTACGACTTTTCCGGAATCAGCGGCATCGATCTGGCGGAAGACAGCCGCGCATTCGCGTTGTTCGATCTGGATGGCGACGGCTGCCTGGATCTGGCGGTAAAAAGCCGCATGGGCCCGCAGTTGCGTGTCTTCCGGAACTCTTGCGGCCAGGCCCGCGAACGCATCGTGGTTCGACTGCGTGGAACCAAGTCGAACCACGATGCTGTAGGCGCCAGGGTGGAAGTGGACGGGCAAGTAAAGTGGATCGTGGCCGGATCCGCGTACCTGTCGCAGCACACCAAGCGCCTGCATTTCGGTTTGGGCGAGAGGAAGCGCGCCGAAAAGGTGCGGATCGCCTGGCCCTCGGGCCTGGTGCAGGAACTTCCGCCGCTCGACGCCGGATACCTTTATGAAGTGACAGAAGGGCTGGCGGAATTCCGCTCTGAGCGTCTCCGGCCACCGGTCGAGTTGCCTGCCGATGTGCCTATCCGTGCGGACAACCGGTCGCGCCTGTTCACCACCTGGCTGCGCGAGCCGGTCCCGCTGCCGGAAAAGCGGCGCGGTCCGGCGCTGCTGGTGCTGCACGCGGGCGAGTTGCTGCCGGCATTCCCGGTCCCGGTGCAAGCGGTAGACCTGCGGAGCACTCCGGCGGAGATCGTTGCGGCCTACGCCATTTTCCGCCGTTACCTGTTCGATTACCGGGCGGACCTTGCAACCCCGTTTTGGATGCTCATCGATACGGCGGGCCGCGTTCGCCGAATCTACGAAGACACGCCGGCAGCATCCGCCGTTCAGGACGATTGGCGCACGGTGGAGGCGTCCGTCCCGGATGCGCGCGCGCTGCCGTTCGACGGCGTCTTTCTCGGCAAGCCCACCCGCGACTATTTTAAGATCGGAGGCGCCATGCTGATGGCGGGCTATGGCGAGCAAGCGCTCCCTTATCTCGAGGAAGCTCGCCTCCGCTCTCCGAACAGCGCCCGGACGCTGCTGGCCATCGGCCGAATCCACTTGCAAGCCAACCGGCTGGCGCCGGCGCGGGAGGCGTTGGAAAGCGCCGCGAAGCTGGACCCCGATCTGGCCGAGGCGTGGAACGACCTCGGGGGTGTCGAGTCCGCGTCCGGCAATCCGCGCGAGGCCCTGCGGCTCTACGAACGGGCGCTGGCGGTGGACCCCGACCTGTCTTACGCACTAGTAAACGCCGGCGCCATGCAGGACGAGCTGAAAAACGCCGCCGAAGCCGAACGGCTCTACCGCCGCGCTCTTGCCGCCGATCCCCAGAGCGGAGATGCCGCCAACAAGCTGGGCCTGTTGCTCGCCAAGGCGGGCCAGACCGATGATGCGCGCGCTCTTTTCGAGAAGGCGATTGCGCTACGCCGCGACGACGCTTCCGCCATCAATAACCTGGCGGTGCTCTATATCAACACCGGCAAGCTCAACGACGCTATCGCTGCCTTTCAATACGGAATCGAAGTCGCGCCGGACGAGGAAATTCTTTATTTGAATCTCTCGCGAACGTGGATTCGCATGGGAAAGCCCGACAAGGCGCGCGACGTGATGCGGGATCTGTTGGTTCGTAAACCGGGGAACCCTGTGGCCCTCCGGGCTCTGAAGGAGCTGGAAATTCAATAAAGGTTCCGCTTGTTCTCCGGATCGCCACCTCGGCAAAAAGCATTGTTAACCCCAATGCTGTTCACTTACCGTCTTGAGGCGGCAGAATCTCTTATCGCCGCCGGGGCGCTGAGATTCAAGAACGAATTCTTGGAACGCATTCGATTCCGAATAGGACATGCTACGACGTTTGACCGATGAGGAGGGATTTCGCGCCAGGAACGCCTGACGGGGTCTGCCGCAGGAGCTTTCTCGGGCGATTTTCCGAATGGCAGGGGCCGGTCAACATAAGTGACCCGTTCCCGTCGCCTCCCAATATTATCGTTTTGGCCGCCGATGTACGCCGATCAACGCCTAATTGGGTCTCGCGAGACTTACTGAGTCACGCGCGCGAGCTCAAGGGTGCCTTTGCCGGACTGGCCGTCGCTGGTCGTAAAGGCAACCTCACCCTTGAGGCGATCGCCGTCCAGCACCAGGGTACACTTATAGACCGTGCCGTCAGCGGTCGATTTAACCTGGAACGAGACCTTGTTGCCGTCGATGGTGCCCTCGAGCCCGGGCCACTGATCGTTGGCGTCGGATCCGCCGGAGCCCGTGAGGGTGTTGCCGCTTTGCTTCAGAATCACGTAGGCGGATCCACCATCGCCATTTTCGGGGGTGACCGAGCCACTCCATTTCCCGCTGACATCGGCGGCGGCGGCAACGAAGGGGAGGGCAACGCAAAGAAACAGGGACAGGAAAATGGTTTTCATGAAAAACCAGACGTAGAATGTCGAAAGAAGTTCCGATCTGTTGACGGGTTTGCGCGATCTGGCGCCAATAAACTTGGCGGGAGGGTGAAATCGGCTCCCGTCCGTCCTTGCGGACCAGCGACGCGCTTTCGAATGTGCAGCTCATTGGGGACTTCGCCCCGCGCCGCAAATGGCAAACCGCTTCGCCGGCCGCGCGGTTGTCGTTTCGCAACTGCGAAGGGCGAAACGAATGCATGAAACGCCTCTGCGCCGAGCGCTCTGCTAGCATAAGCGTCGTATGAAGAGCCCTCGATTTCGCGGCCTGCTCTCGCTATCGGCGCCGGCCGGCATTTTGCTGTGCGTTTGGGGCACTCTTGCACAGCCGCAAAAGCAGATGCCTTTTGCTCCCGACAAGATGGACTCCTTCCTCTACGGAGCGGCATTTTATGAAGAGTATATGCCGGCCGACCGCCTCGATAAAGATGTCCAGCTAATGGAGCAGGCCGGCATCAACGTAGTCCGCGTGGGGGAGTCGACCTGGAGTCTCTGGGAGCCCGAGGACGGCCACTTCGAGTTTGCCTGGATGGATCGGATTGTCGAACGCCTGGCGCGGGCGCATATCCGCGTCATCATGGGCACGCCTACCTACTCGATTCCGCCGTGGATGTTTAAGAAGCACCCGGAAATCCTGGTGACCCGGATAGACGGCCAGAAGGCCACCTACGGGCTGCGGCAAAACATGGACGTTACCAACCCCGACTTTCTGAAATACAGCGAGCGCGTGATTCGCAAGATCGGCGAGCATTATCGCGATAATCCCGCCGTCATCGGCTACCAGATCGACAATGAGACCTCCTCGAACGGCACCGCGGGCGCCAATGTGCAGGCCGGTTTCGTTCGTTACCTGCAAGAGAAATTCTCCACTGTCGACCGTCTCAACAAGGTTTGGGGGCTGGTTTACTGGGGGCAGAGCCTGCACGACTGGTCTGAGGTTCCTCCACGCGACGGCATCCTGAATCCAGGCTGGAAGCTGGAATGGGATCGCTACCAGGACTCTCTGACAACCAACTTTCTGGCGTGGCAGGGCTCGCTCCTCCGGGAATATGCGCGTCCGGATCAGTTCATCATGCAGGATTTCGGTGGCGCCACTCGTTCCAGTGTCAATGAGCACGCGATTTCCAAGAATCTGGATGTCGTAGGCATCAATCCCTACCATCCAACCCAGGACGGATACGACGGTGAGGGCTCCAGTTATGGCGGCGACTTTGCCCGCTCCCTCAAGCGCACCAATTATCTGGTTACCGAAATCAATGCCCAGACCATTGGTTGGGACTCACGCTCGCAATTTCCACCTTACGATGGACAGTTGCGCCAGGATGTCTACCTCATGGCATCCACCGGCGCCAACATGGTCGAGTACTGGCATTGGCACTCGCTCCACTATGGCCAGGAAACCTATTGGAAGGGAGTGCTGTCGCACGATCTGGAACCGGGGCGGGCCTATAACGAAGTAGCGCGAACCGCGCATGAACTGCAGCGGATCGGTTCCCACATCGTCGATCTGAAGACCTCGCAACCGGTGGCCCTGCTCTACAGCAACGACTCGCGCCGCGGAACTGAGTACATGCCGTTCCTGCTGTCGCATCCGGCCGGCGACATGCCCTGGAGTAGCGTGGGCGGTTACGATCTGGAACTGCGCCGGCTATACCGTGCGCTTTACCGTCTGAATGTCGGAGTGGATTTTGTTTTCCCCGAAACCGAGGATCTGAGCGCATATAAAGTGGTAGTGGTCCCGCCGCTTTATATCGCCAGCGACGCTCTTCTCCGTCGCCTGGCCGATTACCTTCGCGGCGGCGGGCATTTGGTGCTCACGCTGAAGAGCGGCTTCTGCGACGAGTACTCCACCGTCCGCGCGGCGATGGCTCCGGGGCCACTGCGCGAAGCCGCCGGCTTTCATTACCAGGAGTTTTCCAACCTGGCAAAACCCCTCGCCCTCAAAGGCGACCCGTTCCAGGCCAACGCCGGGAACCAGGTCAGCGACTGGGCGGAAATGCTCCTGCTCGATACCGCTACGCCGCTGGCGTACTATGACCATCCGTTTTTCGGCAAGTACCCCGCCATCACCGAGAACCACTTTGGCAAGGGCATGGTCACCTACGAGGGAACCGTCTTGAGCGATGAGTTGCAGCGGAAGCTGCTGGAGCGCGTCCTCGATCAGGCGCAAATCAACGGCCCCGAGAGCAAGTTCCCGGCCGCTATCCGCGCAAAAAGCGGCGTCAATCGCAGCGGCCACACGATCCATTATTTCTTCAATTTTTCCGCCGGCTCGCAACACGTGCCTTACCCTTACCTTGCTGGGGTGGAGTTGCTCTCGGGCATCGCGGTGACCAAGGGCGGGGAACTTTCGCTCGATCCCTGGGGAGTGGCCATCGTGGAACAGTAAGATTACCGGGCGGGCTGGTAAGCGCGCGAAATCCCTGCTATATTGCAACTGCTTATGGGGATCACTAATTTCGATCGGCGCGCGTTCCTCGTCGGAGCCGCGGCGGCGATTACTCAGGCGGGAGCCCAGACCAGCTCCCAGACTGCCCACGTCACGACAGCTTCCCCGGTACGTCGAAGCTATGAATTGAACCGCGGCTGGCGCTTCCTCCCGCAAGCTGCAGACAACGCCCTGGAACCGGCCTTCGACGATTCCCGGGCCGACCGTATCACGCTGCCCCACGCCAACGTCCGCCTACCGTGGCACAGTTTCGACGATCGCGCCTACGAGATCGTATCCGTGTACCGCAGGCACTTCCGCGCTCCCGCGGCGTGGCGCGGCTACCGTGTATTCGCGGATTTCGACGGCGCCATGACGGCCTCTACGGTTGCTATCAATGGGCATGCTTTCCAGGAATACAAGGGTGGCTATACGCCGTTCTCGGTGGAACTCACCGATCACTTGCATCCGGATGCCGACAACCTCCTGGCCGTGAAGTTGGACTCCACCGAACGCGCCGACATACCGCCGTTCGGGGGCCGCATCGATTACCTCACGTTCGGCGGAATCTATCGCGATGTCCGCCTGCGCGTCGTGCCGAAGACATTTCTGGCCAACGTGTTTGCCCGGCCTGTTCGCGTGATGGAACCGGAGCGCGGTCTGGAAGTCCGCTGCTGGCTCGACGGACCGGTGGCGGCCGGGGCGAAACTGGCCGTCGAACTGCGCGGCGGCAACCGCGTTCTCGCAACCGGGCAAGCGCCGGTGGAGAACTCCGGCGCCCCATACCATCAGGTCGCCATCGATCGCGCCGGCGACGTCCAACTCTGGGACCTCGCGCAGCCCAAGCTGTACCAGGTTCTGGTAACTCTGTCCAACCCGGACGCCTCGCATGACGAATACACCACCAGCATCGGCTTCCGCGATGCCAGATTCACGCCCGCCGGGTTCATGCTGAACGGTAAGCATGTGAAACTGCGCGGCCTCGATCGCCACCAGACATTTCCGTTCGTGGGAGGGGCCATGCCCGCGCGCGTCCAGCGCCGCGATGCCGACGTCCTCCGGCGCGAGCTCAAAACCAACATTGTCAGGACCTCCCACTATCCGCAGTCGCCGGCGTTTCTCGACCGGTGCGACGAGATCGGACTCCTGGTGCTCGAAGAGATCCCCGGTTGGCAGCACATCGGCGATAAGAGCTGGCAGGATCTCGCGGTCCGCAACGTGGGCGAGATGATCCAGCGCGACTGGAACCACCCGTCCATCGTTCTATGGGGCGTGCGCATCAACGAATCGCAGGACAATCACGATTTCTATACCCGCACCAACCAGTCGGCCCACTCGCTCGACGACACCAGGCAGACCGGCGGCATTCGCTACCTCTACAATTCCGAGCTGCTCGAAGACGTTTTCACCATGAACGACTTCGGCTTCCCTCTACGGCCGCCCAATCATCCCCTGTACCTCAACACGGAGTTCAACGGGCACATGTTCTCCACCAAGCGCTTCGACCAGGTGGAGCGCGTGGCGGAACACGTCCTTCGGCATGCGCGCGTGCACAACCAACTCGCCTCCGACGACCGTTATGCCGGAGGCATCGCCTGGTGCGCCTTCGACTACAATACCCACGGCAATTTCGGCTCCGGCGACCGAATCTGTTACCACGGAGTGAGCGATATTTTCCGCCTACCCAAAGCGGCAGCCGGTTTCTACAAATCGCAATGCGATCCGAGCGACGAGATTGTTCTGGAGCCCGGATTCTTCTGGTCGCAGGGCGACCGCTCCACCGCGGGCGGACTCGGCGTAGTGCCCATCTGTTCCAACTGCGACCATCTGAAGATCTTCGTGAACGGGCGGCTCCAGAGGGAGGCCGACCCCGATCGCGCCACCTACGGCCATCTCAAGTACCCACCGTTCCTGGTGCAAATTAGCGATGAGCCGGAGTGGGGCGACCTTAGAATCGAGGGTTACCTCGGCGGCAAGCTGGTGAAGACGGTAACCATGTCCGGCAGAGGTGTGGATGCCGCCTTGAGCGTGGAGCCGGACGATCGCGAACTGGTGGGCGACGGCCGCGATGCCACCCGTGTCGTCCTGCGCCTGACGGATGAGCATGGCAACAGCCGGCCGATGTCGTCGGGAGCGGTGCAATTGAAAATCACCGGGCCGGGGGAGATCGTCGGGTCTAACCCGTTCGCGTTAAGCGGCGGCGCTGGCGCAATCTGGGTGAAAGCCCGCGAGAGCGCAGGCGTCATCCGGCTCGACGCGGAGGTGCAAGGTCTGAAACCGCAGTCGATCGAGATTACGGTGCATCCGGCCGAGCGCGAACTGGTGTAACAAAATTGGCCTGGAGCCGCAGTGTGCCGATACCGAGCCACGACCGTGAGGGAGTGGTCCCGGACGTGAAGCGTGCTCACGTCAATTTCCTCATCCAGAATGACAACAGGAGTTCGGAACCTCATCTCGGCTGGACGCGGCACCAGATAAACAGGTCCGCTTGGCGGCGACTCGGAGTACAATTGTGTGCGGTAGGGAGGCCGAAACGGAAATTCTGTATGCGAAGTTCTAGAGGCCGGTTCCTTTTTTCTCTTGTCCTCATCGCATGCTCGGTCATGGCCGCGGCGGACATGCCGCAGCTGCAGAAGACCGCGCATGGCTGGCAGTTTCTGGTCGATGGCAAGCCGTTCCTCATGCTCGGGGGACAGGTGAACAATTCGAGCGGATGGGCGGCGGCGCTGCCCGACGTGTGGAAGACCATCGAGATGCTCCACGCCAACACGGAGGAAATCCCGGTCTATTGGGAGAACATCGAGGCCCGCCCGGGCCAGTATCAGTTCGGCGAGGTGGACCAGATTGTGACATGGGCTCGCGAACACAATTTGCGCCTGGTGCTGCTGTGGTTCGGCAGTTGGAAGAACGGAGCGTCGAACTATGTGCCGCTGTGGGTGAAGCAGGACCGGACGCACTTCCCCACCATGATCGACGCCGCGGGCAACTGGACCGGCGTGATCTCGCCCTACTTCCACTCGACGCTGGAAGCCGACAGCAAGGCGTTCGCTGCCCTCCTGGAGCATTTGAAGCAGATGGACGGCGACCGGCACACCGTGATCATGTTGCAAGTGGAGAACGAAACTGGCTCGTTCGGCACCCCGCGGGATTATTCCGCGGAAGCGACCAAGCTGTTCGAGGGTGCGGTACCGGAGAAACTCGTAACGGCGCTCGGGAAGAAGCCCGGAACGTGGCGGCAGGTGTTCGGCGCCGACGCCGAAGAAGTGTTCGCTGCTTGGGGCTTCTCTACGTACGTGGGCGAAGTGGCCGCGGCGGGCAAAAAGATGTATCCGCTGCCGATGTATGTGAACTGCTGGCTCGCCGAGGGCGGCAACTTTCAGCGGCCGGGCGAGGACTACCCAAGCGGCGGGCCGGAGCCGGCCATGCTCGACGTCTGGAAGGCGATGGCCCCGGCGCTCGACATCATCGGTCCGGACATCTACCTTTCGAGCCGGCAGCACTACCGCGAGGCCATGACCGCTTACCGGCGTACGGACAACGCCATGTTCATCCCGGAGACGAGCTACGATGGCCCGTCGGCGCAACGCCTGTTCGAGGCAGTGGGCGAGTTTGGGACAATCGGATTTTCACCTTTCGGACTGGACGCGACGGGATGGACCGACACGGCTCCGGCCGTGCTCACCGGCCTGGCGGAGAGCTACAAACTGTTGGCGCCGATGACCGCCGAGTTGAGCCAGTGGCAAGCGGCTGGCAAGCTCCATTCCGTGGTCGAGGACTACCGCAAGGACTTCGAGTTGCTGCACCTGGAGCAATACGACGTGCTGGTGCAATTCGGACGGCCGAACTGGGGCTTTGGCGCGGGCGATCCGCAGGCGGCTCACGGGCGCGTATTGATCGCGGAGGTGGGACCGGCGGAGTTCGTCCTGGCAGGCTTCCATGCGCGCGTCAGTTTCCGTGCGAAGCGTGGGTTGCCGGCGCCGGGGCAGCGGAAGCCCGGCGACGGGGGCCGCTTCTTCCTGGCCGAGGAGGGCAGCTACCAGGACGGGCAGTGGAAGGTCCGCCGCGACTTGAACGGCGACCAGACGGACTTCGGGTTGAATTTGCCCGGGAATGGCGCGGTGTATCGCGCTGTGCTGGAGCAGTACTGACGACGGCCCTGTGTCCGCCTAAGGTCCGTTCCGTACAGACCCCATCGAACGGATTCGGGGGGAAAACTCGTGAAAGCCATCGTTCATTACAATTACGGTTCGCCGGATGTTCTGCGATACGATGAGATCGAAAAGCCGGCCTGCGCGGACAATCAAGTCTTGATCAAAGTTTGCGCGGCTTCCGTCAATCCGCTTGACTTCGCCTCATTGAGTGCCGTGCCGTACCTCTTTCGCGTCGCGTTCGGGCTCCACAAACCGACGGTCGCGCAGCCCGGCCGACCAGGCGTCGATGTGGCTGGCCAGGTTGAAGCAGTTGGCAGGGACGTAACGCAGTTCAAGCCAGGCGACAAAGTGTTCGGAGTGTGTATCGATGACCCGCAAGCTTCGGGGACCAAAGTCTGGGTTCATCGGCAGGGGGCCTTTGCCGAATATGTTTGTGCCCCCGAGTCGATATTGGTCATGAAGCCGGAAAATGTCACGTTCGAGCAAGCAGCTTCCGTACCGGTGGCGGCACTCACGGCGTTGCAGGGGCTTCGCGACAAGGGACAGATTCGGCGGGGACAGAGCGTCCTGGTGAATGGCGCGGCGGGAGGGGTGGGCACGTTCGCTGTGCAGATCGCCAAATCGTTCGGCGCAGAGGTTACCGGCGTGTGCAGGACGGCGAATGTGGACATGGTCCGATCGATCGGGGCAGACCACGTCATTGATTACACCCGGGAGGATTTCACGAAGCGTGGGCAACGTTATGACCTGATTTTGGATTGCGTGGGAAATGATTCTTTGTCGGACTCGAGGCGCGTCTTAAATCCTAAAGGGATATGCGTCATGGTCGGAGACTTGACCGGCCGGGGCATGATCGGTCTCCTGGCCCGGTTGGCCGCAGCGCTGGTGTTATCGCGGTTCGTGGGCAAGAAGCTGGTCACGTTTCTGGCGAGACCGAACAGAGAGGACCTGACCGTCATGCACGAGCTCATGAAGGCCGGAAAAGTAAGGCCGGTCATAGACAAGCGTTATAGCTTGCGTGACGTCCCTCAGGCTATCCGCTATTTGCTTGAAAAGCACGCTCGGGGCAAGGTAGTAATCGCGGTTGAGAATAGCGACAAAACCTGACAAGTCGACGGGTCTGCCACTTGTCGATCACTGCAGGGCGACGCGCGGAGGCGCCGTTTTCGCCTGGATGGTCAGGCCTCCCCGGCTCATTCCGGGCGTCGTCGCCGGGTGCTAGCATCCTGTGGTAAACGTTTTCCAAAATGTCAGAGGAGATTTTTTGAAGCCTTCCCAAACCCGCCGCCGGGAAGTCGTCATGAGGGTGGTGCGCGTGCTCGCCATCGGCGCTGCCGCTCCTGCCGATTTGACTGCGGCTCCAGTGGGCAAGCCATCGCGGCTGCTGACTCTGGCGCCGGCCGATCTCGTTGTCATCTGCCTGTACTTCGCGGTGGTGTTGGGGATCGGCATTTACCTCAAACGCCGGGTCCACGCGAGCAACGATTTTTTCTTTGCGGGCAAGGGCGTGGGTTCCTGGGTCGCCGGCCTCAGTTTCGTCGCGGCGAACCTGGGCACCCTGGAACTGCTGGGCTGGTCGGCCTCGGCTTATCAGTACGGCATGCTGGCCGCGCATTGGTATTGGATCGGGGCTGTCCCGGCGATGCTGTTCCTCGGCATCGTCATGATCCCGTTCTATTACGTATCCAAAGCGCACTCCGTGCCCGGATATCTGAAGCTCCGCTACGACGAAAGAACGCGGCTGCTTTCCGCTTTGTCCTTCGCAGTCATGACGGTGCTGATGAGCGGGATCAACATGTTCTCCATGGCCATGGTGATGAAGGTCATCCTGGGATGGGATATCAATTTCAGCATCCTGGTTTCCACCCTGACCGTCGGTGTTTATGTGTCGCTGGGAGGCCTGCTATCGGCCATCGTGAACGAAGTAGTCCAGTTCGTTCTCATTTGGGTTGGAACCATTTCCATCCCCATTTTCGGACTCATCGAGACGGGCGGCTGGAGCGGTATGTTGGCTCGTATCTCGAGCCGCGCTCCCTTGCAGGACTACACGCACATGTGGCGGAATATGGGCGCCGCCTCGCACAACCCTATGGGCGTGCACTGGACCGGGATGGTGTTCGGCCTGGGCCTGATTGGCGCTTTCGGCTACTGGACTACGGACTTCCTGGTGGTCCAGCGGGTTATGGCCGCGCGCGACTTGCGGTCCGCCAAGATCGCCACCACGATTGGCGCCGCGTTCAAGATGTTTCTGCCGGCGATTGTGATTTTGCCCGGCTTGCTGGGATTGGCCGTGCTTCCTATGAAGCTGACGGGAGAGACGGAAGCGCTCGCCACCGGCGGCCACAGCTTCAACGAAGTAATGCCGCTGATGATGGCGCGCTATCTCGGTCCCGGCTTCCTGGGCATCGGCGTAACCGCGCTCATCGCCGGCTTCATGTCCGGGATGGCGGGGAATATCAGCGCCTTCGCCACCGTGTGGACGTACGACATTTACCGCCCGGTATTCAATCGTGCAGCCGGTGACGGCAAATGCCTTCGGATAGGACGCTGGTGCACCGTCATCGGCCTGGTAGCGAGCATTGGCGCCGCATATCTGGTGATGCAATTCGCCAGCATCATGGACTACGTCCAGGCGCTGTTCGGTTTCTTCATTATTCCCCTGTTTGGCACGGTGATTCTGGGGATGTTGTGGAAGCGAGCCACCCCTGCCGGCGGATTCTGGGGATTGCTCTGCGGAACGGCATCGTCGATCTTACTGTGGCTGTTGGTGAAACTCCATCCCGCGGCGCTGGCGATTCTGGCTCTATCTTCGGACGCCAAACCGATGGCCGAAAACCTGTACCGGTTCATCTGGTCCTGGCTGGTGTGCGTGATCGTGACGATTCTGGTCAGCCTGGTGACGCGGGCTAAACCGGATTCCGAATTGCAGAATCTCGTTTACGGCCTTGCCCTAATTCCATCCGCCGAAGCCGTCCCCTTTTATCGCCGGCCTATCTTCGCGGCAGCGCTGGTGGCCTTGGTTTTCGTCGTGCTGAACGTCATCTTCTGGTAAGCCGCAATGAGCTACTCGATCCCGCCAGGAAGATTGTCCAAGAAGACACGCATGCTCCGCGCTCTTCGGCATGAGGCGGTTGACCGGCTCCCTACACAATCCAATTACACACCGGCCATGGGCCGAGTGCTGGCCGGGCATTTTGGAATCGCCGAAGCGGAACTGCCGGGGCGTCTCGGAAATCACCTGCTGCGCGTGGACATTGATTACCATCGCCCCACGAATGCGGATGGGTCGACTGAGTTCGATTGGTGGGGGGCGGGATGGGACACTCGCACCGAGGGCTACTGGCATGCTTTTTCCCCTCTGAGAGACTCGCTCGACCTCGATCGCTATCCATGGCCCGATCCGAACGATCCGGCGATTCTGAGCACTGCGGAACGGACCATTCTCCGCCACGGCACTGAATATTTCATCGCGCCGAATCTCGGCATGTGTCTCTTTGAGCGAGCCTGGTCGCTGCGCGGTTTCGATGCCCTGCTGATGGATATGCTGGAACATACCGATTGGGTCGAGGAACTTCTGGACCGCATCGCGGAGATTCAGCTCACTCTCTCCAGGAGATTCGTCGCGGCCGGCGTCGCCAGCGGGTACTTCGGTGACGACTACGGTGCGCAGCGCGCCATGCTGTTCTCCCCACGGCTGTGGCGAAGGCTGATCAAACCGCGGCTGGCGAAGCTCTTTGCGGTTTTTGTGGGCGCGGGGCTTCCCGTGATACTCCATTCCGACGGAGACATCCGGGCAATCCTTCCGGATCTGGTGGAGATCGGGTTGACCACGCTGAACCCGGTGCAGCCGGAGGTTTTGGAACACACTTGGTTACAAAGAGAATATGGTTCGAAGCTGAGTTTCTACGGCGGAATTTCGACGCAGGGCGTGCTGCCGGGAGGCACGGTGGAGGAGGTGTGCGCCGCGACCGTTGCCTGCGCGCGCATGCTGGCGCCGGAAGGGACCGGACTGGTGCTGGGGGCTTCGCACCGGATGCAGTCCGATATACCACCCCGTAATGTGGAAGCGATGCTCGATGCTTTCGACCAAACACATTGACTGGACGAAGGATTCGCAGGCTCGCGTAGAGACCATCGCGGCCAGTTTCCGCGAGAGATTCGCGAGTGAGCCCGAAGTGTGGGCACGCGCACCCGGCCGCGTGGATTTGATGGGCAGCCACACGGACTATAACCTGGGCTTCGTCCTCACACTGCCGATCAGCAGAGACACGTGGATCGCCGCGCGGCGCACGGACCACGGGATCGTGCGCGTGCATTCCATGAATCTCGATCGGGCGGACGAGTTCCGGCTTGACGCGATCAATCCGGTGTCCGACGGGAAGTGGCGCAATTATTTGCGCGGTGTCGCCGCCACCCTGCAGACCGCCGGGTTCGCGCTGACGGGTTGCGACGCCGTGATCCACAGCACCGTCCCGGTGGCGAGCGGGCTGAGTTCCTCGGCGGCGTTGGAGTGCGCGTCGGCCACGGTGTTCGAAGCCTTTGGCGGCTGGAGTTTGACACCGGAGCGAAAGGCTTTGCTGTGCCAAGAGGCTGAAAATGAGTTCGTTGGCGTGAACTGCGGAATCTTGGATCAATATTCGTCATGCCTGGGGCGCGAGGGCTGCGCGCTGCTGCTCGATTGTCTCGACCTTTCGACGCGCACCGTGCGGATTGCAGAAGGCATCCGCGTGGTGGTCTGCAACACCATGAGTCCACGCCGCCTGTCGGGGGGCGAATACGCGCAGCGAAGGGCTGAGTGCGAGCAAGGCGCCGCCGCGTTGGGCGTGCATGCGCTGCGCCATGCGTCGCCGGAATCACTGGCGGCCAGGCGGCACGAACTTCCCGAGCACGTCGCGCGGAGATGCGAATTCATCGTCGCCGAAAGCGCGCGGGCGGAGTCGATGGCTCGATCGCTCACGGCGGGTGACCGCCCTTCCGTGGCCCGGCTTTGCGCGGAGTCGTTTGCCGGCGCGAGGGACCTTTACGAGATCTGCTCGCCGCCGATGGTGGCTATGATGAATGCGGTGCTGGCGGCGCCAGGCGCGATCGGAGCACGGCAGGCGGGAGCGGGATTTGGCGGTTGCATGGTCGCCCTTGTGGACGCCGCATGTTCGGACGCATTCGGCGCCGCCGTTCTGGATGCCTATCGCAGCGCCACCAATGTGATGCCCGAGATCTATCCGGTTGAAGCTGCGCCGGGGGCGGAAGTGATCGCCACGGAGAAGGTGGGCCAATGAGTGCCTCGATGCTGCCAGACCTTTCCGCCGTTTACGATGTGTCGCCGGTACAGGTGGCCGAGTTCCAACGCAACGGCCACATCCTCCTGCCTAGTGTGGCCTCTTCGGAAGAAGTAGCGGCTTACCGGAGCGTCATCCTCGCAGCCCGAGAGCAATTCGGCGCCGAACGCACCCCCCTGGAGAGTCGCGATACCTACGGCAAAGCCTTCTTGAAGGGTATGAATCTGTGGACCAAGGACGAAGGAGTGCGGCGATTCGTCCTGGCGAGCCGATTCGCCAGGATCGCGGCCGATCTGCTCGGTGTGGAGGGAGTCCGCATCTATCACGATCAGGCTTTGCTCAAGGAGCCGGGCGGCGGAATCACACCGTGGCACCAGGACCAGCACTATTGGCCGTTAAACACGGACAACACCGTCACGATGTGGATGCCGCTGATGGATGTGTCTCCCGAAATGGGAACTATGCGGTTTGCATCCCGATCCCACCTGGACGGTTACGTCGGCGACATGCCGATCGGCGACGACTCGGAGCAAAAGTTCGCGGGTTACATTCAAAGTCGCGGCTACAGCATCGCGCCCGGAGTCGCGATGAAAGCCGGGGATGCCACTTTTCACTACGGCTGGACCCTGCACGGTGCACCCGCCAATGCTACCGATCGCCCGCGCGAAGCGATGACCGTGATTTGGTACGCCGATGGCGCCAGGGTTACAGAGCCCGACAACTTCAACCGGCGTCGCGATCTGGAACGGTGGATGCCGGGATTGAAGCCCGGAGATCTCGCGGCGAGCGGCCTGAATCCGCTGGTTTTCCGCCGCTGACTCTACGCAAACTTCACCAGATCCCAGGGTTTCCGGTAGGGACGGAACAGGTAGCGGTTAGCCTCGGGATCGTCGCGGAACTCGGCCTTTTCGCCGTCCCACGAGAGCTTGCGCCCCGTCCAGTAAGCCACGTTACCGATGCAGGCGATAGTGGTGGCCCGCACCCCCACCCCAATGTTGGCAAACGGTTCTTTCCGGCTGCGCACAAAGTCCACGAAATACTTGGTATGCAGCGGCGTAGGCTCATCTTCATTGATGTGCATGCGCTCGGCGGTCGGCGCAGGCGGAACATCCTGCGCGCCGCGGCCGGGTCCACCGCCGTGCGTTTCGGGATACAACTCCATGCCGATGCGGTCCACGAACAGAGTCGCTTCGGTGCCGTAAAACGCCATCCCGTGCGGCCGGTCTTCGGCGCCGCGGGCCCCATAATATCTCATTCCCGGCGTGCGGCCGCCCAAACCGTGGCCGTTGTAGACGCAGGCTTCGTAGCTCATCAGGAAGTTCGGGTACTCGTAGGTCGCCTGCTGGAAATCGAGTATGTCGCCGGCACGGCTCTTGTCGAAGCGCATTCCCGAGGAGGAAACCTTCAATGGCGTGTCCGCACCCATGATCTGGTGCACCGAATCGAAACGGTGATTGCCGTAGTCGCTAATGATCCCGTTGGTGTAATCCATGAAAGACCGGTAGTTGAGCCGGTTGCGGTTGAACGGCACCTTAGGGGCGGGGCCTAGCCACGCATCCCAGTTGAGATCGGCCGGCGGCGCGGCGTCGGGCACGGGCGGAAAGTCCAAGCGACTCATGTAATTCCAGACGCGCACGAAATGGACCTCGCCAATCTTGCCGCCTTGAACCATTTTGGCGGCTTCCGCGATGTGGTCGGCAGAGCGGTGCTGGGTCCCGATCTGGACAATGCGCTTGGTACGGCGGACGGCCTCCATCATGGCTTTCGCCTCGCCCACGCGGTACATGACCGGCTTTTCGAGGTAGACGTCCTTGCCGGCCTCGCAGGCCAGGATCATCATCTGCGCATGCCACTGATCCATCGTGGCCACAATCGCCACGTCGATGTCTTTGTCGTCGAGCACCTTGCGGAACTCGCTCTCTGTCTTCGCCTGCGGCGCCCAGCTCTTGGCGTTACTGAGCCTCGTCCCGTAGACATCGCACAGCGTGGCAATCTCCACATTGCGGGGTTCCTTCAGGCGCCGATCCAGGTCGCCGCCGTGGTAATTGTCAGGCGCAACGGCCTGGATGTCCTCCGGCGTGCCGCGCATCAGCCGGGCGTCGAAAGTGCCGCGGCCGCCGCACCCGATCAAGCCGACGCGAAGCCGGTCATTGGCACCAGAGACACGGGACGCGGAGAGCGCCGTCCACGCCACTCCGGCGCGCACCGTCTTACTCAAGAACTCTCTTCGTTCCATCGGGACCTCCAAACAACTGGAGTATAACCCCCGGCACAGGGTTATGATAGGCGTGGCGTGAAGATCGGCTTCGTCACATGCGTGCATCCTTACTATGACCTGCCCGCCGTGGCGGCCCGGCGCGAGCAGGCCATCGCGGAATTGCGGAACGCGGGCTTCGAAGTGGTTGCCACCGTCACGCCACGCGATCCCGACGACGCCGTCAGAACCGGGATGCAGTTGAAAGACGGCGGAGTGGATGCCGTACTGCTGTTTATCTGCACCTGGGTGGCGGAACCGATCACCCTGGCGCTTGCGCGTGAACTGGCCGATGTCCCGATGGTGCTGTGGGCGCTGCCGTTCCTCGATCGGGACGTCCCCATGCCAAGTCCCATGAGCGGTATCACGTCCACCGCTTCCAACATTCGGCGGATGGGAAAACGCTTCGCCTGGGTAATCGGCGGAGTGGAGCCAGCGGTTCTGCAACAAGTGATGGGCGCTCTTCGGGCAGGCGGTGTGGCGGGGGCACTGCGACATGCCCGCTTCGGTCTGGTAGGGGCGCCATGTCCGGGCATGCTGGACGTAGAGGCGGATGAAGGCGCGCTATCTGAAACGTTGGGTGTGACGACGGTCCACTGCGAGTTGAACGATCTGCTCGAATCGGCGCAAGCGGCCGAGCCAGGGGAGTTGGCCGCCGCCGCCGCGCACTTGACCGATTGCGCCGGCGGCGGCGTTGCAATCGCGCCGGAAGTTCTGGCGGAAAATCTTCGCCTGTATACGGGAATCAAGCGACTGGTGCGCGAGAAGCGGCTGGACGCTTACTGCGTCCGCTGCTGGCCGGAATTGCGGGATCGGCGCAAGATCACTCCTTGCGTGGCACACGCTCTGATGGCTCAGGAAGGAATCGCGAGCACTTGCGAAGTGGACTTACCGGCGTTGATCACGACTTACCTTCTGAGCCGCCTGGTTGGCACTTCCGCGTTCAATTTCGACATTACCGGCTACCTGGAGGATCGAGATGCCATTCAGTTCGGCCACTGCGGGGCGGCGGATCCAACGCTAGCGCGGGCATGCGAGGCCGTACAGCTTCGTTCGCACATGCGCACGGGCACCGGGGCCACGCTGGAATTTCCGTTTCGTGAGGGCCCGGTCACTCTGGCGAAGTTGATGCGGCCGGCAAGCGGGAAACTGAAACTGTTCGCGGCGCGCGGTGTGGCGATCGCACCCGAAGTGGCAGCGCGCGGGAGCGTGGCGGAAGTGCGGCCGGAACCCTCGGCAGCGGCCTTTCTCGAAACGATGATGGAAGAGGGTGTGGAACATCACGTCGCCCTGGTTTACGGGACGTGGACCTACGAACTGCGTCAATTCTGCAACTTTACCGGTGTGGAATACCTGCCGGTCTCCGCCATCGAGGGATCAGCCGTTCGTTCGTGAAGAAGCATATTCTCATCGAACAATGATCTGGGCTCGCGAAGACTGCACAGTCGCACCGGTAGCCGCGGCATGGCGGGTGTTCCTTGACGATCGGCAGTGCACATGGCATGAACGGAGCGCGAAAGTTCCGGAGGCGGACGCCATCGCGCATGGGCATCGGTTTGGGCGAGGAGGGCGACCTGGAGCCGTGCGAAGGGGATTGAAATGACTGCGGATTTCAGGGGACTCCGTTTGGCGCGACGGTGAACACCATAGCATCGGCCCCCTGGCGAAGCGCCGCTGCGATTCCGCCCGAGCTATGCGCTAATGTGAAACGGATATGGCCCAGGCAAATCGCTTCGCCTCCTATCCCAGCCTGCTTGAGCGCACCGTGCTGATTTCAGGAGGCGGCTCCGGCATCGGCGCGTCCATGGTGGAACACTTTGCGCTCCAGGGGGCCAAGGTCG
>Ga0182013_10002061_pt1 | contig 26727 bp, 26 predicted proteins | sample 612S2MmetaG_FD_120487 | JGI IMG/M metagenome (GOLD analysis project Ga0182013, IMG submission 120487) | Permafrost microbial communities from Stordalen Mire, Sweden - 612S2M metaG | ecosystem: Environmental > Terrestrial > Soil > Wetlands > Permafrost | place: Sweden: Stordalen | collected...
CCGTCCGCAACGGCCGAGTACTTACCGGCGCGGGGAGCGTCGCACTCGTGACGCCCCCTGAGCCGACCAAGCATGTCGCGGTCGGACGTCGGGTCTTCCTGGGCGTCACGGGGCTCGCCGCGCTCGGAGTCGCCTTCGGCGCCAGCATCCAGAACTTCTTAGGTAATGCCTTCGGCTCGGGCCTTGGAGGACTGTTGCCCGGCGGTGATCGGTTTCGGATTTACTCAATCACCGGTACGTACCCGAAGATCAAAGACACGGACTATCGATTAACGGTGACCGGGTTAGTGCAGCATCCCAAGACCTTCACCCTCGACGACCTCAAGGCGATGCCGGTGACCTCGTTCACCAAGACCTTCCAATGCGTGACGGGCTGGAAGGTTCCTGACGTGCATTGGGAGGGGGTCCTCCTCTCGGACATCATGGACGCGGTGGGCGTGCGACCCGGGGCCGTCGCGCTCACCTTCGAGTCGTATGACCGCAACGACACCGAAAGCCTGACGATCGACCAAGCCCGACTGCCCGACGTCATCGTGGCGTACCGAATGCTCGGTGCACCGGTCACGACCGAGCACGGTGGCCCGGTGCGGCTCTACGTGGCCCCGATGTTCGGGTACAAGTCACTCAAGTGGCTCTCGGCCATTCGCGTCGTCGACCAGGTCCAGCCCGGCTTCTGGGAGCAGAACGGCTATCCCGTGAATGGGTGGCTCGACGGAACGACCGGCTCAACGAACCCCGACCCGAACCTCACATAGACCGATGAGCATCGCCCCCGCCACCCGTCGCGTCGCTCACCTCATGCGATTCGACCGTGTGCAACGCACCGCTCACTGGGTTAACGCCGTGCTCTTCGGTGCACTCATGTTCACCGCCATCCCGCTCTACTTTGGTTCGTTCTTCGGTGTCGTCCTTCCACGCCACCTGATCGAACAGATCCACCTGTGGAGCGGACTGGCACTCCCTATCCCGATCATCATCTCGCTGCTCGGACCGTGGGGCCGTCAGATGCGACGTGACGTGCGCCGCGTCAACGCCTGGACCCGCGAGGAGACCCGTTGGCTTCAGACGCTGGGACGTACGCCGCTCGAGGCGGACAAGTTCAATCCGGGTCAAAAACTCAACGCCATCTTTATCGGCGCGGTGATCGTGGTGATGGTCGTCACGGGTTCGATGTTGCAGTGGTTCCGATTCTTCTCGGTGTCACTTCGCCAAGGTGCCACGTTCGTCCACGACGTCTTCACCTTCGCCATCTTCGCCGTGGTGATCGGCCATATCTTCATGGCGATCACTCATCGCGACTCGCTGCGATCGATCTTCAAGGGATGGGTGAGTGAACAGTGGGCCGCAACGCACGCGACGAGATGGCTGAAGGAGTCAGACGATGCCCCAGACTCTCTGGATCCTCACTAACTTCGAACGCCGCACCATCTCGACGAATGTTCACTAGGTTTCTTAGGAATAGGCCGTGACTGAGAGGATCGACGTGGGGATTCGAGGAATCATCGGCACGCTTCTGCAGGCGGGGGCTCGGGGGCGGCGGTATACGGGTGACTAGCCCATTCAGTCATGTCGACGGCGCCGGGAAACTGCGAATGGTCGACATCTCGAGTAAGCGGCGCACCCTGCGCAAGGCCTGGGCGCAGTGCCTGGTCGTCACGGACGTCAAGCTGGCCAAGGTCGAGCGGCGCCACGACAGTCTCGAAATCGAGCACGCGGCGCGCGTGGCGGGCGTCCTCGCCGCCAAGAGAACCGCCGAGATCATTCCCCTTTGTCATACCCTTCACCTGAGTGACGTCAATGTCGAACTCGTTGAGCGCGACGGCGGCGTCGAAGTTTCCTCCAGTGTGATCGCGAACGAGTCAACGGGCGTGGAAATGGAGGCGCTCACCGCGTGTGCCTTCGCCGCGCTGAGCCTCCTCGACTCACTCCGAACCCTCGACCCGGACGCGCGCATCGACGACTTGGTTCTCTTGAAGAAAGAGGGGGGCAAGTCGGGGAGTTGGGGACGGCTCGTCGAGGCTCCGTCGCGGCGTCGCCGGCGTCGCTCTTCGTAGCGAATCAAAGAAAGGACCGCCGTTAGCATGGACGCCAGTGATCACTGTTGCACGGCTCGTCAGTGCTCGTCGTCGTCACGGCGAGAGCGACACTAGATGTCGCTGAACTCCAACGCGTCCGTCGCGGTATCACTGCGCGCGCACCCGCGTGCTGTCGAGGGCGACCGAGGTGAGGTCTCTCGGGCGAGCATGCCCACCGTCGGCGCCCTGGTCGACCGATACGGCCGGGTTCACGACGACCTTCGCGTCTCGGTGACCGACCGTTGCAATCTTCGCTGCGTCTACTGCATGCCCGACGTCGGCATGACCTTCCTGCCTCACGACGAATTGCTCAGCTTCGACGAGATCGTTCGCGTCGCCACGGTCGGCGCATCGCTCGGAGTCACGTCACTACGCCTGACCGGCGGCGAGCCCCTCGTTCGTAAGGGGCTCGTCTCGTTGGTGGCACGACTTTCACTCATTGGCTTTCACGACCTCTCACTCACGACCAACGGCATGTTGTTGGCGCCCCTCGCCGCGAATCTCGCTGGTGCCGGACTGACTCGCGTAAACATCAGCTGTGATTCGTTGCGAGTCGATCGATTCGATTCGATTCGACGACGTGGCGACTTGGCGACCGTACTTTCCTCTATGGACGCGGCGGAAGCTGCCGGACTCCTCCCTTTAAAGGTGAACGTGGTGATCTTGCGCGGGGTTAACGACGACGAGATTCTCGACTTCGCCGCCTTCGCTCGCGACACGGGCCGGGTAGTGCGCTTCATCGAGTTCATGCCCTTGGACGCCCAGGGTCAATGGGACAAGTCCCAACTCGTCGCCGGACGCGAGATCTTTGAACGAGTGTCCGCCGTCTGGCCCCTCGAACCCATCGAGCCCGGCGGGTCCGCGCCCGCCGAGCGGTTCCGCTTCGCAGACGGCGTGGGCGAAATTGGACTCATTTCGTCGGTCACCCAGCCGTTTTGCGGTTCGTGCAACCGACTTCGATTGACCTCGGACGGCGCACTTCGTAACTGTCTGTTCTCCGACGACGAACTCTCGGTGCGCGACCTGCTACGTGACGGCGCGGGCGACGAGCAGATCGCCGAGTTGTTACGACGGGCGGTCTGGGATAAGTTCCCCGGGCACGCCATCAACGAGCCGGACTTCCTTCGACCCGCGCGTTCGATGTCGATGATCGGTGGTTGATCCCGTGACCTCGACGCTGCGAGTCGATCGAGCGCGCATGGTCCCGTCGTGAAGTACCGCGCCACCCAAGCCGCGGAACTGCTGGGAGTGAGTGCCGACACAATTCGGCGCTGGGCGGACGCTGGGCGGATCAAGTCGTCGCTGGGTGACGACGGTAAGCGCTACTTCGAAGGTGTGGACCTCGCCCACGCGGCCGTCGCCGAAAATCGCTCACCATCGCCCAAGAGCCCGCGGGCCCAATCGACTCGCAATCGCTTCGTCGGCATCGTGACCAGGGTGGTCAAGGACAAAGTCGTCGCCCAGGTCGAGATCCAAGCTGGGCCGCACCGTGTGGTCTCGGTGATCACCCGAGAAGCGGCCGATGAGTTGGGGTTAGCGCCGGGCGTCGTGGTGGACGCCGTCATCAAGGCCACCAGCGTCAGTGTCGAGATCCCCGACTCGTTCTAGTCACTCGGGCGCAACGGGCCACACCGACACCGCTTCGGCGCGAAAGGTGACCCGACAGCGTTCCCCGGGTGCGACCGCGGGCTCGCTCGACGTGCGAGCACGAATCTCACGACCGTTTCCGTAATCGACGAAGAGTTCGTAGGCGAGACCGGTGTCCGCAATCTCGATCACTCGACCTTCGACGTCGTTCTCGGCGGTCGGGCCCGTCGACGCGGTGACGTCCACGTACTCCGGTCGCACGCTCCAGTGCACGGGCGTGCCGAGCGCGAGCGTCGTAGGCGATATCGTCACGCGAGCATCGCCAAACGCGAGCGCGGTGGAAGAGACGACGGTCGCCTCGTGGACGTTCTCGACGCCGACGAGGCGCGCGACCTCGGGCGAGATCGGTCGCGAGAAGATCGACCGACTCGCACCCCACTGCAACACCTCCCCGCGTGCGATGACTAACAACTCGTCCGAGAGGAATGCGGCCTCTTCGGGATCGTGGGTCACGAGTACCGTGGCGAGACCCGTCTCTCGCTGCACTCGTCGCAATTCGCGACGAAGTTCGAAGCGCACTGGGGCGTCGAGCGCCGAAAACGGTTCATCGAGCAAGAGCACCTGAGGAGATTGGCACAGCACTTGGGCGAGGCCCACGCGTTGGCGCTGACCACCAGAAAGTTCCGAAGGCATCCGTGCCTCGAGGCCGTCCAGGCGAAGATGCTCGAGCCAGTAGGAGGCGAGCTCGGGGCTCGACTGACGGGCGAAGGTCAGGTGGCGCCACACGTTGAGGTGCGGAAAGAGCGAGAAGCCCTGGGCGACGTAGCCAACACCGCGTCGCTCGACCGGAACGTCGTTGACGAGTTGGTCGCCGTACCACACGGGCCCCGGGCTTGGACCGTAGAGACCGGCCAGACATCGCAGCAGCGCGGACTTGCCTGAGCCCGAAGGTCCCAGCACCGCGAGATGATTGGCGCGCGATTCGTGTGCGACCCGAAGGTGGAAGGCACCGAGTCGATGGTCGAGGGCGAAGCGCACGGGCAGGGTGCGAACGGGCGCGGGCGGCCTCGGTCGTGTCACGATCGCCGGACGCGACGAGGGTACTCGGACGCTCACCCGGCTCACCACCACGACCACCACGGCGACGACGAGCGCGAGGGCCGTCGGCGCCAACGTCGTGGGCAGCCCGCGACCACTGAACTGGTTGTAGGTGTAGATCGGCAACGTCGCCGGGTTGTAGGCGAGGATGACGACCGCGCCATACTCGCCAAAGGCCCGCAACCAGGTGAGCAGCATGCCCGCGCGAATACCGTGACCGGCACTCGGTACGGCCACGCGCAAGAATCGCGACGTGTCCGAATAGCCGAGAGTTCGAGCGACGTCCAACATCCCCTGGTCGACACCGCTGAACGCGGCGCGCGCGGCCACGATCAAGAACGGAGAGGAGACGAACGACATTGCAATCACCACGCCGACCATCGAGTCAGTCAGGTGCTCGCCGAAGTGCCGACCGAGAAAGGTATAGGGACCGATGAGGTAGACCAAGACGATGCCGCTCATGAGTGGCGGAAGGGCCAAGGGAATCTGCACGAGTACGCCCACGACCGCGGCCAGTCGCCCTTTCGAGCGAGCGAGCACGTAAGCGAGCGGTACGCCACAAACCGTGACGAGTGCGAGTGACATGGTGGCGCCGGCAACCGATACCCACAGCGCCGGAAAGAGCCCCGGCGCGTGAAATCCACGTTGGGGCGACGTGACGAGTCGGACAACGAAGCCCGCGATCGGGTAACCCAGGTAGAGGACGAGCAAACCACCCAACCACGTGAGAGGACTCTTGGAAGTCCCCCGCACGGTCATGGCGTGGTAGTGGTGGTGGTCGAGACCGCAGGCGCTCTAAAGCTCAGGGCCGGCACAATCGGCGTCACGCCATTGCCCTTCAGAATCCTTTGACCCGCGGCGCTGAGTAGGAACTTGACGAAGGCCTTCGCCGCGGCTCCGTGAGGCGCGCGGTTGAGAATGGCGACGGTGTACTGGCCCGCCAGGTGCGTACCCACGAGTGGCACGGTCTTGAGGTGCGCGGCCGAGGCTTCCACGGCGTAGAAGAAGCCCGCGTCAAGTTGTCCCGCTTGCAAATCACCAACGAGGGCCGTCTCTTCAAAGATATTGGACTTCGATGTCGCCAAGGGCGCGAGGTTGGGTTGGTCGTAACTGAGCGCGACACCCGTCAACGCATCCACTGCGAGCACTCCCTTGGGGTCGGTCGTCGGGTCCGTGCGGCCGAGCAAGAACCCCGCACGATCCACTACCTCGTACCACGGCTTGGTTTCGAGGTCCTTCGCGAACTTCGACTTTGGGTTGTAGCCGATCACCAGCGGCGAGTAGCCAAACTCCTCGTACGACGATACCCAGTCCCCATTCGCGGCTCCTTCGAGGCTCGCATTCACCGCGGGCGACGCACTGATGAACACGTCGCCGACTTGGGTGCCTCCAGCGATCTCCGTCGCGAGTGCCGTCGACCCCGCGGAGTATCCACTGACGGTGTAGCCCGTCGCTTTGTGGAATGCGGGATCGACCTGTTGGACCATGAGGTTGAGAAATGATCCGGCGTAGAGAACGTTGACCGTCCCCGACACCTTCGCCTTCGCCGATGGACTCGCTCCCGCGTCGGTCGCCGGAGCCACGAACACGCCGAGCACCACCAATGCCGACGCCGATATCGCCATCATTTGACGCATGGAGCCTCCGCCCTTGAAGATGCATTTACAGTAACATCGCTGTGATTTCGACGTGACTACCCGTCTGGTTAGTCTTCTGGCACGCAGATGCGTTACGAGCCCACGACCTGTCGAAGCTAGGGAGATGACCCCCGACGAACTCCGGCATCGATGCGTCAATCCGTGACACACCAGATTCGGGTTCGATGCGCCCGTAGGATGACGTCAATGAGCTCGACATCAGCATCTACCTGGGTGGCAGTGACCGAGGCGCCGCTGTCGAGCGAGGAACTCTCCGCTTGGGCGGTGCGACCCAACTGTGGCGCGGTCGTCACGTTCAGCGGCATCGTGCGCGATCACTCGCTCGCACACGACGGCGTGTTGGCTCTCGAATACGAGACCAGCACGAAACTTGCAGAACAGAGAATCAACGAGATCGTCGCCGCGGTGCGCGAAAGGTGGCCCTCCCTCGAAGCGATCGCAATCCACCATCGGATCGGCCGGGTCGAACTCTCGGGGCCCACCGTCATCGTCGCCGTGTCGTCACCTCACCGCAACGACGCCTTCGACGCCGCGCGATTTTCTATCGACACTCTGAAGAAGACGGTGCCCATGTGGAAGCGCGAGTTTTGGGAGGGCGGCTCGGCGTGGAGTGAGGAGACGTCGCCGCTCCTCGATATTCCGCGTCCATGATCTCCTTCGACGAAGCGCGGCGCTTCGTCTTGCGCGACATTGAACCTCTCGCCCCGCGCGACCTCGAACTCGCCTACGCGCAGGGCTGCGTCGCGGCCGAAGAGGTCACCGCCCGCGAGCCGTCGCCTCGATTCGACAACTCCTCCATGGACGGCTTCGCGCTGCGAGCCATCGATACGCTGGGCGGTTCTAGTCGCCTGCGCGTCACCAGCTCGATCTTCGCCGGCGACTCCCCTTCCTCGCCACTGGGCGAAGGCGAGGCGGCGCGCATCATGACGGGCGCTCCCGTGCCCGCGGGGGCCGACAGCGTCTGTCTACGTGAGGCGACCGTCCTCGACGCTGACGGCGGCACCGTCGTCATCGAACGCGAAGTCAAGGTCGGTGAGGCTATTCGCCGGGTGGGCGATGACGTGGCCGTCGGCAAGGTGTTGGTGACACCGGGCGACGAACTCGGTCCGGCCCTACTGGGCGTCCTCGCGAGCCAGGGCTACTCGACCGTGAAGGTCCACGCCCGTCCACTCGTCGGTGTGTTGTCCACGGGCAACGAACTCTCTGATTCGACGGGCACTTTGGCACTCGGCATGATCCGCGACGCCAACCGCCCCTCGCTCCTCGCCTCACTTCGCGCCTCGGGATTCGAAGCCGTCGACCTTGGCATTGTGGGCGACTCGTCCGCTGCCATCACCGAGGCCCTGGAGCGCGGCGCGGCGTCGTGCGACGCGATCATCTCGACGGGCGGCGTCAGTGTGGGCGACGCCGATTTCGTGAAATCAGTCCTGCTCGAGCTCTGTGGCGAGCGGGCGCGCTCGATGCAGGTCGCGATGAAACCGGGTAAGCCATTCGCGTTCGGCGTCACACAGGACACCGGCGTGCCGATCTTCGGACTAGCTGGCAACCCAGTGTCGACGATCGTCGGCTTCGAAGCCTTCGTGCGCCCGGCGCTACGCCGACTTGGGGGGCATCGCGTGCTCGATCGTCTCACCATTGAGATGGTGCTCGACTGCGCGTTGCCGCGAGAACGCGATGGACGTCTTCATCTGGCTCACGCGGTCGCTCGAGTTCATAGTGACGGCGTGGTCCACGTGGAGAGTGTCGCGCGTCAGGCGTCACACCTCCTGCACGCGGTCGCGAGGGCCAACGCCCTTCTCTTCGTCCCCGACGGCGAGGGCGCCGACATCGGCGACGTGATTCGAGGAATGGTGCTCGACGCCGACCAGTTGAGTTACGACTGAGATGGCGAGATTGGTCCTGCTGGGTCCCGCCCGCGAAGCGGCAGGCACTCGCGTCGACATCGTCGAAGGCGACTCACTCGACGTCGTGCTCGACGAGGCCGTTCGTCGCTACGGACCGGCGTTTCGTGCGGTGCTCGAGGTAAGTCGGGTCTGGGTGAACGGCGAGCCGGCCCAAGCCGGCGCCCTCATCGCTCACGACGACGAGGTTGCGGTGCTCCCACCTGTCTCGGGTGGGTGAGGCGCGGCGTCCCCGCTGAGCAACTCGAGGGCGTGTGCCACGACGTCGAGCACGGACCCAAGACACTCGAGTGCCCCTCGCGGCGATCCGGGGCAATTAAGGATCAGGCACTGACCGACGGTGCCCGCTCGCCCGCGCGAAAGTCGACCTAACGGATTCACGAGGCGCATGGCCTCACTGAGTCCGGGTGCGTCGCGTTCGAGGACGCGTGCAGTTCCCTCGGGCGTGAGGTCGCGGGGCGAGAACCCGGTCCCTCCCGAGGTGACGAGGAGTCCAAGGAAACCCCTGCTCATTTCGCGCAGACTCGAGGCCACTGATTCCTCACCGTCGGGGACGGCCCGGTAGTCGGCGATCGAAAAACCAGCCTCTTCGAGTCGCGCCGAAATCAGGGGGCCCGCGAGGTCCTCGCGCTCCCCACGATCGACCGAATCCGAAACGATCAGAACCTTTGCGTAGAGATCCACGGCGTCGAGCGTAGGTCATGCGCCGTTCGTCGTTCGCTCAACCTCCCGCCATCGCCCCGACCACGAAGAAAGGCTCTCGACCTCGTTGCACGTCATCGGGCAACGCCACGTCGATCGCTTCGAGCGAAAGGTCCCTCTCGCACGCGTAAAACCGGATGAACTTACGTCGCTGTTGGGTCAAAGGGTCACGAATCGTACCCAGGAGCATTGGGAAGGTTGCCTCGAGGGCGTCGATCACGCTCGCTGGCGACGGCGTTCCCGCCACCTCGAGTTCGACCTCACCCGAGACGTTCGCGAGCATCTTGAGGTGGGCCGGAAGGACGACCCGGATCATGCCAACGTTTGCACTTCGACCGACAACACCGCGGGTAGGTCACGAACGATCGGCTCCCAAGAGTCACCCGAGTTGGCCGACGCGTAGACCTGGCCGCCGGTCGTGCCGAAGTACACACCACAGTCGTCGAGGGTGTCCACCGCCATCGCGTCGCGCAGGACGTCGACGTAACAGTTTTCCTGGGGTAGTCCTTTGGTAAGTGGTTCCCATTCGTTGCCGCCGCTGCGACTGCGATAGACCCGTAGCTTCCCCTCGGGAGGGAAGTGCTCCGAGTCGCTCGTGATGGGTAAGACGTAGACGGTCTCTGGTTCGTGCGCGTGCACGTCGATGGCGAAGCCGAAGTCCGAGGGCAGGTTTCCGCTGACCTCGGTCCAGGAGTCCCCCGCGTTGTCACTGCGCATCACGTCCCAGTGCTTTTGCATGTAGAGCACGTCCGGGTTCGAAGGATGCAACGCGATGCGGTGCACGCAGTGCCCGACCTCGGCGTCCTCGTCGGGCAGTCCTTCGGAGTGGAGTCCGTGGTTGATCGGTCGCCACGTCGCGCCCTCGTCGTCGCTACGAAAAGCGCCGGCCGAAGAGATGGCGACAAAAATTCGTCGCGGGTTGGTCGGACTCACGATGATCGTGTGCAGGCACATCCCGCCCGCCCCAGGTTGCCACGCCGAACCGGTGTCGTGACCGCGCAAACCCGACAGCTCACTCCAACTCAACCCGCCGTCAACGGAACGAAACAGCGCCGCGTCCTCGACGCCCGCCCACACGGTGTCGGGGTCACTCAAGGAGGGCTCGAGGTGCCACACCCGGGCGAACTCCCAGGGGTGGGGCGTACCGTCGTACCACTGGTGCGTGCCGGGCACGCCATCATAAAGGAACTGGTTGCCGACCGGATTCCAGGTGCGACCACCGTCGTCGGAACGCTGAATCAACTGCCCGAACCAACTCGTTGACTGCGAGGCGTAGATCCGATTGGGATTGACTGGCGAGCCCTTCACGTGGAAGACCTCCCACCCGCCAAAGAATGGACCGCTGACGTCCCAATTCTTGCGGGCCCCGTCCGCACGAAGTACGAACGCCCCCTTTCGAGTTCCCACCAGTACTCGCACACCGCTCATGGTCGCCCCTCTCCGCGTCCGACGGGCCGCGTCATCAAAAGAGAGAGTACATCGGACTTCGACGTCGAGGCGGCCCCACGAAGGGTCGCTCGCAATTCGTTCCAAGTGGTATACGGGCGAGTGTCGCGTTCGACATCTCGAAACACGTCGCTAGGTTCTTTCAGAGGCCGTTTGGCTTCCCTCTGAGTGGAGTCGGTTATGCGGGTTCGCGGAGTTTTGGGTCTCGTCTTGAGTCTCGTCGGCATCGTATGGATACTTCAAGGCACGAGTGTGATTCAGGGATCGGGCATGAGTGGGCATGGCGGCTGGGCCGTCCTCGGTGTCATTTCGTTGTTGATCGGCGTGGCCCTTCTCACGTGGGCTTGGCGCATCCGCGGTCGTCAAATGAACTGAGTCGCCTCACGCCCGCGACTGTTTGCCGACTTGGCGCGTCGAGCGGCGACATGGACCATCACGCGGCGGGCCGGGGTACCCTTCGAGGGAAGGGCTTCGCTCTCCAGGTTTTCCTCGGCGCAGAGGCGTGCTTCACGGTTCCAGTTGGCACCCGAGAGCGTCATCCACTTCACCAGTCATGCACGGTGCCGTCAGCGAGCCGGTTGTACGGCAGGTACGCCGCTTCGTAGGGATATTTCCCGGCCTCATCGATGTTCAGTTCGACACCTAACCCCGGGGTCTCGCCGGGATGCAGATATCCGTCATTCCACGTAAACGACTGCTCGAATACTTCGTTGGTCTTGGCGCCGTGCATCATGTATTCCTGAATTCCGAAATTATGAATGGACATCCCTAGGTGCATGGCGGCGGCCATTCCCACCGGTGAGACGTCCGTCGGTCCGTGCATTCCCGACTTGATCTGATACTGCGCGGCGTACTCGAGCAACTTCTTGAGGTGGGTGATCCCTCCGGTGTGGGTTACCGCGCTTCGCACGTAATCAATGAGCTGTTCGCGAATGATCAGCTGGTAATCCCAAATACTGTTGAAGATCTCCCCAATGGCGAGCGGGGTCGTGGTGTGTTGTCGAACGAGGCGCAGCGACTCCTGGTTTTCGGCCGGCGTGCAGTCCTCGAGCCAGAACAGGTCGTAGGGCTCCAGCGACTTGCCAAGTTGAGCCGCTTGGATCGGCGTCATGCGGTGGTGTCCATCGTGGAGCAGTGGTAACTCCGGACCGAATTCATTACGGACTGCCTCGAAGACCGTGGGTACGTGGCGCAGGTAACTGCGAGTGTCCCAGTCTTCTTCCGCCGGCAAAGCACCGCGTTGCGCCGGTTCGTGGTCGTAGCGAACTCCGGCGTTGCCCGGGGACGTCGCGTTCGAGGCGATTCCGTAGATGGACGTGAGTCCCGGTACGGCGGTCTGTACCCGGACCGCGCGATAGCCCAACTCAAGGTGTGAGCGAATACTGTCGAAGATCTCTTCATTCGATCTCCCCGAGGCATGGCCGTACGCCAAGAGTCCCCGTCGTGATGCGCCGCCCAGAAGTTGATACAAAGGCATCCCTGCCGACTTGGCCTTGATGTCCCACAGCGCGACGTCGACCGCCGCGATTGCGGCCATGGTGACCGGCCCTCGCCGCCAGTATGCGCTGCGGTAGAGGAACTGCCAGGTGTCTTCGATGTTGCGCTCGTCGCGCCCGATGAGCAACGGGACGACGTGGTCGCGAAGGTAACTCACGACCGCGAGTTCACGACCGTTGAGCGTCGCGTCGCCGAGGCCCGTCAGCCCTTCGTCGGTCGTGAGTTTGAGGGTCACAAAATTACGGTCCGGACTCGTGACGATGACGTCCGCTGATGTAATGCTCATGTCAATCTTCTCCAGTTGTGCGGTTCATGTTTGAGTTGTTTCACCGATTAGGACGCCTTCGTTGACCAGACGTTCGACTCGGTCGACAAAAGCTCCAAGACCAACGAGGTGCGGGTCGACGAGACGAATCAATTCGACCACGGCCGAGTGAGGGCCGCCCACTATGGAATCCACCGTGAGAGACTCGTCGTCGGGGAACGAACCGCGCGCATGTACCTGTCGAATCCACGCGGCCACTGCCTCAGCACCTGCGGGGCAGTCGCGTCCGGCGAGGAACTCCGCGACGATGACGGGAACAATCCTCGTACGAAGCTTCATCAACGAATCCGACGCGATCTGCTCCAGTTGGTATTCGATTCTCGCGTTCTCGAATCGCTCAACGAGTTGAGCGCAGTACACCTCGAGTTCAAGTTCATGAAGATGATGTGCCGCGCTGGACCAAAATGATTGGACCGCACTGCGACACCGCGGATCACCGACCGCCTGGGCGACAGTGACGTGGCCGGCCTCGAGCCCGAGGTAGGCGAGAATACTGTGCGCTCCGTTCAAGAGCCATAGTTTCCTTCGCTCGTACGGCTCGATGTCATCGACGAACAGCGCTCCGGCCTGTTCCCATTGCGGCCGGCCCGCCGGAAAATCACCCGAGATGACCCAGCTGGCGAACGGCTCGGTCACGACCGGTGCCCCGTCGAGCCAGCGAGTCTCCTTCGCCACGATGGCGATGTCGCGATCGGTCGTTCGTGGCGTGATGCGGTCAACGCTCGTGGAGACGAACGAGACGTTCTCCTTCAGCCAGAGCCCCAACTCGGGACTGATTCGATCGGTCAACTGCGTCAACCCTCGTTCGAGCACCCATCCATTGTTGGGCACATTGTCGCACGGAACGAATGCGATTGGACCAACGTTCGCGCGGCGTCGCGCTTCGAGACCGAGCAACATTCGCCCGGGAATGGTGCCGATCGTGAGCGAGTCGAGTCGATCGTGCGATGTCAACTCGCGCAGCGTCTCGATATCGCGTGCGAGCTTGGCGTCGTCGAAGTGCGGCGAACCGTCGAGACCAATGCGGTATCCCGACTCAGTCACCGTCGACGTCACCACCACGACTTCTGACCGAGAGAGTACGTCAACGATCGCGGCGCAATCAGAACCTTCGTACACTTCGACAAGGTTGGTCATGACCTCGAATCGGTCGCCGACAGCGGAGCGCTCAATGAGCGTGTAGAGGCCCTCTTGTGGCCGTAACGAATCGGCGATGACGCTCCTTCGACCGGTGAAGGCACAAATTCCCCACTCGTCGCCGTCACCCGCGTGCGCTGTAAACCACGCCTGGTGCGCCCGATGAAACGATCCCAATCCGAAGTGGGCGATGCGCGTGGGCGGACCCGGGCTCGGCGCACCAAAGGCCCGTCGCGTGAGGTGGCGCGCCGCGGAGCCGCTCATAGCTTGAACGCCCGGCGTGGCGCTTCGTCGATCACATCAACGACGATCTCGCGAGCTCGCGACATCGAGATGCGGTGCTCGGCCACCATCCGAGCGAGGAAGGAGGCTTCGACGCGCCGAGCGACATCGTGCCGCGCGGGAATCGAACAAAAGGCTCGGGTGTCGTCGACGAAGCCTGCGTAACGCGAAAATCCGGTCGTCTCGGTCACGGCCGATCGGAAGCGGAGCATGGCGTCTGGAGCATCGAGGAACCACCAAGGTGACCCGAGGTACACGCTCGGATACACACCGGCCAGCGGAGCCAGCTCCCGCGAAAAGGTGGTCTCGTCCAGTGTGAAGAGCACCAGGTGGAATCCGCGCGCCGTACCGAAGTCAGCGAGTAGTGGCTGTAGCGATGCGGTGAACTCGGTCGCGATGGGAATGTCGTATCCGGCGTCTGGTCCGAACCTCGCGTAGGTCTCCGGGTCGTAATTGCGCAACGATCCAGGATGAATCGCCATTACCAGCCCGTCTTCGACGCTCATCCGCGCCATCTCGTAGAGCATGTGGGCTTCAAAGGCGTTGCGGTCCTCATCAGAGAGATCATCGCGACGTACGCGTTGAAAGAGGCGCGCCGCCTCTAACGGGTCGAGCTTGAGGCTCAGCGCCGTCCGCACGCCATGGTCAGTCGCGACGGCCCCCGCGTCGATGAAGTGTTGCCGCCTATTTCGAAGTGCGGTGAGGTAGCCCTCGTACCCCTTTCGCCCCTCTCCGGCCACCTCGATGAGGCGATCCACGTTCCGCGCGAAATCCACCGAATGGGCGTTGACGTACTTGTCGGGACGAAAGGTAGGAATGACTCGACTCGTAAAGGAAGTATCCGCGCGCAAACTCAGGTGAGCAACGAGATCGTCAAGTGGATCATCGGTTGTCGCGAGTATCGCAATTCCGAACGATGCCATGAGCGTTCTCGGGCGAAAACTGGGTTCGGCCAGTCGCGCCGCAATCTGCTCATAGAGTCGATTCGCATTGTCTCGCGTGGGAGCCTCTTCGATCCCGAACAGACTGGACAGTTCCATTGCCAGCCAGTTTCCCGACGCGGTCCCATCGAATATTTGCCACGCGGAGCAGAACTCGCGCCACGTCGCACGAGGATCGCTCGCGCCGCCGACGCCCAGTGATTCCATCGTTGAACCGTTGGCGTGCAGCAGTCTGGTCACGTAGTGGTCCGGGGACACCAAGAGATCAGAAGGATTGGCGAAATGTAAGTTCTCGGCGATGATCTCGGCCGGTACGTGACCGTGAGGCGACACGATGGGGAGACGTTCGACGCAGTCCAGTAACTCGCGTGCGAACTCTCGCGTCGCCGGGTCCGCGGGCAAGTATCGATCGGGGCTCGGCGTACTCGGCGTGGAGGCGGTCACGGCGTGCTCGCTCCGAGACTGAAGAGCGTCACTGAACCTCGGGTACGCATTCGTTCATCACTCGTCCTCGTCTCGTACGTCGACCTTCGCGAACACCTTCATCGTGCCCATCCACCGAGACACTTGTTCGTGCGAATTGCTGTCGCAATGCTAATGGGAGTGGAAAACCAACCAAAGGTGAGAGAGTCTCAACCGAGCCCCTGCGTCGAGAACACCGGCAAACGCCGAACAGAGTCTTCGACTGAGAGCGCGCTCGTCAGCGTCAACCCAACGCCAGCACCCGACCGCCCTCGACGAAGAGGTGCGTCGTGGCCCCCGCGTGATCGTGTTGCTGGTGGGAGATAACCACCACAACACCGGTGCTCTGGTGGCGACGAACTTCGCTGAGTAAGTCACGGGCCTCAGACTCATCGAGTCCTTCGCTCGGTTCGTCCAGCACCATCACGGGTCGTTGTGCCAAGAGTGCCCGCGCAACTCCTAATCGACGTCGCTCGCCGCCACTGAGTCCCGTGACCGCCCCTCCGAGTTCAGTGTCAAGGCCACAGGGCAACGTCGAGAGCAACGGACCCAAGCCCGCCGAAACGAGGGCTTGGAGGATTTCGTCGTCCGTGGCCGTCGGACACGCGAGGCGCATATTGGCCGACAAGGTCGTGGCGAAGACGTGGGGGTCGTCGTCGACGTAGCCCACGCGGGTTCGCACCGATGCACCGTTGAGTCGTTGAAGATTCACGCCGCCAAGGGTCGTTTCGCCGTCGTGAAGTTCGATGAACCGGGCCACGTGATGGGCGAGCGTCGTTTTGCCCGAACCGCTTGGACCGCTGATCGAGACGACATCACCCGCCCTCCACGACGTGTCAACCGACGTGAGGACCGCACGATCGTCTCGCCACACGCTGACGTCGCTCAACGTCACCTCGCAACTGGGACTGAGCGCGTCTGGATCGGCCGGGTCGCACACTGGCCACGGCCTCGCGACCAAGGCGTTGAGGCGCGTGAGTGCCCCGCGACCGCTCTGGATACTCAGGAGCGACGCCGACGAAGCGCTTACCAGTTCCAAGGAACTGAGGGCCAAGAGCGCGGGCACCGCCAGCAGCGATACGGCGATCCGGTGGTTCTCGAGGGCTCCTTGCGTGCTGGCGACGATGGCGACGATCGTGAGCCCGACCGTCACGACGTTCAGGGCGCCGAAGAGTCCGGCGCGGCGCGACACTTGACGTGCCGCGCGGTCGTAGGCGATCTCGGCACTCTCCAAACGTCGATAGAGCGTGATACTCGCACCATTGGCTACGTACTCGTCACCCGATCGCGAAGCGTCGTCGAGGACGTGACGTAACCTCGTGCGCGCATCATTCAGTTCCTTCTGTGGTCGAGTGCCCGCTCGGGCGGCTTCGAGGGGTAGAACGATGCCCACGAGCACGGTCCCGAGCGCGAAGACGAGGGCTGTCGCCGGAGCAATGAACAGTGCAACGGCGACGGCACTGAATCCCGCGATGAGGTTCGCGCTGACCGGTCCAGCAACACTCACGAGCAGGTCTTGAACCTTGTCCACGTCGCCGATGACGGTCTCCACGACGTCGGTACTGCGCGCGCCGAGCCCTGCGGGCACCAGCGGTTCGAGTCGACGGGCGGTCATCGCGCGCACGCGGGCCATTATTCGAAGTGCCGCCTGGTGGGTGCTGACCCGCTCGCCGTAGCGCCCGGCCGCCTTGCCCAGGGCCAGCAGTTGCACGAGGCCCATCAAGAACGTGAGACTTAAGAGCGCGGGTCGTTGCGCGCTCCGTACGATCAGCCACGCCGCGCTGCCCGCCAGCGCCACCGCCGTGACGCTGACCGCCGCGCTCGCGCAGAGAGCGATCACCACGCTTCTGCGTTCACGTACCAGCGATTCACGAAGCACCGAGCGCTGACCAACCTCAGACACCGAAACGCTCCGGTGCTGACATCATGACGGAGAAATCGACGTCGAGTTCGCGATGCGTCGCCACGATCGTGGTGACGCCGCGGCGCCGCACGGCGCGCATCACTCTCGCCGCATTGAGGTCATCGAGATGAGCCGTTGGCTCGTCGAGCAAAAAGAGAGTGGCGGGGCGCAGCAGCGTTCGCGCGACCGCCAGGCGGCGGCGCTGTCCGGCGGAGAGTCCCTCCGCCCCTTCTCCGAGTGAGAGGTCGAGGTCGAGGTCGAGGTCGAGCTCTTCGAGGGCCTCACGGAGTCGATCGTCTCCGAGGTCCTCGCCCATGCTCAGTACGTCACGAACGGTTGCTCCCGGTAGTAGCGGATCCTGAGCCAGCCACGCGCACGTGGCGTGCCATGACGCGGGCGCGATACTCGTTAACGGCGTGGCGTCCACGAGCACTTCACCCTGGTCCAGGTCCTCGAGGCCGGCGAGGACGCGCAGCAACGTCGATTTGCCCACCCCCGACGGACCCTCGAGCGCCACGACGGTCCCCCGTTCGATCAGGGCGTTGAGAGCCAGCAGGTCGTGGTGGTCGCGTCCTTCGACGCTGACACGAACGTTTCGTAGTTCGATGCGCGGTGGCGCCGCGGGCGCGAGCGCACTCGCGTCCGTCAACGGGGCCGAGTCGAGGAGGTCGAGGATCGCTCCGGCCGCTCCCACGGCGTCGGTGGAAGCGTGGAAGCGAGCTGAGGCCCGACGAAGGGGCACGTAGACCTCGGGCGTGATGAGTAGCACGGCCAGCGCCGTCGTAAGGCGCATGTCGCCATCGATGAGACGAATGCCGAGCACTAACGCCACCAGCGCTGTCGCGAGCGAGGAGAGCAGTTCGAGCGAGAATCCGGAGAGGAACGCGACCCGCAACGTCTTCATCGTGCTGCAGCGAAGTTCGTCCCCCACGTCACCCAACGTCTCGGTCGCGATCAACGAGCGATTGTGGGCCTTCAGTGTCGCCATGCCGCGCACGACGTCGCCGAAGTAATTGGCGAGGACTTGTTGTTGGGCCCACGAGTGGTCCATCCGATCCTTGGCTTCGAGCCCCAGCAGGATCATAAATATCGGCAACAACGCCACGGTGAGCGCCACGATCAGAGCGCTCCATGGATCGGCGAACATCATCCACGTGAGAAGGGCAATGGGCGAACCGACGCCGAGCACGAGAGCTGGCAGGTAGGTGGCGAGGTACGTCTCGATCGCGTCGACGCCACGCGTACCGAGCTGTACGAAGGAGTCGGGCGCCGAGTGATGACCCCGTTGCAGCATCGCGTCGAGCGTCCGAACTCGCAGCAAATGACGTACCGGACTTGCGAGCCGTGACGTGATCGGCTCACTCGCGAGTGCCACGAACGCCCTCGCGCCCGCGAGGACCGCGAGGAACAGGAGTTCGCCTCGAATCGGTGCGTCGGAGTGAGAGAAAAGGCTGCCGAGGATGTGCGCCAGGACTACGGCCTGGCCAATGATCAACAAGACGTTGCAGACCCCGAGGACCACGGCAACCGCCAGGGAGCCGCGCACGAGTGGCGTAACTCGCCAGAGCCGTCGCAGCAGAGCACTCGGGCTGTCGGGGCGAGCCAAGGGACCCTTCTAGGAACCGATGTTGGATGGAACGACGAGCGGTTCCGCACGACGGACCCGCTTGCGAAAGATCCAGTAGGTCCAGCTCTGGTAGAGGAGAACGAAGGGCGTGAAGATAAGCGCCACCCAACTCATGACCTTGAGAGTGTACGGCTGCGAAGCCGCCTGGGAAAGGGTCAAGCTGAACTGTGGGCCGACCGAGGAGACCAGCACGCGAGGATAGAGATTCAAGAAGACCGTGACGAAGAAGACCACGATGACCAGTGCCGTCGCGACGAAGGCCCAGCCTTCGAGGCGGTCACGCATCAGCCAACCGACGCCCGCCAGGACGACCAGTCCCAAGATCGGCAGGAACGGAGGCACGAGACCGTTGTGGTGCGTCGTGTGCGCCGTGACGTACGTCCACGTCAGGAAACCAAACATCAGTACGAACGTGGCGGGCGCGAGGTAGAGACCCGAGTGCCGGGCCCTTTCGCGCACCTCACCCTCGGCCTTCAGTCCGAGGAACGTCGCGCCGTGCAGGGTGAACAGTGAGAGTGTCGTGAGGCCGCCGAGTAGCGCGTACGGCTTGACGAGGTCAAAGAAGTTGCCCGTCCACGTGGCCTGGGACGCGATCGGTACGCCGTGAAGGAAGTCGGCGAAGGCGACACCCCAGAGCAGTGCCGGCAGCGCCGAACCCCAGAAGATCGCTCGGTCCCACCAGGCCCGCCACGAAGGATCATCCCTCTTCCCGCGGAATTCAAATGCCATACCGCGGAAGATCAGTGCCGCGAGCACGAGAAAGAGTGCGAGGTAGAAGCCGCTGAATACCGTGGCGTACCACAGTGGGAAGGCGGCGAACGTGGCCCCTCCGGCGGTGAGCAGCCAGACCTCATTGCCATCCCAAACTGGCCCGATGGTGTTGATCATCACGCGGCGATCCATGTCGTCGCGGCTGAGGAACGGCATCAGTATGCCCACTCCGAAGTCGAAGCCTTCCAAGAAGAAGTAGCCCAGCCAAAGGACGGCGATCAAAATGAACCAGAGCTGCTCGAGTCCACTCGGTGGTGTTGACGCTACGACATGTAGATGTGGCACGTGAATCTCCTAGTAGACGAGCTCGAGCGGTCGCTCGTCATCGCGTGACGTCAACTCTTCGGGCGCCTTGCGCGCGACCTTGATCATCAGACCGATTTCGATGACCGCGAGGAAGCTGTAGATGGCGGTGAAGCCGATCAGACTCGTCGCCACGTAACCGACCGAGACGTGCGAGACCGCTTGGCTTGTCTTTAAGAGTCCGTACACGACCCACGGCTGGCGTCCCTCTTCGGTGAAGATCCATCCAAAGCTGTTGGCGAGGAACGGGGCGAGCAACATCAGACTGGCGAATCGCAGGAACCACGTCGACTTTTCGAGTCGCTTCTTTCGCACCAACCAGAGTCCGACACCGCCCAGGGCGATCATCAAGAGACCGAGCCCCACCATCAGACGGAACGACCAATAGGTGACCCAAAGGATGGGCACGTAGTTGCCCGGGCCGAACTTCTTCACGTCGGCGGCCTGGAGTTGCTTGATGCCCTTGACCTGCCCGTTCCACGAGTTGTCCGCGATGAGACTCAGCAGGTGCGGGATGCGGATCTGAAAGAGCGGATTGCCGGTGAGATCGCCGATCGTGAGCAGAGAAAAGCTCGCGCCGTTCGAGGTGTTGTACAGCGCCTCAGCGGCCGCCATCTTCATGGGTTGCTGGGTATCCATTTGGCGCGCTTGCGTGTCACCCATGAAGCAGGTTCCGAGCGCCGAGAGCAACGTGACGACGATGGCGATCCGGGCGACCTTGATGAAGGTCTCCCTCTGCTGACCGCGACGAATGTGCCACGCCGCGATGGCGAGCATGAACACGGCGCCCGTGAGAAGAGCCGCGAAGAGAACGTGGAAATAGGCACCGAAGAACGTCGAGTTCGTGATCACGGCCCAGAAATCGGTCATCACCGCCTGGCCGGTGGCCTTGTCGATCTTGAAGCCGACGGGGTGTTGCATCCACGAGTTCGCCGCGAGGATGAACACGGCCGACAACATCGTGCCCAAGCTGGCCAGCCAAATCGACGCTAGGTGTACACGCTTGCTCACCCGACCGCGACCAAAGATCCAGATACCGAGGAACGTTGATTCCATGAAGAAGGCCAGTAGGCCTTCAATCGCCAGTGGCGCACCAAAGATATTGCCAACAAAGACCGAGTAACTGGACCAGTCCATGCCGAACTGGAACTCTTGGACGATGCCGGTGACAACGCCAATCGCGAAGTTGATCAGAAATAACTTTCCGAAGAAGCGCGCCATGCGGTCGTAGTGCTCGTCGTTCGTGCGATACGCGGCCGTCTGGAGGCAGGCCACGAGAAATCCGAGTCCAATCGTGAGCGGCACAAACAAGAAGTGGAACACCGTCGTCACGCCGAACTGCCATCGCGCCAACGTCAATGTTGTAATACCGGCAAGAATTCCCACGGCAAGAAATTATCCTTCGGCACGCGCGCAAAAAATGGAGATAGTAGGGTCCTATGTCCTTATTAACAACGTCAAATGGGAGGTTAGGTATCAACGAATGTGATTGGAGACATCGACGTCTCGAATTCATCGCGCACGTGCTCGTGCGATGCACGAAGTGAATTGACCAGCTCAGAAGAGTAGAAACCCTTTCGGCCGTGCATCGCAGTTAGCCAACTTTCTACTTCTCGGGTCGGTGCGCCAAAGGCGAATATCAGTTTGATCCCAACAATGGTTCTCGAACTCCTTAAGTCGTGATCGCGTATGGGAATAATGTTTCATGAGCGAAGAGTTTTCGTCGCAGACATCATCTTGGAGTGCAATGAGTAAAGAACGACATCAACCGCGCCGACGGACGCGATCATTTCTTGTCTTTGTCCCTCTGGTAGTTCTCATACTCGGTTCCGGGTTGACCATCTGGCTGTCAGTCGGTTCGTCAAACTCTCACGTCGGTCCCGAAGGTGTACGGGTCTTCAATGTGCCAGATTTGGCCAGCGCCTCTTCCACCCTTGGCGGCAGAAGCGTCGATGGAATCTCATGTCGAACTGAGGCGAATGAAGTGGTGAAGTACCACGTTCATGTCCACGTCGTGGTTTACTTCAACGGTGATGTCCAGCGCCTACCAGCAGGTATTGGCATAACGAAGCCCCTGGCCGTGGAGCACTATTCCCAAGGACCTTTCGATGACGTCGGAATCTACGACTGCCTCTACTGGCTGCACACGCACGTCGCCGACGGCATCATCCACGTGGAAGCCCCGGCGAAAGGGCTATTCACCCTCGGCCAGTTCTTCGACATATGGAACCAACCGCTTGACCGACATCAGGTTGGTCCGGACAAGGGAAGCGTCGTCGTCTTCGAAAATGGAAAGCGGTTGGTCGGCAACCCCCGAAACACTCCACTAAATCCACACGGCGTGATCCAGATCGATGTTGGCAACCCAGTGGTACCGTTTCAACCTTTCGACTTCAAGGTGACCGGAGGCTGTGGGGCAGGGACCAATAGCTGCTCATCGGGGAAATCCTAAGCATCTATGTCATCGAGGGCCCGGGTCCGGCGCGTCCGGCCAGCACAAAAGTCCCATCAATTACCAACGGATCCCTGATTCAAGTTGTTGAACGCTCAAGGGCGACGACAATGGAACTATGAAATTGCGCCGTCTAACTAACGTGGTCGTCGTCACCGTGATCCTTCTCGCTCTCAATCTGTCGAGTGGTGCGTCGGCCACGGCGACGATCTCCGTGAATACACCGTGCGGCAGCGTGGCGACCACGACCTACACCCATGTCGTGTGGATAATGCTCGAAAACCAGGGTTACTCGGTGGTCGGCTCACCCAGCGCGCCGTACTTCAACGAGTTGAGTGACCAGTGCGGGCTGGCCACAAACTATTACGCCATTTCGCACCCGAGTCTGCCCAACTACGTCGCGCTCACCTCGGGATCACCGCAGGGCATCACGGACGACGGGGAACCCAACACCCATCGGTTGGCCGTGGCGAGCATCTTCTCGCAACTGGGCTCGAAGTGGCGGACGCTCGTCGAGTCGATGCCCAGTGCGTGCGACAACGTGACGAGCGGTCTCTACGCGGCTCGTCACAATCCAGCGGTCTACTACACCGGCCTCAAGGCGACCTGTCGACACGACGACGTGCCGATGAGTTACCCGCTCAACCTCAGTGCTGACTTCACCATCATCGTGCCCAATGTCTGCGACGACATGCACAGTTGTCCGGTATCCGCAGGTGACGCGTGGCTCAAACGAGTTGTCCCGTTGATCGTGAAGAGTTCACAGTATCAATCGGGCTCCCTCGTGCTTTTCATCACCTTTGATGAGAATGACCTAATGGCGTCGAACAAGGTACCAACCCTCGTGATCGCACCGACCACACCTCGTGGGACTCGAGTCGCAATGCGTTTCAATCACTATTCACTTCTGCGAACGACCGAAGCACTACTCCACGTCTCGTTCCTCGGCGGGGCCAAGACCGCGGCGTCGATGGTCGACCCGTTTCATCTATGAGTGCTGCCCGCGACGTCGGATCTGAATAGGGAGACTCGTGGACCCATTGGACAACGTCATGTGGCACTCCCTTGGAGGACCGCACCTTCATTTCGCTGAGGGCGACGCGCGAGCACGGCGTTACCCGCCCGACGTGGGACCCTTCAATGCCGTGCCTGATGAACCTTTGCCCGAACACTTCGCCGCGTTACGGGAATTGGTCGGACCCGGCGGTGTCGCCACGCTCTTTCGCGGCGAGGTGACGGTGCCTGACGACTGGGAAGTGCTCGGTACCATCGACGGCGTCCAAATGATCTGGCCGTCACGACGTCCGTTCGAGAGAGTCGATCCGCGAATCGTCACCCTCAGCGACGAGGACGTCGATGAGATGATGTCCCTCACGGCGCGCACGAAGCCCGGCCCATTCTCGCTCCGGACAGTGGAATTGGGCACGTACTTGGGCATTCGTCTCGATGGACTCCTTGTCGCAATGGCAGGGCAACGGGCCCGAACTGATGGATACGTTGAAATCAGTGCGGTGTGCACCGACGAGCACCACGCTGGCCAAGGACTGGGCCGCGCGCTCATGAACGCGCAAATTGGGATCATCCTCAATGAGGGAAAGATACCCATGCTGCACACATCGGCGGGTAACGCGAGGGCGATCGCACTCTATGAGTACCTCGGGTTTCGAGAACGGTGCAAGGTCAGTGGCGTCATTATGCGCTCGTCGCATGCGGCGAGCGAGTGACGCCTCGACTTACGTGACCTCATAGATCGCGACGTACGGTTCGTCCGGCGCTCCTACGGCGACGTGAATCTGCGTCCAGCCGGTTCCGCTCAACAGCTTTTTCATTTCGCTTCGCGAGACGAAGAACCAGTTGAACCAGGCCGTCGCAGACCGGTCGTACCAAACACGGAGCCGGCATTGGCCGATCGCGATCCCCTTCGCTCGATTCCGGGCGCAGTAATCCCGGTCAACGACGGGCGCGCCACCCGAAAGTGGGTTCGTACTCTCGAGCAGCAGTCGAGTCCCACGTGGTGCCCCCTTGGCCCACGACGTCAGAATTCTCTTTGCGCGTTGCGGCGTGCCAAAGACGCCGAGATTGTTCCCGAACATGATGATCGTGTCGAATTCGTTGATTCGCGCCCTCACATCGTCGACGGACATGCGCAGCGTCGTGGTCACGCCGTGGAGTCTCGCCGCCTTGATGGCCAACGGCGATGAGTCGATGCCCACGACCTTGCAGCCGAGTCGTTGCAGGTGCAGCGCCACTCGCCCGCCACCGCAACCGAGGTCTGCCGCACGGCCGCGTACGTAGTGCATGGCCTCCTGCTCCGCGATCGGCCACTCATGGCCCTCCATTAGATAGACCTCGGCCCCCGCGCCGATCTCTATGACGCCGTCGTCACGCTCAATGATCTCGGGCGTCGTACCGCCGTGCACCCAATCGAGAAGTGCCTGACCAAAGGCGTCGGAGTTTTCCTTCATCCCACACCTTGACACGACTGCGGACGCCCGTTACGACAACGACGCCGTCTATCGCTGGACGTAGCGAACCCGACACGTCTGGCCATTGGCGAACGTGACCGTGAAGACGAAGACGCCGCGGCGCGATCGCGCGCGAACCCGAACTCGCAGCGTCAGTGAATGGCCGGTGTCGTGGGTGACGACGACCGTCGTACCGGCGTGACTGAGCACGATGGGTTGACCAAAGAAGTTGGCACCGACGATGGTGAGCACTCTGGTCTTGCCGGCGACGGCGTAGCCCTTGACGAGCCTTGCCGTGGGCACGGCCGGTGGCGACGTCGCCAGCGTCGTGGTCGTGGTGGCGGGCGTCGCCGTCACGTTGACCGTGAAGACGAATCTTCCCTTGTCGCCGTGCTGGTCGCTCGTCGTACCTCGCACGGTGTATGCGCCGGCAGCGAGCGCGCCACTCGTCGTGATGAGACCACTGGCGCTCACGACGAGTGCCGGTGCCCCAGACGTCTGGACGAAGCTGACCGGACCATCATTTCTTGAGACGGTGAGTTGCTTGGTGTACGTCGAGGTCACGTTGGCCACGAGCGACGTCGACGTCGGCGCGTTCTGCGTGATGACCCCCACCGTCAACGTGAAGATGTACGTGCCGAGCCCACTCGATGCGTCGGTCACGGAGCCTTTCGCGACGTAGGTCCCGGCCGCGAGCGTCCCGTTGGTCGTGACGAGACCGGTTGCACTCACCACCAGTTCGGGCGCGCCGCTCGCCTGGACGTAGGAGGTCACCCCGACGTTGCCAATGACGTTGAGCTGCTCTGAGTACGTGGCGACGTTGGGCACTTTCACGTAACTGGTGATTGGCGGCGCCTGAAAAATGGTCCCCACGACGAGCGTGATGCTGAAGGTTCCCGTGTTGCCGTGCGCGTCGGCGGTCGTACCCGACGCTGCGTAGGTGCCGGGCGCCAGTTGACCGCTGGTCGTGAGGAGACCAGATGCACTCACCAGGAGGCTCGGCGCGCCGACGCTCTGGGCGAAGGTGACGGCGCCATCGTTGTTGGCGACCTCGAGCTGATCGGAATAGGTCGCCGTGGCGCTCACGGTGACGGGTACCGTGATCGGGTTGTTCAAGAGTCCACACACGTAGTCACCGTCGTAGCCCCTCGACGGATACTGAATGAGCGCCACCCGTCCACCGGTGAACGAGGGCAAGGTGCAATTGGCCTGGGCCTGCACGATGTCACCGGCGCCGGGAATCCACACCGGTAGGTCGGCGAGCGCCGCGACCGATCCTCCCGTGATGCCCTGCCACATTGACGAGGTCGAATAGAAACCGATTGAGGAAACGTGCACGCTCTGCAAATACGCAACCTCACCTTCGAGCATCGCGGCGTCATTCGCCGCCGACGCGGCGCTGGGCCCGTAGCTGTCGGCCTTGGTCTCCCACGCGTTGCCGGTCTCCACGTCGAGCCACCACGGTGACGTGATCGCCGCGACGTTGGGTGACGCGACGCCGTCGACGTTCTCGGCCTGGACGACGTCGGCGTAGGACGCAACGCCGGCATTCCAGCCGTAGTCGTACGCGCAGGGCACGGAGTTCGCCCCGCGACAGACCCTCGGCGACTGTTGCGTGCTGGGCCAGTCCCCGTTGCCGATCGGCCCGCCGTTGCCGCTATTCAGATAGAAGGCCGGCACCGGGTTCGTGGCGCCCCGGGCCCAGTTCAGTTCTCGATCGAGGCACTTGTTCACCGTGAACGGCGCGCCATCGTTGACGCCCACGACGCCGAATCCCGGAGATGGTGGAAAGACACTGTTGCATTGAGGCCAACTGATGTCATATCCGGTCGACGAAGCGGGCAGCGGATTACTGGCGGCAATGGCGAGTGTGGCGGTCGCGACAGTCAGTAGTGCCACCGTCACCGCAGAAACCACCCACGCCCTTGGGGGACGGTGCATACGATTCCACGCTAGCGCCACACTCCGTCAAGTGATCAGCAGCTGCAACAACTGCAGGCAGCGCCCGACTCAGCTTTGTTGCGTCACGCGTCGCGCAATCTCTACACACGTCGCATTCGAAGTGACCACAACGTTCGCTACTGCGTCGTCACCG
>Ga0182013_10002062_pt1 | contig 26718 bp, 24 predicted proteins | sample 612S2MmetaG_FD_120487 | JGI IMG/M metagenome (GOLD analysis project Ga0182013, IMG submission 120487) | Permafrost microbial communities from Stordalen Mire, Sweden - 612S2M metaG | ecosystem: Environmental > Terrestrial > Soil > Wetlands > Permafrost | place: Sweden: Stordalen | collected...
AAACGGAGGCGCGCCTCGAGTGCTTCGCGGGTTGCCGTGTTGAACGATTGCGCCAACGTCTCTACTCCGAAGACGGATGCATTATTCCACGATCATGGGGCGGTGGTTGGCGGAAGCGTTCGCGGCTTCGGCCAGCACCTCATCCTGGCGCATTCGCTCATCGGCATGCTCATCGAGTTCAAGCACGACGGGGCGTGGCCGGCGCAACGTAAGAATCTCATCGAGAATACGGTCGGCAAGCAGGCGTTTAGGCATCTCGTGGAGTTCGATGGACGTCGTCAACGTGAGAAATGTCGCCGCGTTCGAATCGGCTTCGATTCCCACACCATCGCCGGTTACGGTATTGACGATAATCGCGTCCGCGCCTTTGCGCAGAAGCTTGGAGCGCCCATTCTCCATACGATTCTCTGTCTCCGCGGCGAAGCCAACGATCAGTTGGCCGGGACGCCGTCGCCGCACAACCTCGGCGAGAATGTCTTCTGTGGGAGCCAATTCCAGCGTAATCGGACCGGTGCGCTTCAGCTTCTGATCGGAAACGGCAACAGGGCGATAATCGGCCACCGCGGCCGCCTTGATCACCAGTGTGGCTTCATGCAACCGCGCAAGAACGGAGTCCTTCATCTCTTCGGCAGTCGTCACTTTGACCAACTCGCAATGTGCCGGCGGATGCAACGCCGAGGGCCCGCTGATCAGAATCACCTTGGCGCCTCGGCTTCGCGCCGCATCGGCCAGAGCATAGCCCATTTTTCCGCTGGAACGGTTGCCGATAAACCGGACAGGATCCAACGCCTCGCGCGTTCCCCCGGCAGTGACGAGCACAATCTCACCGGCCAGGTCATGACGATGCCCCATGGCGCTGAACACCGTGTGGGCGATCGCTTCGGGCTCTGCCATGCGTCCGGCCCCCACCATGCCGCAGGCCAGCGCACCCGTTCCAGGCTCGATGATCTGCACGCCACGGCGGCGAAGCGTTTCAAGGTTGGCCTGCGTCGCGGGATGCTCCCACATGTTCACATTCATGGCTGGAGCCACCAAGACAGGGGCGCGCGTTGCCAGATACATCGTGCTCAGGAAATCGTCGGCGATGCCGTTGGCGAATTTGGCCAGAATGTTTGCAGTGGCCGGAGCCACCACCAAAGCATCCGTCGACAACGCTTCGTCGATGTGCTCGATGCCGTTCTGTTCCGCGGGAGTTGCGGAAGAGTCTGCCTCGTCCCAAAGGCTCGTAACGACTTTATAGCCCGTGAGTGAAGAGAAGGTCAGCGGCTGGATAAACTTGCACGCAGCGGCGGTCATGACGACGTGGACTTCAAGACCCTGGCGCTGCAGCGCACGCACCAACTCCGCCGCTTTGTAGGCGGCAATTCCGCCGCTCACGCCGACAGTAACCCTCATCGCTCGATTGTAGAACAGTCCTCGACGCACGGGGCGCCGAAGCCCGCGGGGCGTGGTGCGCCCGTTCAGCTCAGCAGAATGGGAACCGCCGGGCCTTCAATCAACGGCTTTTGCACCTCGGTCGCAGTCTTGACATAGGAGATTTTGCCCGCGTTAATCTCGTCCTGGGCGATACGGCAAACTTTGTTGGATTGGCTGGCAACCAGGGCGTGCGATCCGCCCTGCAACTGCCGGGCCCGTCGTGCGGCTACCAGTACCTTGCGGTAATTCGAGTCGAACTGGGTCTCAATCGTCATCCGGATCATCTCCAAAGGGAAGTTGCTGCTGGCCAGAGGTTCCGTCGATCCCGAAAGCCTCCAGCACAGGTTTGAGCCGATCCTGCGAATTATGTTGCAAACAGGCCGCGGCGACCTCCAACACCCGGCGCGACCGGTAAGCAATGGCTTCGCCGTTCCGATAGAACCGCTCCGCCAGCACAATCGCCTCCAATTGTGCCACCGCCCGATCGAGGATGTCGTTGACCAAAATATAGCCGTACTGGCGATAATTCTCAATCTCCTGGCTGGCTTCAGACAAGCGCCTGTAGAGTTCGGCCTCGTTCACCACCCCCTCAGCTCGGCTCCGATTCCGCAACCTGGTCCGCAAAACCTTGGGGTTCGGCGGCAGAACGAAGATGCTCACGGCTTCAGGCATTTTGCTCCGGACCTGCGCTGCGCCCTGCACGTCGATGTCGAGCAGCAGATCGTGACCCGCGGAACGCGCCTCGCTCAAAGACTGCCGCGCGGTACCGTAAAACTGCCCAAAAACCTCGGCATGCTCGAGAAAGACATCGGCCGCGATCATGCGTTCGAACTCTTCGCGCGTGGTGAAGTTGTACTCGCGGCCGTTTTCTTCGGAACCACGCGGGGCGCGCGTCGTCCAGCTAATGGCGAAATCCACCCCGCTTACCTGCTTGCGCAGCTCGCTGACGAGAGTGCTTTTCCCTGATCCCGACGGCGCCGAAATAATGAAAAGAATTCCTGCCACGTTTGTCCTTAAGAGCGAGTCGATTCGCTCGTGTTTCGCCTGAGTCCCTAATCCCTGGTCCCTTAGTCCCTGACCCCTGATCTCTTACACCTGATCCCTGGTTCATTCCACGTTCTGGATCTGTTCGCGCGCCTTCTCTATTTCGGCTTTCATCGCCAGTCCCAGCTCAGTCATGCGCGTGCCTTTGCCACCCACGCCGCCGGTCTTCGAAAGCATGGTGTTGGCTTCGCGATTCATCTCCTGGAGCAGAAAGTCGAGCTTCTTGCCTACTTCGCCGCCGGCCGCGAGCAGTTCCCGGAAGTGCCCGACGTGAGCATGCATGCGCGCCAACTCCTCCGACACGTCGCTGCGTTCCACGATGACGGCCACTTCCTCCAGCAGGCGCTGGCGATTGAACTCGGGGCCGGTTGCCGCCAACAGGCGCTGCGCGAGCCGGTCCTGAAAGCGCTGCTCGATCTCTGGGCGTAGTTCGGCGACGCCGTTGGTGGCCTCGGTCAGCCGGTCAAGCGTACTGTTCAGGATTTCAGCAAGGGCTTCGCCCTCACGCGACCGCATGGTCTTCAATTCCTGAAGCAGCGGGCCAATCTGCGCGCGGACACTGTCGGCCAGGGCAGTCAAATCCTCATCTGCGCGATTCTCGGTCTGTAGAGCACCGGGCAGGCGCAGGATGACATTCAGATCGGGCTCGCCTTCAAGTCTGAACTCTGTGCGCGCCGCTTCAAACGCGGCAAGATAGCCAGACACCAGGTCAAGATTGAAACCCGACTTCTGCTGCGAACTGCGATCGACCGAAATCGTGAGATCCACATGTCCACGCACCAGCGCATCTTTGATGGCCTTGCGCAGTTCAATCTCCAGCGCGTCCAACCCGTTGGGAATGCGCAATTGCACGTCGAGAAATCGATGATTCACGCTCTTGAGACTGAGGGTGTAACTCAACTGGTCTTGCACGCGCACCTGAACGCGCGCATATCCCGTCATCGAATAAATTGCCATCTTCTTGCTACTCCTGCGGGCCTTGCACGAGCGCCGAAGCGAGCTCGGGTGGTTCCTCCACCAGCGGGAGATTGGCCTCGGCCTCGGGCATATCTCTGAACTGAAGATGGTAAAGGCGTTGGTACGTTGGCGACGAAATCAGAAGTTCGTCGTGAGAGCCGACGGCCGTGATGCGGCCATCTTCGAGAACGGCGATGCGGTTGGCGCGGCGAATGGTAGATAGGCGATGCGCGATGACCACTACGGTCCGGCCCTGCATCAGGTTGGCGAGTGCCGTCTGCACGAGCGACTCACTCTCGGCGTCAAGCGCAGAGGTCGCTTCATCCAGAATCAGAATGGGCGCGTCTTTGAGAATTGCCCGCGCAATGGCCAGCCGCTGGCGTTCCCCGCCGGATAGCCGAAAGCCCTTTTCGCCGATCACCGTGTCGTATTGTTGGGGCATGCGCAAGATAAAGTCGTGGGCCAACGCATTTTTCGCGGCCTGCTGAACCAGGGATGCCTTCACATCTGGTTGACCGTACGCAATGTTGTTGCGCACCGTGTCGTTGAACAGGATCGTCTCCTGAGTTACCTGGGCCACCTGGCGGCGCAAAGAGGCCAAAGTGAGCTCGCGAATATCCTGACCATCGATCTTGATGCTGCCCGATGTGACATCGAAAAAGCGCGGAATCAAATTCACGAGCGTGGATTTGCCCGCGCCGCTTGGACCAACCAGCGCCAGCAACTCGCCGGCGCGAACTTCCAGATCCACGTTGTGCAGAATCTGGTGCTCGCCCTCCTCTGTCGAATAAGAAAAACCCACGTCTTCAAACCGCAGAGACTGCGCAAATCCCTTGAGGCTGGCCGCGTGGTGCATTTCCTTGACGTCGTCTTCGGTGTCGAAGAAACCGAAGATCGAAGACGACGCGCCCATCGCCTGCTGGAAGAAGTTATAGAAGTACGCAAACTTACGCACCGGATCGTAGAGCTTGAAGAGCAGAATAATGAATGCGCCAAACATGCCCATGGTCATGCGGCCGTGCAGAATCTCGTTGCGGCCGATGAACAGAAACATCGCGATGGCAATCGCACCCACTGTATCCATTAGCGGAGAGCTGATCGACTGAATGCGTACACTGCGCAGGTTGGCGCGGAAGAGCCTGCCGGCCGCTTTCTTGAAGCGAAGCACCTCCCACAGCTCGGTGCTGAAGGCCTTCACAATGCGGTTGCCGGTGACCGTCTCATGCAGAATGTTCTGGATCTCGGCGAGCTTATCCTGGCCCGAGCGAGTTCTCGACCGCACCTCGCGTCCAATCCTTCGCGATGAGGTGATGACGACGGGGATAAACAACACCAGGGCCCAGCTCAGTTGCCCGCCCAGCTTCACCACCAGCACAACGCCGACCAGAAACGTAAAGAATTGTTGTAGGAACTCCCCGATCACCGAACTGACCGCAAATTGCACCTTGTCCACGTCGTTAATCAGCGTGGAAAGAATTGTGCCGGTTGCGTGCTTGTGAAAGAAGCTCGACGAGCGCCGCAGGGTCGCTTCGTAAAGGTGATTACGCAAATCGGTGATCAGCCCAAATCCTGCGTAGCTGACCAGATACGTGCCCAGATAATCCGCAAGGCCCTTCAGAAGCGTGGAGACCACGAGCGCAAACGCAACCACAACCCAGGCATTATGCATGTGCAGAAAGTGCGGCACCAACGCGCGCAGATCGAATTGCCATCGGCTGTTTTTCAACCCCAGCAGAATCGGCCCTTCGGGCGCGTCGGGCCGCATTACCTGGTCAAAGATAGGTTGAAACAGCAGAGTTCGAAACGAGTCCAGCCCACCCACAATCGCCAGCAATAACACGCCCGGAATCCACTCCAGCGTGTAAGGGAGCCCGTAGCGCAGCAGGCGCAGGAAGTTCTTCATGCCGGCTGGCCCGCATCACGACGTGCGCGCCTTGCGTCGTCCCACCGGAATGAAATGGAAAACCTCATTCCAACATTGTACTTGGAAAGCAGCCGTTTTCTCTTGGGGACAGCGATCACCTGGGTGCCCCCGGTCTCGTGTTTGAGACCGGGAAAGCATAACCCTTCTGCGAGCCGGGTACCCCATCCATTTCACAGTTTCATCGTGAATTCTGTGGGAAACCACCGAAGCTCAACGACTCAATAGGCCTGCAAATCCGCAATCGCCTTCAGAATCGTTTCGGGTTGAGGCAGAATCGCGTCCTCGAGCACAGGCTGGTAAGCCACAAACGTATCCATCGCGCCCACCCGGCGCACTGGAGCATCGAGATGCTCAAACAACTCGTCGGCAATGCGCGCTGCGATCTCGGCTCCATAACCCCAACTGATCATGTCTTCATGAGCTACGATTACGCGGCTCGTCTTGCGAACCGATTTCGCAATCGCTTCCCAGTCGTAGGGACTCAGCGTGCGCAGATCGAGCACCTCCACGTCGATCCCCTGCGCCTGCGCCTTTTGCGCTGCCTGCAAAGCGCGCGGAACAATCGCGCCATAGGTGACCAGCGTGATGTGAGTTCCTGGCCGAACGATCCTGGCTTTGCCGAATGGAATAGCAAAATCCGGCCCAGGGTAAGGCGCGCGGCCATAGGTCTCGCGATAGAGACGCTTGTGCTCCAGGAACAAAACCGGGTCGTCGCAACGAATTGCCGTACGCAAGAGACCATTCGCATCCAGCGCATTCGAGGGGAAAACCACGCGCAGTCCCGGAATATGCGTGAAGATGCTCTCGCCGCACTGCGAGTGATAAATGGCGCCGCCTGTGAGATAGCCGCCGATGGGCACGCGGATCACAGTGGGTGCGGCCCACGCGCCGTTGGAACGCCAACGCATAAGCGCCAATTCATTGTGGATCTGGTGCATGGCGGGCCAGATGTAGTCGAAGAACTGGATCTCCACAACCGGCTTCATGCCCCGCGTTGCGTACCCCACGGCCCTGCCCACGATGTTGGCCTCAGCGAGCGGCGAATTGAATACGCGTTCGGAACCGAATTCAGCCTGCAATCCAGCCGTCAATTTGAAAACCCCGCCCTTGCCCTTCACCTCAGACAGCGCGGTCTCGCGGCTCGCGTCGGCGACGTCTTCACCATAAACAACAATGCGCGGATCGCGGCGCATCTCGTCGTGAAGGCAGGCATTGATCAGGTCGGCCATGGTCCGGGGAGTACTTCCCTTTTCGCGGCCGGTCTTGCCTCCACCAGCGGACGAGCTACCCGGCGTCTCAACCTCTTCTGTCGCAAAAAGCGAACTGGCCGGATCAAGGTCCTCAGAGTAAACATGCAGCGGAATGCTCTCCACTTTGGGCAACGGATCTTCAAGTGCGCGCGTGGCCGCTTCTTCGGCCTCATGATCCAATTCTTTTTCCAGGGCGTTGATCTGCTCGTCGGTCAGAATCCCTTCGCGCAGCAACCGCATCTGCATCTTCGCCAGCGGGTCGCGCATGGCGTCTGCTTCGCGCTCCGCACTCGAGCGGTAAAGCTTGTCATCATCTGAAAGCGAGTGCGAATAGGGCCGCACTACATGCCCATGGACAAAGGCCGGTCCAAGCCCCGCGCGGCAATGCGCCACAGCTTCTTGAAACGCACGCAGGCTGGCTTCCGGGTCGGTTCCGTCGATCTCAGCAAAATAGAAGTTGGGAAAATTGGCAACCAGCCTGGAAATGTTCCCGCCCGGCGTGTTTACTTCAACCGGAACGCTGATGGCGTAGCCGTTGTCTTCCACGCAGAAGACGACCGGAAGTCTCCTATTCGAAGCAGTGTTGATCGCCTCCCAGAACTCGCCTTGCGACGTGGAGCCTTCGCCGAGCGAGGTGAAGACGACCTCGTCGCCATGAAACTCAACATCGTGAAATGCTCGGTAGTCTCCATCGGCCTTAGCGGCCGCTTCCGGATGATGGCTGAAGTAGCGGCCGGCCTCGGCACACCCCACCGCATGCAGCAACTGGGTCGTGGTCGACGACGATGTACTCACAATGTGCAGCGGGCGGCTGCTCCAGTGGGTCGGCATCTGGCGGCCACCGCTGGCCGGGTCGCCCGAGGCGCCAACCGCCTGCAAAAGCATTTCCGTCGGCGTCACGCCCAGGGTCAGACACAACGCGCGATCGCGGTAATATGGGAAAAACCAGTCGTAGCCAGGTCGAAGCGCAAGAGCCGCGCCCACCTGAAGCGCCTCGTGCCCGGCCCCGGAAACCTGAAAGAAAACTTTCTGCTGGCGTTTGAGGAGAATCTCACGGTCGTCCACGGCGCGGGAGAGATACATCAGCCGGTACATATGAACCAGTTGCTCCGGGCCGAGACCGCCCACTGTTGGCTCGTGCATGCGCACACTCGAAATGGCCAGTTCCATTCCCGTCATTCTCCAAAAACCTTAGTTCCACAGGCCCTTGCGAATCCGGCACATGACACTCGCCAGGATCCCCTCAAGCCCCTTGCACGTGGTATTTGGGCTTGTTTCCGCCCCAAAACACCGTCTATTTCAAAAAAGCCAAACTGATTGTAGCAATCCGATCCGGAATCGAAAAGTGCCGGCCTTGCCCCAGTACCGCGACAATCGCTAGACCCGCAACATTATCGCTTGAGCAGCGGTGGGGGAGGCCGATAGGGAGCCGTACCCCGCACGGAATAACTCATCTTGTCTTTGATGGTGTGCGCCAGCTTTTCGATCTCTGCAACTTTGCGCAACTGATTGGACGAAAGCACACCCGGGTCGTTGCGCTCGATCTCACCATTCAGGTTGTTCACCAGGCGGAGCAGCTTATCGGTATCGGAAACCATCGACTTTTGGCGCTCGGCATTCAGCACGTTGAGCAGGCGCTCCGCATCGACGTCGTTGTCTCCGTTGGGATCTTCTAAAGTCCCCGGAGCGGTGGAGCCGGGTAGCTGGAAGACTGGGTTACGCTGCACTTGCCTGCCGCCCACCGCGATCGGATAAAACGCAAAACCCATCGCAATCACGAGCACAAGCGCACCCGGATTTCGCCCCAGGCTCGAGCCTTTCGATGACGATCGGATCAGAAATGAAAGCATCATCCTTGGTCTCAATTGTGAAGCAAATACTGTTCGTGTCCAGCGAATCAGTTGGCGCGGACGGTGAGCTCCATTTCTTCCTTCACGTTGTGTGCCGTGATTTCCATCTCGTCCAGTTTGCGAACCAGGTCGGGAAAAAGAGGTTCGTCCGTAGCTCTTCTCAATTCCGATTTAAGTTCTCCGGCGAGTTTGAGCAGCTTCGCCGTGCCTTCAGTAATGCGTCTCCTGCGTTCGGCATTGGCCGCAGCGTAAGTTTTTGTTTTCGAAGCCCGATCCATCATTCTCGTTTGCTCAACGGCATCGGGCGGCTGGTTGATTGGTGTCGGAAGGTCGATACGATCCGTGCGTAGCGCCCCGCCCGGTGTGGCGGGATTCTGCCCAACCGCCGCAAGAGCCCCAACGACAAAAAGGACGGCAGCGAGCAGGGGCCTTCGCGGCTTTCGCAGAATGCGAGCAGCCTTGCGCTCGCTTGAAGCAGAACCCCGATGTATGTTTCGCCAATCGCGCATGGCAATCCTAACCGTGCAGCAGGCAAATCGCCCTCAGTTCGCCCCCGCGGTGAGTCTCATCTTCTCTTTCACACTGTGGGCCAGTTTTTCGATCTCATCCGCCTTGCGGATAACGCTGAGCGAGAGCGTATCCTTGGTCGTTTTGTCGACCTCGGTTTTCAGATCCGTAGCCAGCTTGAGCAGCTTCGCACTGTCATCCGCAAGCTGTTTTCTGCGCTCCAGATTGGCGGCATCGAAATTCTGTCTATCAGCTTGATTCGGCGTGAAGGCTACCGGCCCGCTGGCGGTCCAGGCTCGATCCGGGCTGGGTTGGCCCGGCGGCTGGCTGTTGCTCGATTGCTGGCCGTTCTGTTGATTTTGCCCGGCAGCCAGCAGGACACCCCCGGCAATGAGGAACGCCGTTAATCCCGAGTTCCGCTTCGCCCATCGCGTTCGCGTTTTGCTTTGCTGCACGGAATCCTCCTTGCATCCATTGCGTGATGATGGCTTTAGAAAACGACAATGACGATCAACCCGGGCCCGGCGTCAGCTTCATTTTTTCCTTGATGTTATGCGCCAGACGCTCAATTTCATCGGCCTTGCGGATCACGGATAACGAGAGCGTGTCCTTGCTTGCCTTGTCGACCTCAACCTTCAAATCGGCGGTCAGTTTGACCAGCTTTTCCGTATCGTCTGCGATCTGCTTTTTGCGCAAGGCGTTCGCGGCTGCATAGTTCTGCGATTTGCTTTGCTGCTCCCGCATCTCCATCTGCTGGTTCGCGTCCGGCAAGCGGTTGACCTCCGGCAAAAGCACACCCGTAGGCCTGGGAGGTGGTGGCGACAGAGGAGTTTGAGTATTGTTCTGGGCGCCTGCCAACATCGACGACACGCAAAGCAAACCGATTACCAGAAAAACCTTCGCCGGTCTGTGGGCGGCACGTCTCGCCGTCCGTATTTGGCCCATGTCGGGGAAAGGATCACGAATCGGCTGCATCGAAAAACTCCTGAGGTGCACCGGTGCCGGATTTGGATTTTGTCCTGCAGAACGCCACCGTTGCCACCAGCCAGGCCTCACGCTCTCCAGCCCCTGCGCCGGTGTGAATACAGCCTGGCTCTGCCTGCGCACAGTCTAGTCTAGAAACAGGAGTTTAGGATGCACCCTTTTTTAAGTGCAGTTTTGGTTGCATCGAGATCGGGCCTGTTTGCCGAAGGCCGATTTCTCGGCAAAGTTCTTGATGAGTGGATTTACGACACTCAAGAGTTCATTCGCACCAAAGTGCCACACCTGCTCGTAGTTGCTCTTATCGCCTTTATCCTGAGCAGGTTATTGCGCATGATTACCACGAATATGGTGCGCGCGGCCGAGCGCCATGCAGCCGCGCCTGAGCGGGTGGGGCAGGTGCGCACTCTCTCCGGCGTCATCCGCACCACCGGCCTGGCTATTATCGGGCTCATTGCGGGATTGCAGTTCCTCGCCGCCCTGGGGGTCAACCTGGCTCCCCTCCTCGCCTCGGCCGGTGTCGCCGGCATTGCCATCGGCCTCGCCGCCCAGAACATTGTCAAAGACATGCTCAACGGCGTGCTCATCCTGATTGAAGACCAGTTCAACGTTGGCGACACGGTTCGCGTAGCTGGCCTGACTGGCGCCGTGGAGGGAATGACCCTCCGCAAAACCACCGTGCGCGATGGTGACGGTACGCTTTACGTCATTCCCAACTCGCAGATCACAACCGTAGCCAATCTCAGCGTTGGCTACTCGGTCGCCACCATCAACGTCAGCGTCGACTTCTCCGCTAATCCCGACGAAGTAATGAAGCTGCTCAAAGCAACAGCGATGGAGATTCGCAGCAGCGATCAATTCAAGTCCGTTTTTGTCGCAGACCCACAGATTCTCGGCGTCGACGCAGTCAAAGGCTCCGAAATGATCTTCCCCGTCGTCTTCAAGACGCTGGCCAACCAGCAATACGCCCCGGTCCGTGAATTCCGCCGCCGTGTGCGTCTGAGCCTGGAACAGAATCACCTTTTGCCAGGCGACCCGAACCGGGTCTTCCGGACTTTTGGCGGCACCGAAGATGCGCCCGTCCCCAACCGCGCCGTCCACGAGCCGAATGCTGCTCCCGACCCGACAGCCCTGAAGCCGCACGAGACAAATCCCTTCTCCGGCGAATGAACCCGCCTCTTCAGCCCTTTGGGCAGGCTGGAAATTGGTGCTCCAGGTGCCTCGCATTTGCGGACCGGGGCAAGCCCAAATGTCCTTGCGAGCGAAGAGCGAGCGTCTGCCGCACCGCAGGTGCTTGCCACGCCCTGCGCGGCCCTGCCACACTAGAGAGTGCACACCCAGACAATCGTCATTCTCGACTTTGGCTCGCAGTACACGCAGCTGATTGCGCGCCGCATCCGTGAGCAAAACGTCTTCTCGGTGGTGCTTCCCTGCACTGCTCCGCTCGAAGACATCCGAAGCCACAATCCAATCGGCGTGATTCTCTCGGGGGGGCCGTCGTCGGTCTACGACGCCGATGCGCCCGACGCGGATACGGCAATCCTGCACCTCGGCGTACCCGTGCTCGGCATCTGCTACGGACTGCACTTCATCGTGCATCACCTTGGCGGCAAGGTGAAGCCAGGCGTGCTGCGCGAGTACGGCCATGCGCAGGTAACCATTGAAGACGCTTCGTGCGCGCTCTTTGCCGGCTTGCCCACCACCATGCAGGTGTGGATGAGTCATGGCGACGAAGCCGAAACTCTGCCCGTCGGCTTCCATCGCACGGCTATCACCTCGAACGCGCTCGCCGGTATCGCCGACGAACAGCGCCGCATCTGGGCCGTGCAGTTTCACCCCGAGGTGCACCACACCCCACTTGGCCCGCAACTGATCCGCAACTTTGTCTTCAACATCTGCGGCGCACCCGGCGATTGGACCCCGGCGCATTTCATACAGACCACAGTAGAAGCGATTCGCGCCAAAGTCGGCGCCGGGCACGTGATCTGCGGGCTCTCCGGCGGCGTAGACTCGTCGGTTGCGGCCATGCTGGTCCACAAGGCCATCGGCAGCCAGCTCACCTGCATCTTCGTAAACAACGGCGTACTGCGCAAAAACGAATTTGCCAGCGTCCAGAAGAACCTGCGCGAGAAGCTCGGCCTGAATATCGTGGCCGTCGATGCCGGCCAGCGCTTCCTGGCGCAACTGGCCGGCGTTACCGATCCTGAAACCAAGCGCAAGCGCATTGGCGCAGAGTTCATCGCAGTCTTCGACGACGAAGCTCAGCGCATCGCTAAAGATACCGGCGGCGTCGACTGGCTCGTTCAAGGCACCCTCTACCCCGACGTAATCGAGTCGAGCAGCGTTAAAGGGCCGAGCCAGACCATCAAAAGCCACCACAACGTGGGCGGATTACCGCTGGGCATGAAACTGAAACTCATTGAGCCGCTGCGCGATCTCTTCAAAGACGAAGTGCGCCGCATCGGACGGGACCTCGGCATGCCTGAAGACGTTCTCGGACGTCAGCCATTTCCCGGCCCCGGCCTTGCTGTCCGCATCCTCGGCGAAGTGACCGCCGACCGCGTCGCCCTGCTGCAAGAGGCCGACGAGATCGTGGTCGCGGAAATCAAGGCTGCCGGCCTCTACAACAAAATCTGGCAGAGCTTCGCTGTGCTGCTCCCCGTAATGACGGTGGGCGTAATGGGCGACCAGCGGACTTACGCCTACACTTGCGCCGTCCGGGCCGTCCATTCCGAAGACGGCATGACCGCCGACTGGACGCCGCTCCCCTACGAGGTCCTCAAGCGCATCTCCAGCCGCATCGTCAACGAGGTCCGCGGCATCAACCGCGTCGTCTACGACATCACCTCAAAACCCCCCGGCACCATCGAGTGGGAGTGAGGACTGTCCGTCGAGGCGGGCGCAGATTCGCCGCCATTCTTGCCGGATTTGCGTAGATCTTCATCTCCAAACTGAAAATAGGAATAAATTGCGGGCGCCAGATCCCTCAAATATGCCATGGCTTTCGGAATATGCCATAATGATGCTGGAGTGGCAAAATATGACCGATACGGTAGTTCTCGGGGAAAGCGGCAGAATCGTTCTTCCGGCCAGCATACGCAATCAGTTCGATCTCAAGACTGGAGACCGTTTGACCGTCATCGTGAAGGACAGCCACATTGAAATCTTGAGCATGCAGATGGCTCTCAAAGAAATCAGGGATTCGATCATCGCGGAACGCGGAAGCCTTGACGGCCTTCTCGACGAGTTCCTGGAGGAACGTCGTGAAGAGGCGCGCCGCGAACAGCCCGACAATGACTAGCATCGTGCTCGACTCTTCGGCGGTTCTCGCGATGGTGTATGGCGAGCCTGGCGGCGCCAAAGTTCATGAGGCTATCGTTTCGTCGTTGTTGTCGATCTCGATCAGCGCCGTAAACTTGTGCGAAGTCCTGGTGAAGCTCAGCCAGAAAAGCCCAATCATGTCGCCGCAGAAATTGAAGGCTATATTGCCCGGAGTCGCGGTTGTACCCTTCGGCGAGGGCGAAGCGGAGCAGGTTGCCGCTTTGGCGAAACGCTGCCCTGATATTTCTCTCGGAGATCGTGCCTGCCTTGCGTTGGCCATAAACCTGGACGCCCCGGCTTGGACGACAGACAAGATCTGGGCGAAAATGCCAGTCGGGGCCAGGTTGGAGATGCTTCGATAGGTCCGCTACTCCGCCCGGGGCCGCGTGTACCAACCGAACATTGCCGTCCCAAGCGCAATAACTCCCAGCATACCGAACCAGGTGAAACGGGCCATCTGGCTGACTTGCGCAATGCGCGCTTCGACTTCCCGCATGCTGCGACCCGCCAGCACAAATCCGGGCTGAGGTCCGTTGACGCGTTCGACAACTGCCGCGATACGCACTGCGTGGGAATGCGGAATCGGCTCCCACGTGACCCGTTCCTCCCCATGGCTGCGAACAAAGTCGAAGACGCCTTGGGGTGGCGCCGGCGTCTGGCCGTTGAGTTGGGCGTTGGAGCCGAGTGCATGGCCTTGATCGTCGTACACGATGAGGAAGGGCGAAAGGCTTTGGCCCATGTCGACAACCCCGCCGCTCTGAAGAAGCGCGCCCTGGTGCAACCCGTCTGTGACGCCATATCGGTTAAGGATAGCCGCCAAATCTGTCGACATCTGGATCTGCGGGTCGTTGGCGCCCTGGCGCAGAACCTGCTGTGGAATCGCGTAGAGCGCCAGCGCGAGGCCGGTGGAGAGAGCGGCCAATACAACCGCGTTATAGACAAGAACCGGACGGGCAAACGTATCGCGCAGCATGGCGAGATGCTCCTTGACCAGTGAAATGCAAAGATCCGTTACTGTGAGCGCAACCAGGTCACGGCGTACAAGATCGTCGTCTTCGACCGCATCGCGGAACGTCCGCAGCATTGCCTCTGCATTGCGTTTCCGAAACCCCGCTGGATACAAATGAAGTGCCCGACTGTAAGCCCTGATGAGACGTTCGTCTTGTGTCTTGAGTGGTTTCATGATCGGCCTCCTTGCGGAAGAAGACCCAGAGAACGAGCCGAGCTGACGGCGGCATCGAGGCGGTTCAGTTCCGAGGCCAAAACGGATTCGCCCAGACGCGTCAACCGGTAGTAGCGGCGACGCTCGTCGTCAGTCATGCCGGTTTCTTCCACCAGGCCGTCGCGCATCATGCGGTCGAGCGAGCCGTAGAGCGTGCCAGGGCCCATCTTGACGCTGCCGCCGGCAGGCATCCGCACATCCTTCATGATCTGATATCCGTGCTTGCCGTTCGCGGAGCGCCTGCCGTTACGGGAGCCCGGTTCGGCTTCTTCCGCAAGGGAAAGCAGGATGGCGAATACGGCAGACGTGGGGGGCGTTCTTTGCGGAACTATGGTTGCCATGAATGCACTATATATCCACTGCGGATATATCCGCAACAGAAATATTCTCATTCTTTGCGGCCAGCAATATCGGGTTATTGGCCCTCGAGGGGGGTGCCTGTTCTGAGATGGAGCGCAGCGACTTCGCGAGTAAGCGATTCCAGTCGTGCAATCAACTCTGTGTGGCGCTTGTCGTCGACAGAGGGTTCGAACGCTTCCACATAGAAGGTGCCATTCGGCTCCAGTTCGCAGCAACGCACCTGGTGAAACCCCTCAAAGCCCTGGCGATGAATTACGGAAAGCAACTCTTCCCGGGTGAGTGCTTCGCGATTGATGGCCTTCGCATCGAGCTGGCCATTGCGAATCAGCACAGCAGAGCGCCCCTCCAACATTCGGGTCAACCGCCCCGACCGGAAAAGGATCCTGACCACAATCCAGTTGATGGCGAGTAGCCCGAAGGCTCCGATGATGCCTCCGGTCACCGAATTGTCGTCACCGATGATCGCGTTCTGCACTGTATTTGAGAGCGACAGCAGCACCACAAGGTCGAAGGGATTAAGCTGCGCCAATTCGCGTTTGCCGAAGATGCGCAAGAGCACGACCAGGACGAGGTAGACAACGACCGGCCGCGCCAGCTTCTCGAGCACAGGAAGCGGCAACTGAAACATGTGTTGCATAACTTGGGGAAGCATGAGACGAGCTTAGTACAGAAACGGACACAAACAGCCGACTGTATCGGTTTACTGCGAATGTACGCTGCCCGCACCGGCCACTGGCCTCCGAGCTACTTTGTACCGGGATTCACCGAGTCCGCCATCTGGTAGTCCTGGTAGGTGGCAACGAATACGGTGTGGCGAATGGAGTAGCGTGCCGCGTAGTTGTCGCCGTTCGGCACCACCTCGGTGATGGTAAAGCTATCGGCTGGTAGCATGCGTTCCCTTCCGTCGATCACCAGCGGTGCGTAATCGATGCGCATGTCTTCCTGGTGCACAAAGTCGGTCGGCTTCAGTCCGGCCTGCGTGATCAGTCGCACGATGACGCCGGTATCGGGGTCGATGAAAAGCTCTCCGCGATAGGAAACGGTTGCTTTGAAGTCCTTCCAATCGGTTGCGGTTTGGAAGTTGGCTCCGGTGCCTTCATAGCCCATGCGGCCCGTATCGCCAGTGACCGGAAAACAGCAATAGTTCACGACGTAATTCGACTTTTTCTTATCGATCGCGAAGGAGAAAACTGCGAAGGGCTTGCCGGCAATCGATTCCCAGCGGAGCCAGCTCAGCTTGCCACTGTCCTCGGCCTGTTGCAGGATGACGCTCAAATTCGGCCCTGGGCCGCCTTCCGATACCTGGCCATTTTGTCCCCACGGCACCTTCGTCTTTTCAACCGGCCGTTTCTCAACGCCATGATCGGTTTCAACTTCATCCAGATGGCTGCCATAGAACCGCATGTACATGCTGGGCAGCTCCCAGGCGCGGTCTGCCTGACCGACGTTCGAAGTCATCCCGGAGTTGGTGCGGATGCCCTGTACGCCGTCCTGGTAACGGGCTGTGACTTTTTTCACCATGAAACGCGGGTTCTGCGCATAGACCTTATTGGCGTAGTCGGTGGCCCTGGTGAGGATGGCCTTTTGCATCGCTGCATCGGGCGCAGGTGAGGTGGGAAGATCCGATGCTGGTGGCGACAGAAGGGCGCTGCGGCCTTCAAGAATGTTCATCTGTTCCTGCGAGAGCGGCCCCGGAATGAGAGGAGCAAGCGACTTGAGGGTTGCGCTGGTCAACTCTTCGCCGAGGTCAATGTCTTTCAAACGCGTTGCCACTTCCTCATCGGTCTTCTTTTCCTGGTTGAGCGCGGCAAGCGTGTCTTTCAGTTCCTGAACTGTTGTTTTCTTCGCTGCCCACAGCGGCGCGACCAGAGAACATGCAAGCAAAAGGCATAACGAGCGTTTCATGTTTTTCTCCCAGCAACCTGGCGGAAACTTTCCATCCGCGATCCGGTTTCGCAACCGGCCATTCCAGCACATCGAGGCTGCAGTTAACGAAAGTCTACGGGTCAAAAGGAAATCAGGGTGTGACTGGGATCAGTGTCGTGCGAAGAATTGTGCGGGAGTTTCGCTTCTGGCGATGCGGGATTTCGCGAGGCCCATTTTCTCTGTTGCTCGAATGCCGACTGTGAAGAGCCGTTCTTTCTGTTTTCAAAAAAAAGAAAAAAAGGGTATTTCTGTAAAGAACTTCTTTGTTTTCAGATAGATAGAACGGAGCAGCCCGTCTAAATTCTAGATTCCAAAGGAGTTATTTGCAGAATCTAGACAGATAAGGGGTTACGGGACGATGTTGCCCCTTTCTGCCCGGTTATGGAAGCGATGACTGCGCAGCAACACCCCTTTCCGAAGCTTGCTAGTTGAATTTTGCGCCAACGACGCAAAATTGCATGCAAACTGGCGCACAAAAAAAACTCGCGTATTCGAGCGGCTTCCCGAGGCGCGCAACTCTGCGAGAGGCGGTGGCTGCTTCAGTTGTTCAATCGCCGAAACGCTGCCGGCGGCCCTGACTTTCGAGCCGCCGGGAAGCTTGGCGCGTTCGCGCTAGCTGCCGGCCTGGTAGCCCTTGTATTCGGATGTGAACAGGGTGTGGCGAAGGATGAACTTTCCGCCGCCTGAGTCGCCGTTGGGCACGACCTCAGTGTTGACGATCGCCTTGGATGGGAGAACCAGAGATTTGCCGCCGACGTCAACCGGAAGGTAATCGATGCGTTGATCTTCAACGTGCACGACATCGGAGTTCTTGAATTCGGCGATGGTAACAAGGCGCAGAACGATGCCGGAGTCAGGATCGACAAAGATTTCGCCGTGATAAGGGACGGTGGCCTTGTAATTATCGAAGGTGGTGTTGGTCTGGAAATTCCCCTTTGCGCCGCCGCCACCCGAACCTTTCGCGCTGCCGGCCGAAGCCGAGGTGAACGTGGCGACGCCAGCCTGCTCGAGTTGCGGGAAGCAGCAGTAATTCACCGCGTAGTGCGATTTTTTCTTATCGACTGAGTAGGAGAATACGGCGGTGTTCTTGCCCGTGACCGTTTCCCAGCGAACGAACGTGAACTTTCCGGCCGCATTCGCTTCCTGCAGCACCGTGCTCAAAATTGGCTCCTGGCCAAGCAGCGCGATATAGCCATTGGCTCCCCAGCGCGTTTTGTCTTTCACCAGCGGATTGTCCTCAATTCCGCTATGGATGTTGACCGGCGTCTGGCTTGTATTGATGTAGTGGATGAATTGCGTTCCGCCGGCGAGATTGGGGTCGGTGGATGAGTCGCCGGTGGCGCCCGAGTGCATACCTGAACTTGCGGCCATCGCGGAAACATTATCCTGGAAACGGATGGTGGTTTTGGTAGCCGTCACCGTGGGCAAAGCCGCGTAGGTCTTGGAGGCATAATCCATGGCCTTGTCGAGGATGGCCTTTTGCCCAGCCGCATCGGGCGCCGCCGCGGTAGGAATGTCAGAGGCGGGCGGCGCGAGAATAGCGCTCTTGGCCTCGAGCACGTAAATCTGTTCGAGCGTGGCCTGACCCGGCAGGACCGAACTCAGGCTGTTCATGACCGTTGTGGTCAGTTCCTCGGTGAGTGCCACTTCTTTTAGTTCATTGGCCACTTCGGCATCGGCCTTCTTGGCCTGCTGATCGGCTGTGAGCAAATCCTTGAGCTGTTGCACTGTGATGTTTTTGGCTGCCCAGGCGGGCGAAGCCGCCATGAGAAGAACGAGAATCCATCCCATCCGTTTCATCTTCTTACTCCTCTTAAGTTGACGCCAGAACGTCCATTGGACTTTGGAAAAAAGTGCCGGTTACGGCGTTTATGTCGACGCTGAGTCGGCCTGATTCTACTCTTCCCGGAAAAACTTCGGTACCCCATCCGGTCCTCGCAATCCTGGCCCTCATTTTGCGGCCTCCAGGGCGTTGGCCGGGATGGTTACCGACCCCATGCGGCCCGAGTTCTCGTCCACAACCAGAACCCGCAGCGAGCCCATGCCTTTCTGCATCGACACCTCATGTTCGAAGGGAATGCCGGAGGAGAGGAGGCTTTGATACGTCGCCGGCTTCAGGCGCAACCCCAGGGTTTGTCCCTCCACCTGTGCTTTGATCCCAGCATCGTCGCGCTGGATGAAGAAGATGTCGAGCTTATCCATCCAGAGGCCCGCCTGCTGGCGGAGACCCAGATCCGCGGCCGTGATGCCAAGCTTGAGTTCGGCGTTCGATGCAGCCGGGGCGGCATCGGCCGTGACGGCAATCTCGCCCACATCCACGGGCCGCCAAACAGCCTGCTGGAAGCGGTCTTTGAGAGAGACTGGTTCCTTCGCGTAAAGATATCCCGTTCGATAACGCAGAGAAACGTCTTTGTGCTTGCCCGCGAGCTTGACCGTAATGGTGTGGTACTGATCGTCGGCCGCATCGCGCGGAGAAAAGCTGACCATGTACGTGGCGTGGCCATCTTCGACGATTCCATTCAGCGCGGCAGCCAGGTCGCCGGCGCGGCGAATCACGCGGCCTCCCGTGGCATCGGCCACCATGCGGACCGGTCCCTGTATGGGGTGCATGTCCTGCTGCATCTCCGCCGTAATGCGCCCCGGCGCCAGAGTGCCGGTGGACGAACCACCGTTCAAGCTTGCCGTATCCGCGGCGGCTTGCGTCAGTTCCACATTGCGCGTGCGAATATCGGCCGAAACGGTCTGCGCCTCGAGTTGGGAGACGTCCATGGGGTAGACGGCCGCATGTGCGTCGTTCATCGCTTCCTGCGCGTGCATGGCGAAGGAGTCGACTTCCTTGGGGCTCTTATCGATGGCAACCTGGTTGCTGCGCCAGTCGGCAAAGACATTGTCGGAAGAAACCCAGACGAGATTCTTGTGTCCGGGGACAGCCGAGAGATGGCGCGCCACCATGCGCAAAATGATGAGCGAAGCGCGGCCGGGATTGCTGCCCATAGTGCGCAGGATGGGATCGACGGTTTGCTGCGCATCGGGCACGTCGTTAAAGTTACCGTTCACTGAATTCAGATCCGCCGTCGAGTGCACTTCGTTGAACGACTGGCGATTGCGTGTTTCCTCTTCCTGCGCAAGCGAGGCGGACCGTGCCGTCGGCATCCACGCATTCAGCTTCGCTGTCAGCGCGGCGTGATCGGTGGTGATTTCCTGAAGCACGCGGAAGCCGAGAGCGGTCATGGTATAAATGCCCACACGTTCGCTGGGTGCGAGCGTCGCGATAAAGCGCAGAATCTCCTGACGCGCATGAGCCATGTCAGGCCAGGCGATGTGCGACTCGTCAATTAACACGACGGTGGCACCCGCTCCCGTGGATGCGGTGGACGTTGCGTCGGGCGCGCGGTTGGTGAAACTGCGATCCGGCTTTGTATCCGCAACCGGAGCGGCCGGGTTGCTGGAGAATTCGTTGAAGAAACGAAGCTCCTGCTTGCGGCCGTTGTCGTAGATCTCAAAATCCTCAGCCTTCAGATCCGTGATCGGATGACCTTTCTTGTCGTTTACCACCACGCCCACGTCGACCAGGCGGGAAGTCACTTTGAGTTGGAAGTCGCCTGCCGACGGGTTGACCGGGTTGGCGGAATCGTCCGGAACTCCGGCAGCGGCCGTAATGCTCATTTCAGTGCCGGCAGCATCGGCATGAGGAGCGGGCGCGGCCATTGGTGGCTCCGGCGCAACAGGCGCGGCTGCGGCGGTGGTCGTGGGCGGTGGTGTCGCGGTTGCCTCGGCTGGCGCCGCGGTGGACGCTGCTACGGGCGACTGGGTGGCCGGAGCGGAATTTGTCGCAGTGGAACTGTCCGTGGCCGGAGTTCCGCTCGCGCCGGCTTCGGCGGCGGCCTCATTCGTCAGCAGACGAATGCTGCTTCCCAGGCGGTGATAGTGCGTGAACTGGGTCTGGTTGATCAGCAGAACGGGCGTGTCCTGGCTCTTTCCGTTCTGAGCCGGTTGCTCCATCGAAAACGCAAGGCTGCGCGTCGGAAAAATGTACTTCCGATCCCCGATCATGACCGGGCCATAATCGACGACTGTGGCCGCGCGGGTAATGGGGTCGTCGTTCTTCAACTCAGCCTCGAGGGTCACGCGAAGAATCGCGCCCGTATTGGGGTCAACTGCGATTTCACCGTGGTAGCCGGGCGTCGCGCGAAAGACTTTGGCCGTGGCCGGCGCGGTAGCAACTCCCGTTTGTTGAGCGCGGCCTGGCCCGCCGTAGCGCAACTCGCGCCGCTGGCTGGGCGCGTCTTCGCGAAGGCAGCAATAGCTCACCTCAAAGCGCGATGCCGCCTTGGGCACGGAGTAGCTGTACACGGCGGACAGTCCGTTGGCGCTGCGTTCCCAATGGCTCCACTTCACCGTGCCTTTGGCCGTATCCGTGAGTACGATTGTCAGTTCAGGGCCGAAGGTTCCCCACGCCGCCATGCCGCGTTCCTGCTGCTCGGCGGGAACGGCCGTCGTGGCGCCGGATGCAGCGGTTTCCGTTGCCTGATCCTGCGTCTCTTTTCCATCGCGATAAGTGACGTTGCGCGTGGCTGTGCCCACCAGGTGCAGGCCCAGGCGAACCGGCCAGTCGCCCTCGTGCACCACCTGGGGCGCATCGTTGAAACGCGCCGTAGTCCGGCTGACAAAGAAGTCCGGCAGATGCGGCCAGATGCTCACCACATAGCCGCGCGCCATGTCCATCATGCGCTGCTGGGTGGCAGTGTCGGGGTTTTCCGTCGCCGGTAACTCGCTGGGCGGCGGGTCAAGAAATGCCGATTGGTCGGCAAGCATCTCCAGCGCCAGAGCGGTTCTTGGCCCCAGCGGGAGTTTACGCACAAAGCGATCCAGGGTCTCATCGGTCAGGCGCTGCGAGAGTTCAACCTCAGCCAGCCGATGGACGACTTCGGCATCGGCGCGATGAGACGCTGTTTCTTCCGCGAGGGCCTGTTCCAGTTGCTGCACGGTGATGCGTTTGGCGGCCTCGGCGGGCAGCACCAAAAAGGCCATCAGCCCGAGAAGAATCAGCCTGCGCATTACACCTCACCATTCCAGCCTGGGGTCTCTGAATAGATCGACGTACAACCACGCACCCAGGCTGCCCCACTGCCGAAGAAAATCGCTTTGGCTCGTTCTTCGCGATTCGGAAATGCTTCCGGCAAAGCCCGCATAGAACTCTACACATCGGGAGGCAAAGTCGACAACTGGCGGCGCGGCGGCCGCAGGCTCAGGGCTGCGTCGCACGTTCGGGTAATGGCGGGAGCCTCTACGATTGCCGAACTTGTAATTTGCTCTGGAAGTAAGGCAGGGATTTGGCAAGGCCTTCGCGCAGCGGGATGCGGGGTTCCCAGCCGAGCAGGGTGCGGGCCTTGGCAATGTTGGGCTTGCGACGGGTCGGATCGTCTTCAGATAGCGGTTTGAACACCAGCTCGCTGCGCGATCCAGTCACTTCGAGGACGGCTTGCGCGCATTCCAGAATCGTGAATTCATCCGGATTGCCGATGTTGACCGGCAAATGCTCATCGGAGCGCGAGAGGCGCAGAATGCCTTCAATCAAATCGTCGACGTAACAGAAACTGCGTGTCTGCTTTCCATTGCCGTAAACGGTGAGCGGCTCGCCTTCGAGCGCCTGCATCATGAAGTTTGAAATCACGCGGCCGTCGCTGGGGTGGAGGCGCGGCCCATAGGTGTTGAAGATGCGGACCAGGTGCGTATTGACGCCGCGCGAGCGGTGATAAGCCATCACCAGCGCCTCGGCATAACGCTTGGCCTCGTCATACACGGAGCGCGGGCCGACCGGATTCACGTTGCCCCAGTACTCTTCGGTCTGCGGATGCACGAGCGGATCGCCGTAGCACTCCGAAGTCGACGCATGCAGAAATCCCGCGCCGTATTTGTGCGCGATTTCGAGTGCGTTCTCTGTTCCCACCGACCCTACGCGCAAGGTCTCAATCGCCAGGCGAAGATATTCCGGCGGGCTGGCGGGAGATGCGAAATTAAAAACGTAATCGACGGAGCCCGGATCGAAAGCTCCGCAAATATCCCGCTCTTCAAACCGGAAGCGCGGCTCATGTGCAAGATGGTCAAGATTCTCCCTATCGCCGGTGGCGAGATTGTCGACTCCGAGAACAGAGTGTCCCTCCGACAAGAGCCGGTCAGTAAGGTGTGAGCCCAAAAAGCCGGCCGCACCGGTAACCAGAACGTGCATGCGCATCCCTCAATCTTCCAAAATATGAAATGAAAAAACTGCCGCCAACTGCTTAGCCCGGCACACCCACCGCCCGTACACTGCGCGGCTTCCCCTGCTGCGCATGATACTGGGGCGGGCGGCCCACACTCACGTACGTAAAGCCGTGCTCCTGCATCCGTTCCGGCTTGTAGAGATTGCGGCCGTCGATCACGATGGGGAATTTGACTACCTGATTCAGCTTCACCAGGTCGAGCTGTGCAAACTGCTTCCAGTCGGTCAGAATCAACACGGCATCGGCCTCTTTGGCGGCTTCGTAGATTCCCGTGGCGTAGTGCATCTTGTCTGATGCGGGAAGCACAGCCATGGCGCGCTCGTTGGCCGCGGGATCGAAGGCTGTAATCGTGGCGCCTGCCTCGAGGAGCTTGCGGATCACCGCGATTGCCGGCGAGTCGCGAATGTCGTCCGTGTCTCCCTTGAATGACAGGCCCAGCGCGGCGAGCTTTTTGCCACGCAGTGTCCACAAAGCCGAGAGAACCTTGTTGAAGAAAATATCGCGCTGCGTTTCATTGATCTTGCGAATCTCCTCGAGCAATTGGAAGTTGACGCCATGCTGCTGAGCCACCCAGTGAAATGCGGCCACATCTTTAGGGAAGCAGCTTCCGCCGTAGCCGAGGCCGGCGCGCAGGAATTTCGGTCCAATGCGACTGTCGAGACCCATGCCTTCGGCAATGTGTTCGATGTCCGCGTCAACGGCCTCGGCAAGATTCGCGACCGCGTTGATGAATGAAATTTTCAGCGCCAGGAAGGCGTTCGAAGCATGCTTGATGATTTCGGCGCTCTGGGCTGAGGTGATCACGATCTTCGCCGGGTTCTTCGCGCTGCATACGCCTGCCAGCGCTCCGGGCTTCTCGTAGTAGCTGCCCGAGCTCAGCGGCTCGTAGATGCGGCGCAGCAACTCGGCGGCGCGTTCGGAGTTGGCGCCCACGACAATCCGGTCCGGGTGCAGAAAATCGGAGATGGCCGTGCCTTCGCGCAGAAATTCAGGGTTCGACACAACGTCAAAGCTTTTCGGATCCACGCCGTGGCGATGCAGCACGCGCTGAATCCACTCGTTCGTGTAGACCGGAACCGTGCTCTTCTCCACGATCACTTTGTAGGAGTGAATGTGGCGGGCAATCTCAGAGACCACGGCCTCAACATAGGACAGGTCAGCCGCGCCGGCGTCGCCCTGCGGCGTTCCTACGGCAATGAAGACAGCTTCGCATTTGTGCACAGCGAAGGACAGATCGTTCGTGAACTGGACGCCATGGCCACGATGGCGCGCAAGCAACTCTGGAAGCTGGTCTTCAAAAATCGGAACGCCGCCTTCGCGGAGCATTTTGACCTTGGCTTCGTCGTTATCCACGCAGATGACCGAGTGGCCCATCTCTGCAAAGCAGACGGCGGCAACCAGGCCAACATACCCGGATCCGATCACGCAGATTAAAACTGGATTCGACATAGGGGATCAATCTCTTTTCTCATGTATCGATGGCCGTATGACGCGATTAAGAATTCTCCACGAGGCCCGCTCTTTCTCGGAACCGTTTTCCCGCCGTTCTTGCGTCGTCCGGAAAGCCTTCATTCCATTCAGCCAGGAAAACCCGAAGAAGAGTGTTCTCCAAGGCTAACCATTGCGGGCCCGATGGGCAAACCGTTCAAGGCCATCTGAGAACGAGGGTACTCAATAACAATACGTGTCCCAGCCGCCAATCCGAACTCCTGAGTTCCTGGCCGCGGATTCCAGCCGCGCGGTATTCTTGCTCAGTCTGAAGAGAGAAAGTGAGTCGAGGAAAATGGCGAAAAGTGTCAAGGCTCCTGAGGCGCAGGTTGGCTGGCGAGCTTCGGTGGCCGCCTACATTCGCGCCGAGGCTTTACCCGAGGAGAAGTTTGGACACCAGCCGCGCCTTTACGCGCAGGCTTGCCTGGTCGGCGCGGGCCTCGAATTCGACGACGACGTTGTGTTCGCCGCAGCCTGGATGCACGACCTGGGCGTCTTCCTCGGTCACCGTCCCTCGGACCCCGACCAGCTGGCGCGCTGGGACCATGTCCCTTACACGATTGCCCGCACCCGCGAACTGCTTTTGTCCTGGAGCTTTCCCTCGGAAAAGATCGAAGCCGTCGTGGCGGCTATTCGCACCCATCAGCCTCAAGATGAGCCGATTGAATTGGAAGCCATCCTGCTGCGCGACGCAGACATTCTGGAGCAGCTCGGGGCGGTAGGTGCGCTGCGGGCCATCTGCAAAGTCGGCCGCGATACACGCTTCCCCACGTTCTCCAGCGTGGTTTCAGTTCTCGAAAAAGCCATCGCCACGCTGCCTGCAAAACTTCGCCTGGAAAGCTCCCGGCGCCTGGCCAAGCCGAAGGTCGCGCTCCTTAAAACGCTGCTGGCGGCCATCCGCGAAGAAGCCGGTGAGCTGCTCTTTTAGGCTTTTGGCTTGGCCTCACGCCTTCCCATGCGCCGTGGGTTGATAGATTCCCGGTTCAGCGCGAAACCCGATGGCAATGCGGTTCCACGTGTTGATTTGTGTGATCGCCAGCGTAAGGCGGACAAGCTCGGCTTCGTCGAACTGGCTTCGCACCGCCGCATATTCTTCGTCGGAAGCGTGCCCTTGTTGAATATTGGTCAGCGCCTCGGTCCACGCAAGGGCTGCGCGCTCGCGCGGCGTAAAGAAAGGCGTGTCGCGCCATGCTGAAAGTGCATAGAGCCGTTGCTCGGTTTCTCCTTCGGCGCGCGCATCCTTGGTGTGCATATCGATGCAATAGGCACAACCATTCATCTGCGAGGCCCGCGTCTTGACCAGTCCAAGCAACGAGCTCTCCAACCCGCTCGCGCGAATCGTCTTTTCCAGGTTTAGAACCGCGTGGATGCCCTCAGGAAACGCCTTGGCGTAATTCAGCCGTTCAGCCATATTCACCTCTGTGAACCTCGGATGTTCCATTGCGCCAATTGATTCGTTTTGGGGATGGACACCGCCGCGGGATCTGATTCACGCTACCCAGAGCGGGGGTCGCGCATCCAGTCTAATAGCGCGGAACTTTTTCCCGCGGCAAGGGTTGGAAGAGATGACAGCTCCTTGAGCCTGCCGTCTAAGCGGTTAAACGCTTTGCGGCAGGATGAAAATAGGGAGCATCACCTCAGGCAGAGGAGAATTCAGCAATGAAGCGACAATTCATCATGAAGAGCATGATTCCCGTGGGGTTGGCCTTGACTGGGCTGCTGCTCGCTGGCGGCATTGCAGCGGCGCAAAGTCAGGCCCCCGATACTGGTTCCCCTTCGGCTCCGGCCGGCCAGCGCACCGATGGGCAAATCGAGATGGACGTGGTCCACGCACTCGATGCCTCCGCGGCGTTGAAAGACGACCTGATTACGGCCGCTACAATTCAGGGCGCCGTTTCGCTCTCGGGAACGGTTTCGACCGATGCCTCAAAGAATTTGGCCGAATCGATCGCTGCCCATGTTCCCGGCGTCACCAAGGTGAATAACAACCTGGCTGTCGGCAACCCGCAAGATGCCCAGGCAGGCCCACCGCCGCAGGATCAAAACCAGCCCGACGACGCCGCTCCGGCCCAATCCGACGGCCAAATGACCGCCCAGGCACCGCCCCAGCAGCAGTACCCAGACCAGGGTCAGGGCCAGTACCCCAACCAGGCACAGGCTCAGCCGCCCGCACCCTATCCTCCGGCGCGGCCGCCGTATGCTCCACAGC
>Ga0182013_10002063_pt1 | contig 26699 bp, 19 predicted proteins | sample 612S2MmetaG_FD_120487 | JGI IMG/M metagenome (GOLD analysis project Ga0182013, IMG submission 120487) | Permafrost microbial communities from Stordalen Mire, Sweden - 612S2M metaG | ecosystem: Environmental > Terrestrial > Soil > Wetlands > Permafrost | place: Sweden: Stordalen | collected...
AGGTGGGCTGGAGGTAATCACCCGGAATCCAATCGGCGTTGGTGTCAGTGCCGACGCCATAATCCACACTGGTCAAACCCGGATTGGCAAACAATAAAGTATCATAACCTTCTATGGTGAGCTGGCTGCGGGCCAGTTTCACAATCTGCCCGGTCAATTGCAACAGGCTCTCCGGCCCCAGATCAATCGTTCCGGGATTGACGATGTTGGTGGCCCAGGCGTCAAACTCCCCGATGGTCAACAGGGCCGTGACGTCATTTGAGTTATCAATGATAGAATTAACGCGTATGCTGCCCGGATTGTAAAAGGTGCCGGCCATCTGGTGGTCATTGACATTCGTGGTCTGCGTGTCAAACAGGAAGCCGCAGCCGGGTGCGATGCTCAGAAATACGCCGTTTATTGAAAGAGGGGCATTGGCCACCATCAACCCGTTGTTGGTGTAGTTGATGGTGTTCCATGTCTCGAAAGTTTCAGGATTGGGGACGGTCGCCGTATAATTTATTGTGAACTGGTTCTCTATGTCAAAATTGGTGGCGTCGATTATCGGAGGGGGATTGCCCGGAACGGTATAGTCGAAAACCTGTCCCAATTCATTTGCCGGCGGCCAGACGGGATCCGTGGCCAAGGCGGTGCGTGCCAGCATGAAACCCAACAGGACGCAAAGCAACGGCCATTTCATCAGCCCTTTCCAACGGCCCGGCGCACTGTTCATGTTATGGATGCCGTTCATGGTTCTAGTTGATGATGATGGTAAATTGCCATTGGACGGTTCGGTTAATAGAATCGGTCATCTGGAGTATGAAGTCAAATGTGCCGGACTGCGTGGGCGTTCCGGACAGCGTTCCACCCGAAGACAGCGTCAGCCCCGGCGGCAATGTTTCCGTTCCCACCGGCGACCATGACCAAACCTGCGGCAGCGAAGTGTCCGTGACGGTAAATGTCACCGGCACATAGGCAACGCCATGGGTACCAGGCGCAACACTTGTCGGTGAAATCTGGATGATAATCTGGTTCTCCAAATTGGAGATGCTTGTGCCGTCGGGATAGACCACCGGATCGTTGGTGGAACTGTCAAACGACGCCCATGCGGACGCAGGATATTGCGTTAGCTGGCTCAAAAATTGATTGGTGGAAACGGTGTCTTCCAAGGGGCCGTTATCAAAGGCCGTGCCAATTTTGTTGTAGCTAAAGGTCACCGGCGCGTTGATGACTCCGGGGCCGGCCAGCCCTGGCAGAATATTGCCCTGATCAAAATTAATGTTCCGAGTAACGGTTCCATCGAACGTATTCCCTGCAATATCATTATCTGCGGTCATGAGAATGTCCGGCTGGGTGATGACCCGCTGGAAATACTGCGTGAACAACTGGCTGTTGGTGACACTCTGCATGGTATAATAGTTTGTGATGGGCTGGAAGAACTGGCCGATGAGCGAATCGTAGTCCGCCCTGACAAACTCAACCTTCTCGATGCCCTCACGAATCGCCGTGGTGCCCGCCTGCGCCTGAACCGAGCAGATGTTCGCGTTGACCAAGATGGTGTGGTTGGTGAAATAAGTGACTGTCGTCAGCGAACTCTGGGCACCATTGGTTGCCGTCCCGCCAATCAAGATCGTGTTCGTGGTCGCCACCACGTTTGTCAACAGGGTCGTGATTGTGAAGCCGCACCAGTTGGTCGGCACGATGAAGAAATCCCCGGACGGCAGGGTGACGACCGAATTCGTAAAATTGGAGTTGATCACGTTGGTCACGAGCGTCCCGACTGGAAACCCGTTGGTCGCGTAAATATTCGTGGTCACGATTATCTCCAGACTGGTCGGAGAATAAGTATTGGTCACAATGTTCAAAAAGGTGTTCGTAAAACCGGTGTTGGCCACGACGGACGTGGTATTGGTGGCATAGACCAGCACGGACTCGCAGACGCCCGGTTCCACCACTTCCAAATAATTTGCATACGTGCTGATTGTGTTCTGCGTCGAAGTCGTCACTCCAAACTGATTTGTAATTGTTGTCGAAACCGTGTTTGTGTAACTGGGAAATATCTGTGTCACCGGGCTCGGATTTGGCGGTATCGGAGCAACGGTAAAACCGCACCAGTTGGTGGGCATGATGAAAAAGTTACCCATGGGGTTGTGAGTAAGAACCGTCTGGGTCGTGATGTTGGTTTCCAGCGGGCTGCCATAGGGTGCGCCAACCAGATTAGTCACCACGATGTTTTGAATCGTGATGTATTCACTGCTGTTATAAAGACCGTTGTTGACGGCAAAGCTCGTGAACGGAAGGAAGGTGCCGTTGACATTTAGCATCAAGTTTCCGAATGTGTAAGTATAACGCGCTTGAAAGTTAGTCACGATGCTGCTGACCACCGTCACCGTAATAACGGGTGGAGGATATACCGTACCGTTGCCTAAAGCATTCGTGAGGTAAGTGACGTAGTTTGTGGTGACAACGTTGGTGTAGTAAGGCGTGGCACTCACGATCACCAACCCCGGATACAGTGCCTGCAACTGCGTAATGGCAAGAGCCGAGTTCGCCACCTGACCCGTATTATTCGTCAACGCCTGCAGCCAGAACAGGTTGAAATCCATCGTATTTATTAGAAACAGATTTTGGGTGTCATAGTTCGTGACGGCAGGCCCCGGCGCGTTCGTATAATATGCCGTTACGTTTGTGGTATAGACCAGGCCCAATCCGTTGGTGGTGGATGTGACGAGCAGTCCGGGATACAACGCCTCCAATGTTGCCGCGTTATTCGTGGCCGACTGCGCCAACAGCAACCCCAAATCCAACGTCGTCAACTGAATCTGGGTAGTGGTGACATTGGTGGACAGCAATGTGGCCTGCGAGGTTTCACGCGCGAGGTTGTTCGTGCTGTAAAGATAACGCAACCCCGCCACATCATCCAGAGTCAGTCCCGTGTAGAATCCACCCACCTGCAGGCCGCCAAACGACACCGGGAGGATAAACAAACCATTGCCACTATTGGCCGCCACGGATGTATACTGCTGGGCAAAGGGATCCACGGAAAAAGGAACCGTCCAGGCCAGGGGGTTTGGACCCGTGCAATCCTCCACAATGTAATAACTGTACAGAACATTGTTAACATACGGAGAATACTGAACCTGGTTCAGCGCGGTGGGGGTGATGCCAAAATTTCTTTGAACCACCAAATAGGAGGTGGTGAGCGGACATCCCGGCGGATCATTGCGTTCGGCCAGGGCCCATGTGAAACGTTCAGGCTGTTCAAGCCCCATCTGCTCTACGAGCAGGTGCAGTGTCTCGGACTTGATATCCGTCAGAAACAGCCACTGCGCCTCATAATTGTAATGCTGCGAGTCATACGGAAACTCCGAAAGGCTGCTGCTGTAACTGTCCACATTGGTGAGGCTGTTCATGATGGCGAAGGCGCCGTCCGTGTAGCTGGCACCCGTCGTGCCGAAGAAGTCCAAAAAATTGGCATTATAGGCGTAATAGTTTGTGTTCACATTGCGCCGGTATCCCTCGCCGATATTTTTCGGTGCGCCGATGTCCCCCAAAAACACCGGGCCGCCCGGGTTAATCTGGCTGCGCTCATCAACGTAAGCAGCGTAGTTATAACCGATGACCGCCGTCTGCCACGCATCACCTCCATTAGCAATCGGCCCGAGCAATGCAAAGCCCCAGGAGGCCTGCACACCGGCCACAAGAAGAACAACCCATAAAAATCTGTTAATCGTTTGCCTCATACAAATACATCATCAACGCAGGAGCACCATGCGGTAGAAGCCCGCCGGGCTGCCGCCGACATAAATCGAGTCGCTGCTGCCCGCCGCAAAACGCGGCAAGCCGAGATTGCTCCATGCCGCCGTCAGATTCGTTCTCACTTGAACCTGATACGTGGCCCCCGGCTGCGTGTTCCAGCTCAGGAACATCCCCTGCGACGTGCTGGTAAGCGTGGTTTTCAGCCATGTGGTGGAATCAAACGGGTTGCCGCCGCTCAAGAAGACCTGGGCAAGGGTCGGGCCGCCGGAAGCCGCCAAGGAGCCTGCCGAGGGCCAAAAATTCGTATGATATGAGCCGCCGTAATATCCGCCAAAATAGCCCGCCATCCACTCATAAGGAATCGGGCTGGCCGCCGACCCCCAATACAACCCGCTCCATGTTGTGCCGCTGGTTGCCGGGGAGTTCGTCGCACGCAGTCCGGCAGTTGTCACATAATCCACCGTGAAGGAATGAGTGCTGCTGGCCGTCAACCCATAAGCCGCCGTCATGGTCCATTGATTGGTTGCCACAGCCGCCACCGGCGTGGCCGCACCATCCACATAAACTTCATAATTGGAAACCGAAATCCCGAGCAGAAACGGCCATGATACCACCAACTGCGGCTGATACACGTTGTTGCTCACCATGAACGGCACCCAGACAAACGGCGCGGCCATGGGCTGCAACAGCGCCGACACGTTGATGTAACGCTGCGCGAACAAATCAAAATTATACGGGCTGCCGGTGAAACTGGTCCAGACCACCAAAAACTGTTCCGCGCCGTCCGAAGTGACAACCGGCTGCATCTGCTGGCCTATTGTCGTCGTGTTGACGCGAAATTCGCCGCCCACCGGGGCGACACCGTGCAAAAACTGACCATAAACACCCTCGCGCGATCCGTCCTGTCCCAAACTCGTCCACACAACCAGATAATCCGTACCAATTGAGCTGACCCGGGGGGCGTATTGATCGCCGTAAATGTGTGTGTTCACAATCGCTATGTTACTACCGACGCCATTGCTGGAAAATGACCGCGCAAAGATGTCCCAGCCGTTGGTATAATTCACCGTGTCGTGAGCCGCCCAAGCCACCAAAAAAGTTCCGTCTGAAGCCGCCGCCACGACCGGGTTTGCGCAGGGATTGGAATTTGAGTTGACCAAAAACTCCCCGGTCGTTGCAAGGGCGTTACTGTCATAAAGCCGAGCGTAAACATCCACGCTGGGCGTCGTTGTAGCAAGCAGCACGGCGGCGGTATTCGTGGAGGAAGGCGAGACGGCCTGTTTGCTTTCCTGTTCGGAAACCCAGGTCACTACAAATCCGCCACCCTTCAATGTCGCTATTGCGGGTGTGCGCTGGTTGTAAGGAGTGAACTGGTTGATCTGAAAATTGGCACCGATTTTCTGGCCTGACGGCGAAAACATCTGGCCATAAACATCCAGCAATCTGTTGGCGCCGGCCTGATTGAAACTCGCCCACACGACAACGACATTACCGTTATTCAGCACGGTCACGGCGGGAGTTATCTGAAAATTGTTCGTGGACGTGTTAACGAGCACATCATTGGTGGTCGTCCACGTGTTAGTGGGCGTCAGGAACCGCGCGTAAATGTTCTGGAATCCCTCGACTCCACCCTGCCACACAAAAACCGCGCCGCCATTTTTCAAAAGCGCCACGCGCGCATTCTCCTGGTCGTTCGTACCCGTAACATTCACGCGAAACGGACTCAACGTGCCGGACAATGTGCCGTTCACCTGCTCCGCGCTCACGCCCCAGCCGCTGCCATCGGTGGCGTTGTCCTGCCACACAATGAAACCGCCCGACGGCGTCACGGCCGCATCGGGAAAAACCTGGTCGCCCAGCAATGAACCCACCACCTCGTATTCCGTCCCGTTCGTGGTATAATAATTCGTCTGGGAAAAAACGACAGCAGGAATCATGAGGAACAACCCCCAACAAAAGCAAACAGCGGCCCTGCGGGCAAACATTAACGGCATAAAAAACGGTTTGAATGATTGTAAACGCAACGGAGCATCCTGTCCAAAAATAGTTTTGAAAAAACACGTCCGCCGCCGCTGAAAAATCAGCGGCGCAGGCAAAATCCCAATCCTGTTTCTCAAATTCATCTTGCCAAATTTCTAAATCAAAATCACCTGCTGGTCACCCGCGGCCTCTTCCAGCGCTGCGAGCATTCCATTAAATCCCCATTGCCGATACAGCTCGCGCAGCCGTCCGGCGTCCGCCAGCTTTCCAAGCCAAGCATCCGGCACAAATTCACATGTCAAATCGTCCCGCAGGCGCACCATCTCACGGTTTCGCCGAACCGCGCTTTCCGCGCCGCGCAACGCGGCACGCAATTTTTCCGACTTCACTTCGTGCAACTGCTCGAATAATTTTTCCACCGAGCCAAATTGCCTCAGCAAATCGGCAGCCGTCTTCGGTCCGACTCCGGGCACTCCCGGTATGTTGTCCACGCTGTCGCCCATCAAACTCAACCAATCCACAATCTGCGACGGTTCTACACCAGCCTTGGCGCGAACCTGTTCGTCAGTCCAAACCACCCCGGTTTTTTCGCCGGGGTTCAACAAACCGACCCGCTCCGACACCAACTGCATAAAATCCTTGTCAGCGCTGGCAATAACCACATGCATGCCCGCGCCTGCCGCGTGCCGTACTACACAGGCGATATAGTCGTCCGCCTCAACGCCATCACCGCAATACGACGCAATGCCCGCCGCCTTCAGCCAAACTGTCATCCCATCCAGTTGCGGCCTCAAATCTTCCGGCATTTCGGAACGCTGCGCCTTGTATTCCGGCAGCATGATCATGCGCTCCGCGTTCAATCCGCCATCCCATACGACTATCAAATGCGTCGGCTCAATGGCCGCTCGCATTTTCGTCATCATTTTGACGAAGCCGTATATGGCGTTAGTCGGCTCGCCCATCGGCGAGTGCAAACTGCGAATCGCGTGGAATGCGCGATACGCGTAAGCATGACCGTCAACAATCAGCAACCGTTCCACAAATAATTTGCCGGGGTTTTCAAATCCTGCTGACCTTTTACACGAACGAGATTGTCATTTCACCGGCTGATCCGTGTCAGATGGAGCAGGCTGTGGCATCACCTGTGCTGGAAATGCCGGCTGCGCCGGAACGGCTCCCTGTGCAAACGGCAGCTCGTCGTCGGAATGCACGCGATTTCCCGCAGGGTCAACAATCGTGGGTGTCACAAAAACCATCAAATTGTCCTTTTGCTCAGTCTTTGACTGGCTTTGGAAGAGACGCCCGACGCCCGGCAAATCTCCCAGAAACGGCACCTTGTCCTTTGTGCTTTGGACTGTAGAGGTGATCAATCCGCCAAGAACAACGGTCTGATTGTCCCAGACATTCACGGTGGTAACGACCTGACGCACTGTGAAATTCGGCAACGCCACCGGAAGCGCCGTACCGTTGGCAATACCAGCAAGCGCGGCACCCGGGTTGTATCCCGGTATCTCGGTTGCAGAGATGGTGTCGTAGCCGCCGAATTCGGTGTCCGAAGGAATCAATGCCATGCTGATAGTGTAACCATCGGACAAAACATAAGGAACAACGTCCAAAATCGGGCCTGTTTCGACCTGTTGAGTATCGGGAGTAATTGAGGCCGCCCCGGCCTGATTTACCGTTGTTCCACCGGTGGTTCCGGCTACCGTGGCAGCGGTTGCACCATTTGCCCCCGTTCCATTATTAAAACCAAAACCAGTGATAACATTGATAATTTTTGTTGCCCTCATTTGAGTCTGCCGCCCACTGGTGGTGGTTATCTCCGGTTCGCCCAGAGTTTCAGTACCGCTACGCTGCTCCAAAGCATGAATGGCAACGCGAAAATTAGGGTCGGTCAAAATTCCGGTGAACGTAGCCAGAGTTGGGGCTGAATTTGCAAGGCCGGAGGTGAGCAGTTGGTCGTTTGCCGATGAAGGAACGAGGCTGGATGCCGTGTTTCCAGGAAAAGCTCCCAGAGGATTGGCCGCCGACACCGGCACAACAAGCGAGGGTGAACTGCCGCCCGTTCCCACGACCTGGCTCCCGACGTTGAATTGCCCAAGATACCAGTCGAAGCCGAGCGCCTTGCTGTCGTTCTGAGCCACTTCTATAAAGCGGGACTTGATATGAACTTGTGGAGCAACCGTATTTAATGCCTGAATAACCCGCTCGATCGTATCCAAATCTTGATCCGTGGCCCTGACAAACAATAGCCCCAGCTTGTCATTAAATACCACGGACTTGCCAGGAGGTGCTGCCATGTCAATTCCTAGCGTGGTGAAATAGGCCCGAGCAGCCGAACTGACATCGGACGCAAGATTGACGGTCGTTATATAACGAAGCCCGCCACCACCACCGGTCACGGAGCCTCCGCCACCACCACCGCCATTCAAAGGGCTTCCACCAGTGGTACCACCGCCACCACCGCCACCACCACCACCACCACCATTTCCTGATGAACGAAAGCCTCCGGCTCCGGGAGAAGCATTGACCACTGCTATCACAGAACCACCATTATTATTTCCGCTGCCACTGTTGCCGCCACCGGAACTGCCACCGCCGGAACTGCCACCGCCGGAGTTGCCGCCGCCGCTGCTATTGTTGACCGAACCAAAAGAGGCGGAACTTACACTTTCCAAGCCTGAATAAAATGTATTTGGATCCACCTTGAACATGCGCTCGGATAGCTGCACTTGATCTGGTCCCTTGGCTGAAAAAACCACGGCGTAATCCCGAATGGAATATTTGATGGGAGAATTGGCAACCAAGCAGATCGCATCCAGCACATCGGCTAACCGGACGTCGGTCATATCAGTCAAATTAATGAGAACCGACTCTCCAATATCTGTCTGAGCAGATGATGCCGCCGGAGCTGCGGGCAATTGCGCTCCGGTGGTCGGATCGATTTGGGTTGCGCCACCGGCTCCTGGCGGAGCGGCTGCTGTATCAACATTGTTATCAATTAGAAAATTAATCCCTGTTTTGGTCGGATCTATTGCCTTGATTTTTTGCGCTAAATCCTTGATGACTTCTCTCAACGGAACGGGCGGATCATAAGAAATGGAGCTAAGCCGGTAACGGTCAAGCTTGCTGACAATCATCTGGCGTCCGGGTCCAGTGTAAATCAGATCATTTGTAGCGTAGGGATTTGGCACCGGCAGCGAACTGGGAATCACCGAATTGAAGGCGCTTTCCACCTTCACCATGGCGTCTTGCGCGGCAGTAGTGGCCTTGTGTTCGTCACGATCGTAACGGGCCGACTTGATCAGTTGAAAATAATAATATGCAGGCGTGCTGTCCGGATCCAATTTCAAAGCCTCGTTCAACTTGGCCTCCGCCTCCTCCAATTTGCCAGACTCGTATAGAACCTTGGCGTCCTGCACCAGAGTGGCCGCCTGGATTTTTTCCTTTTGTGCGGCGTCTCGCCGCTCGAGCGTTGGCGCATCAGGCATTTTGCCTCGCATGTCGACAACCATCTGGTCATTTTGTTTTTTAAAGGCAATGGCATCGGCGTTATTTGGATCCACTTTCAACACACGACTCACCTGCGCATCAGCCTCGCGCAAATCACCCTGGCTTTGCGCCATTCGGGCAAGCGCAAGCCGCGTGGCAGCAAGACCCGCAATTGTCTGCGCGGTTTCTACATCAACGCCGGAACCTATTTGTTGAGAGACCGCATATGCATCCTCGTAAAGTTTGGCCGCGCCCACAAAATCCCCGCTCCCGGCCGTGTCCTTCGCATCTTCGAGTTTCTTGCGCAGCACGATCGTGTTGGCCTGGTCTTCCACTGCGCGGCTGATAGCCATGTCTGTGGCGTTTGTCTGTGCTCCCGCGTTTTGCATGGCGGATGCCAGAAGAAAAATCAGGCCGAGTGAGAGTGATACTACTTTTGTCATGGGCTGTTTCATGTTCTTCGCAAATGCGCTGTTCAAAATCGGCCGTTAAAAAATTAGGGCGCGTATCGCAACGTTGTTCTTTTTTGGTTTGATTGTGCGGATAGTATCACTTCGTTCTCGTGAATGGCAACGATATTGTAATCGTCCCCCGCAAATTTTAAGTCGGCACCCATGCGGCGTCCCAGCCATTTTAGTCCTTCCGGATCGTATTTCAAATCCGCCGAATAACCGTCCACACGCTGAAATGGCTTGTCCTTCGACACTGTTGCCGACCCACCGTCGGACAATTTCAAAATCAATTTGTCCGGATTATCGGCAGGACCGATTACATTGGTGATAGTGAACACAGGATTTTTTTCTCCCAAGGAAGCATAATGACGTTGCGGACGGCGCTGCTGAGGAAACGTTGCATCCTGGCGCTCGACGCTGATAAAATATCCCGGCGGCTGCGCGTTTGTCTCCACGGCATCAAGTGTCAAAACAAAATTTAACGGCGTGATTTTCGTGACGACCGCAGCACCTGGGCCGACCACATTGTCACCAGTAATCTTGATCAGCTTTCCATTCACATCCTTTTGCCACTGCACCGGATTGAACAGTTTGTTCGTCGTCGAAAAGTCCAAATCCAATGGAGATTGCAACCGGTCAACCAAATTTGTCTGCATCGTGAAATCAAGTTCCGGCAGCGGCTGGACCTTGCCTCCAAAAAAATTATTTTTCATGTCCTGCGACTTTTGTTTGTCCAGTTCAATGATAAATCCCATCATCACGAGCGCGCCGACCAGCCCGAGCAGCACTGCGCAAAGCAGGATTTTCTCGTAATGTTTTTTTATGAAATCCATGGATTCAATTCTTCGGCTTCACAATCTCAACCTCAATCGTGACACGCAACAACTGCTCCTTCAAAACCGTCTGCAATCCGCCCTTGCCTGTGGATACCGCAGGCGCAGGCGTTGCAGCCATTTCAGATGGAGGCGGAGCCATGCTCGTCGTGTCAGCGGTTCCCGCTGCCGGCTGCACGTTGATGCCTTTGACGATGAACCCGTGCGGCGAGTTTTCAAAACCAACCAGCACCTGTGCGATTTCCGAGCTGAAGGCGCGGAAGGTAATTTGATAGGGCGTAAGCACGGCCTGATTATTCGGCTGGAGCGTTTCGTCAATGTAATCGGACTGCGGGCCTGACGTGTCGTCATCTGAAACACGAAGACGCTGCACACTGTCCAGAGAATTGACCCGCGCCCCGAAGAAGATTTCCGAAATGGTTTTCACTTCGCCCAGTTGCACGGCTAGAGGTTCAAGGCTGCCAGGAGCAAATGTCACGCGGTTGCGCTCGGCGGTGAAGGAAAACCCAAAATCCGGCGGCAGCGCTACGTTTGCGTTGGTGGCGTCATGCTGTAGCTCGTCAATCGTCCGGCTCAATGCCTGCGCAAATTCTTCCGTCCGCAACGGACCGCTGTTAGAGTCGGGAATCCGAGCAATGGGCAGGAAATAATTTTTCGCCTGACGAACCCAATCGCGCAACTGGCGCTCTTGGTCGCGGGCAGCTTTGATGTTGTCAACCTTGTCATTCCCCGGCGAAGGCTGTTTGTGTGTTAAATCCTGCAACTTGCCATAAGTCTCGTTGAGGTGGGCAAACGCCGCATCATTACGATTCCAGCTTTGGTAATCGTAAAAGCCAGCCGCACCCAGCATCCCCAGCGCGAGGATGAGGCCGATGACAAAAAATTTATTTCGTTTGATCCAGCCCATATCAAAGTTTCAGCGGATTTTGCAACGTGATGGTAACGCCAAAAGTGAACGTGCCGGTGGCATCGTCTGGCGTGATTTGCCCGGACAACTGTGTCGTCTTCGGATCAAACAACGGTGACGCCTTCAACTGGTTTTCCACTTCAAAAGCGCTTTCGTTATTGGCCGAGGCATCGCCGGTAACCTTTGTAAGATCAACCGCACGGCAGACCAAAGTAATGGCGTTTGTGGAAGCATCCGCGCCCGCATTCTGCGGCGGCGTGTTCGGCGCGTTGTTGTCTGGAGCGGGAAATGTTGTCCCGTTTGCGCTGGCATTTGCCAACGACGTCATCTGCTCAATCCAGATGCCCGTCTCGACATTCGGTTTCTGTGCGGACAATTTTTGCTTCATGTCGTCCTCGGATTGGATGAGAACACGTCGCAATTCTGTCAGCACATCACCCCAATAATATCGCGACCCCATCCACGATGTGATTTGGTCCGATTCCGCTTTGGCCGTCTGAAACTGCTGGTAAGCATTGCTGAACCGGTCGGCCTTGTCCTGCAATTCCGCAACCTTCGGATCCAAATCGTTGGAGTCATTTTCCTTCGTCACCGCTAGTTTCTGAAACAAAAATCCAACTGCGCCCGCGACCAGCACAAGGCTGAAAATTGTCGCGATGAAATAGGGCTTCTTCTGGTCGAAAGCCTGCCAGCGCAACGTGCTGTCTGGCATCAGGTTCATTTCCACCGGGCAGTTCGCCAGATTGCGAAGACCCAGCCCGACAACTTCGCCGAGCGAATGCGCCACCTGCGCCAACTCTTCGAGATTCACCGACGGATCAATCTGCACATTCCTCAAGGGGTTGAAATATTCGACCGGAATATTCAGCTTCTCCGCAAAAAATTGCGCCGTGTAGGGCATGATGCTGGCGCCGCCGGACAAAAACAACCTTTGCGGCTGCGCACCCCCCTGCTGACCGCGATAAAACTGGATGGTCTGGTTAACCTGGATGTGCAGCTTGGTCATGAACTGCCGCGCGATTTTTGAGATGGCTGCCTGGTTCGGACTTTCCGGCTCTTCATACGCGCCGCCCAAGCTTACGAAGCCTTCTGCGATTTTTATTTGTTCCGCCGCGTCAAATTTTAACTTCACTTCGCTCGCAAAATCCTGCGTGATGCTGTTGGCTCCCAGATTGATGCTTCGCGAAAAAACCTTTCCCTTTTCGAAGAACAGCAGGTTGCTCGTCTTGGCGCCGATGTCCAGAAGCATCGTGCAATCCTCAAGGTCGCCATAATTGAATCGAAAAGCATTGCACAACGCGGCGGGCGAGGCGTCGCATAATTGCAATTGCAGCTTGGCCTGCGCCGCCACGCGGAACAGACCTTCCACCACATCGGATTTGACCGCGACCAGAAGCACTTCGAGTTCACCGCCCGGGGCCGAGCCGAGAATCTGGTAATCCCACACGACCTCCGCGAGCGGAAACGGCACGTTCTGCTGCGCCTCGTATTGGATGATCTGCGTCACCTTGCCCGAGTCAACCGGCGGCAGCTTGACGAACTTTGAAAAAACATGGTATCCCGGAGCGCAGACGTTGACGCCCCTGGCCTTGATGTTTTTTTCAACGAGAGTTTCCTGAAGCGCCTTGAGGATGACCGCCTCGCGCGTGGCTTCCGCCGAGCCTTCCGCGCCGAGCGGCTTGATGGCAAAAGTCTTGAGTCGCAACCCGCCCGCCTCGTTGACTTCAAACTCCGCCAGCTTGAGGCTTCCAGCCCCAAAATCCACCGTCAAAAATGACTTTGTATTTAACATCACCGTATACAACTAGAGTCGCCGCAAACCGGCCACGATTGAAATTATCAATTGTCGTTCGAGGCAGGCCGTTTAACTACGTCAAATTTCCCAAACGGTCAAACAGAATTCACCCAAAAATGAAAAAAGTTTTTTGGCCCGGCAAAAAACATTGCGCCACGCCGCCGACTTTGGCTTCATCTTGCGATGCCGATTCAAACGCCAACCGTTGCGCGCCGGATGAAAATTTTTTATTCAGGCCGCGTACAGGGCATCGGGTTCCGCTATACCGCAAGAACAATCGCCACCGGATTTGAAATCACCGGTTACGTCCGCAATCTGACCGATGGACGCGTCGAACTTGCGGCTGAAGGCGAGTCCGAAGAACTCGAGGACTTCCGCGCCGCACTCCGGAGCGCAATCCTCGCTGGTTTTATCCGCGATGAGAGTGTAGAATGGGGCGACGCGCAAAATGAATATCGCGGTTTTGAAATTACGCAATGAAATACGCCATCCTCGCAGACATCCACGGCAACCTGGAAGCGCTCCAAACGGTTTTGGAAGACGCCAAGGACCAGAACCCCACTCATTACGTCTGCCTCGGTGACGTCGTCGGCTACAACGCCAACCCCAAGGAGTGCCTAAAAATCGTCCGTGACATGAACATTCCCTGTGTCAAAGGCAATCACGACGAATACTGTTCCACCGAAGAACATCTCGAAGGATTCAATCCCGCAGCCGCTGATGCCGTCCACTGGACACGCGCCCAATTGAACGCGGAGGAAAAACAATGGCTGCGCGACCTCAAATATTCCCGCATTGTCGCCAACTTCACCATCGTCCACGCCACGCTCGATGCCCCGCAACGCTGGGGTTACGTCTTTGACAAGCTCGCCGCCGCAGCCAGCTTTCCATATCAAAACACACAGGTCTGCTTCTTCGGCCATACGCATGTCCCGGTAGCCTTCATGCGTGACACGGCCGTTCGTGGCGGCACATACTCCAAATTTAAAGTTGACCCGGCAAAAAAATATTTTGTCAACGTCGGTGCCGTCGGGCAGCCCCGAGACAACAATCCCAAGGCCGCCTATGTCATATATGACATGGACGCCGGAACAATCGAACTCCGCCGGCTCGACTACGACATCGCGACGACTCAGGCCAAAATCCGGGCCGCCGGATTGCCCGAGCGTCTCGCTGAACGTCTTGAATTTGGAAGATAAATGATCGTTCGGTGTTCGCGGTCGGGCGTTTAGGATTCGATTTTTCAATCCTGAACCGTGGATGCTGAACATTGAACGTTGAAAATTCTCATCCTCAAACCCAGTTCGCTCGGCGATGTCATTCAAGCATTGCCTGTATTGCGCCTGCTAAAATTGCATTTCCGCGACGCGGAAATTTTTTGGTGGATTGACTCGGCGCTCGCACCGCTGCTCGAAGGTGATCCCGACCTCGCTGGTGTGGTTCGTTTTGAACGCAAACGTTGGGGCAAACCGCAGCACTGGCCGGAAATGCTCGGCAGCATCCGCTGGTTGCGCGGGCAAAATTTTGATCTCGTCATCGATCTGCAATGCCTCGCACGCAGCGGGGCGTTCGCGTGGCTCGCGCGGGGAAAATTCCTCGTCGGCCTTGATGAAATTCGCGAAGGCGCACGCGGCTTTTATGATGTCGCCGTCCCGAGAAAAAGTTTCCATACGCACGCAGTGGATTGGTATCTCACAGTGTTGCCGCAACTTGGCGTGCCGGTTCACGAAAATTTCAACTGGTTGGCCGAACGTCCGGAAATTTCCGCCGCTGTAAAATTAAAATGGAAAACCAACAGCACTAAATGGATTGCAATTCAGCCCGGCGCGCGCTGGGACAATAAACGCTGGCCTGTTGAAAAATTTTCACAACTCGTTTTGTTGTTTGCCGAAAAATTTCCTGAAGTGCGTTTCGCCATTCTCGGCGGCGCGGAAGACATGCCGCTTGGCGAAGCCATTTCACGCGCCCAATCTTCACGCTCTTTGAATTTGTGCGGCGAAATTTCGCTGCCGGAAATGGTTGAATGGATTCGCCTTTGCGATTTGATGATCACGAACGACACCGGCCCGATGCACGTCGCCGCCGCGCTGGGCAAGCCGCTCGTCGCGCTCTTCGGACCCACCGAACCGACACGCACCGGACCCTATGGCCAGCTTGACAATGTTTTGCGGATCGATCTTCCCTGCTCACCTTGTCTCAAATCTTATTGCACATGGAAAACCCCGCTGGAATGTCTTGACTCCATTGCTCCAGTAAAAGTTTTTGAGCGCGCACGAAAACAACTTGATTCACGCGCTTGACTTGTGGCAAACCCCGCGTAATTCTCGCCATATGAAAGCCATTTCCAAAACCATCATTCTGTATGTCGCCTTGCTGTGTTTTGCGCATGCCGAAACTCTCACCGCGCAGGATGTCATCACCCCCACCGATCATATCGAACTTTTTAATGGAAAAGATTTTTCCGGCTGGACGTTTTTCATGCGCTCGAATTCAGCGCCGGAACAAACCTGGAGCATCACGAATGGCGTCATCCATTGCACCGGCAGGCCGAATGGCTTTATGCGCACGGAAAATATTTACAGCAATTATATCTGCACCGTCGAGTGGCGCTTCCTCAAGGCCGGCAACACCGGCGTACTCGTTGACATGCATTTGCCCGACAATGTCTGGTCGAGGTGCGTCGAGTGTCAGGGCATGCACGCCCATCAGGGTGATTTCTGGCTCTGGGGCGGCGTTGATTGCGCCGAGCCAAAGAACATGAAAAAGAACGGGATTAAAATGCTCCAACCATCCGCTGAAAGCCCGGTCGGCGAATGGAGCACGTTTCAAACTGTCTGCAGCAGCAATACCGTTGAAATCATCGTCAACGGCAAATCCATGAACAAAATCACCGACTGCAATGTTTCTTCCGGCTTCATCGGCATCCAAAGCGAGGGTGCGGACATGGAAGTTCGGAAAATCTCCGTTGATCCGCTGAAATAATCCATATGAAACTCATCGCCTCACTTTGTCTCGCCGTCACCGTTGCCGGTTCCTGCGCCGCGCAGAATGTCATTACTCCCACGGATCACATCGAACTTTTCAACGGCACGAATTTTGTCGGCTTCACCTTCTGCATGAGAAACGACGCCGACCCGATGCAAACGTGGAGCGTCACCAACGGCATGATCCATTGCAACGGCTCGGCCATCGGCTATCTGCGGACGCTGCAAAGTTACAGCAATTACGTCGTCACTGTCGAATGGCGCTTCGTCAAAGTCACGCCAAAGGCCAACAACACCGGCGTGCTCGTCCACATGCAATTGCCGGACAAAGTCTGGCCAATGTGCATCCAGAACCAGGGCAAATCCGGACGGCAGGGTGATTTATTTTTGATGGCCGGCGCGGAATCCAAGGAACACAAAGGCATGGACGCCAACACGGCGCTTCCCATGCGTTTCCCGACCAATGAACATCCCGTCGGCGAATGGGACACCAACGTGACGGTTTGCGCCGGCAACGATGTGAAAGCCATCATCAACGGCAAATTGATGAACGAAACCACCGAATCTACCGTTTTATCCGGCTTCGTCGGAATCCAAAGCGAAGGCGCAGATTTTGAAATCCGAAAGATATATTTGGAGCCGTTAAAATAATTTCAGATTTGTTTCATCACCCACGCTTTGGCCTGACGCGGAGTTTTTAACTCATCCTGCAATTGCTTCTCGCGGACCTCGTGCAGCATCGCGCCCAGTTCTTTTCCCGGTTTCATTCCGAGCTCAATCAGATCTTTTCCTGTGAGCAGCGGCGGACGTATTGCCGGTTTCATTTTTAATTCCTCCGCCTGCTTAACCAAAAAATCGTAAAGCTCCAGATCGCCATGCGAGCCGAGACAGTCCAGCTTGTGCAATTCCAGTTCCAGCAGGAACGTCTCGCGCAATAGCAGCCGGCGCAAAGTGGCCTTGCGCATCTGCTTCACGTCCTTGAACTGCATGTGATGCAGAACGCATGTGACGATTTCATCAATCTGCTTTTTGGGAAAGCGCAGCCGCTGCAAAATTTTCTCCGCAATCTCCGCACCGACTTTCTCGTGTCCGTAAAAATGAATCGCGCCGGTCTTGGCATCGCGCTCCGCAGTCACCGGCTTGGCGATGTCGTGCATCAACACTGTCCACGACAGCGATTCGTGCGCATCCGCTGGGAGCTTTTCCAGCATCAGGCAAATGTGATTGAAGACACTGCTTTCGGGATGATAATCCGGCGACTGCTCGCAGGAAATGGTGGCCGCTAATTCGGGCAGAACAAATGGAAGCAATCCGCTGTTGCGCAGCAAAACCAACCCGCGCGCGGCGTGTGGCGGACGGAACAGCTTCAACAACTCGTCGCGAATCCGCTCGGCGCTGATGAGCTTGATCTTCGGCGCAAGGGATTTGACGGCGGCAAAAGTCTTCGGCTCGATTTCAAAGTTCAACTGCGCGGCGAAACGGACGGCGCGCAGCAGCCGCAAATGATCTTCGCCAAAACGTTCTTCCGGTTTGCCGATGGTGCGGATGATTTTTGCGCGTAAATCTTTTTCGCCGCCGACCCAGTCGTGAGTTTGTTGTGAAATCGGATCGTAGAAAAGACCGTTCACGGTGAAGTCGCGACGCAATGCGTCAGCCTCGGCGGTGGCGAAGATGATTTTCTCCGGGCGGCGGCCATCCTGATAATCCGCCTCGGCGCGAAAGGTGGCGACCTGGAATTGATGGCCGCCTTCGACGACGACCATCACGCCGAATTTGCGTCCGACGGCAATAGTGCGCTTGAAAAGCTTTTCAACCTGCTCCGGCTTCGCGTCCGTGGCGATGTCGAAATCCTGCGGCTCACGTCCGAGCAGAAAATCGCGCACGCAGCCACCGACCCAGAACGCGGCAAAACCGGCGGATTGCAATCGCTGCACAATTTCTGCAGCGGTGGTTTTCATTCGTTTCCCAAGATCAATTTCAGATGCGCGATGCCGCAATTGACGGCTTCGACGGGCAGCGACGGGCTTAATTCAAAAACCTTGATGTGCTCCGGCTTCACGAACGGCTTGAGCGCAGCGTAGTCAATCGTGCCGGTGCCGGGCGCGCAGTGGTCGCGCGCGGGAAACTGCACGTCGTGGACGTGAAATCCGGCGAGGCGCGCGGCGAGCGATTCGAGATGCAGCGCGTGGTGGATAAAGCCGAAGTTCTCCTTAATCTGCGCATGGCCGCAATCGTGCCAATAGACGATGTTCGGGCTGGGGAATTCGCGGAAGAAAAATTGGAAGTCGCTTTCTAGCGGAATTTCTTCAAGCGCCTGGCGGTTTTCGCAGCCGAGCTTGAGGCCGCGTTTTTCGGCTTCGGGCAGGAGTTTTCGGAGCGTGTCGTTGGTGCGCTCGACAAATTTTATTTTTTTGACCTCGCGAACCTTTGAGATTTCGGCGCAGAGCTTTTCGTATTTGGCCGAACCTTTTTCGCCGCGCTCCAGCATTTCGCCGAGCTTGCCGGTGTAATCCTTCATCTCGATGCTGCCGAGGTGCAGCACGACGACGGACGCCTTGACGCGCGAGGCGAATTCAAACGTCTTGAGCGTGTGCTTGATGGCGAGTTCGCGTTCGCGCGGGCGTTCGTCGGAAAACTGATACAGGTTCGGCGCGGCGTGCGTCACGCCCATCGGCAGCGGGCAGAAATTATGCAGGCTGGAGATTTTCATCTCGCCCGCGTCCACGGCTTCGAGGATTCCCGGCATGAGGCTGACGCGGATGCCGTGGCTCAACTCGGCGTGGTCGAAGCCGAGGTCGCGGATTTCGCGCAGCATGGCGCGGCCGTCGGTGTGACGGTGGGAATTCCAGCAGGTGGAAAATGAATACATCGTGAATCGTTGAACCGTTACATTGTTAAATCGTGAACCGTGAAAAGGAAGAATCGTTAAACCATTGCCACGATGCAACGATTTAACGATTCACGATCCGACGAACTGGAGTTACAGGTCCGCGTAGCGCGCGGTGAGCATGGCGGAGAAACGCGCGACTTTCTGCTTGCGGCGGCGTTTTTCGCTGGGCTTCTCGAACGTGCGATGGGCGCGCACGATTTTCAACGTGCCTTCGCGGTCGACTTTTTTCTTAAGCCGGCGCAGCGCGCGATCCACTGGTTCGCCTTTTTTTAGTTTAATTTCTGTCAAAGGGACTCACTTCCTTTCTCGGGCGAGGCATAACCGCACGCGCGGCTGCTCGCGGATAAATTAAATGGATGCGGAGGATAGTTTTTACCGCGCGATTGTCAATGAGCAAAACTACGGCAAATCGCCAGGTTGCAATTGCACCAATCCCTGCTACCATCGCCATTCAAAGCAAGGAATCGAAATGAAGGCAAAACCATCCATTGACCCCGCGCTCAAACAGCAAATCCGCGAACTCATCAAATCCAAGGGCGGCGGCCACAACGAGCCGGAAGTCGCCGACATCATCGAAAATGCCCTCAAGCTCCTGACCGACGTGCAGGACACCGGCGACGCGCGCATCATCCGCACCGCAGTTCGGGAGCTGCGATACGCCTTCCGCCTCTTCGCCCCCTACCTCGGCAAGCGCAAGGTGACCATCTTCGGTTCCGCACGCACGCAGCCGGACGCGTTGGAATATCAGCAAGCCGTCGAATTCGGCCGCAAGATCGTCAAGGCCGGCTTCATGGTCATCACCGGAGCCGGCAGCGGCATCATGCAGGCCGGCCACGAAGGTGCAGGCTCGCAAAACAGCTTCGGCGTCAACATCCGCCTGCCGTGGGAGCAAAGCGCCAACCCGATCATCGCCGAGGACAAAAAACTCGTCACCTTCAAATACTTCTTCACGCGCAAGCTCATCTTTATCCGCCATTCGGACGCCATTGTCCTGTTTCCCGGCGGCTTCGGCACTTTCGACGAAGGCTTTGAAGCGCTCACGCTCATGCAGACCGGCAAAAGCCAGCTCCTGCCACTCGTTCTCGTGGACAAACCCGGCGGCACCTATTGGAAAACCTGGGACATCCACATCCGCGAGGAACTTCTCAGCCACAAACTCATTTCGCCCGAAGACTTGAACCTTTACCAGATCACCGACAGCGTGGATGAAGCCGTGAAGATCATCTCGCGCTTCTACCGGAACTTCCATTCCACGCGCTTCGTCAGGGAACTGCTCGTCATCCGCATGAAAACCGCTCCCAACAAATCCGCCCTGGCTGCCATGAACATGGATTTTGCCGACATCGTTGCCAGCGGGAAGATCCAGACCGTCGACCCGACAACCGAGGAGGTGGAACACAACGAGCATCTGGAATTGAAGCGCATCGCCTTCAACTTCAACCGCCACGATTACGGTCGGCTGCGGCAGTTGATTGACGTGTTGAACGGATTGTAAACCCTCGTAACAATCATATGGAGCACAAGCCGTCAACCACTTTGCTCAAACTTTTAACCCGTTTAGTGGTTCATTTGCCAAAACAAAAGGCGAGGCTGTTGGGCCTCGCCTTCAATTGAAATTGGAACTGGCTTAAGCCTTCTTGGCTTCTTCCTTTTTCCAAGTGCGCCGGGGTGCCTTGGTGACGAGTCCTTTTTTGATGGCGGCGGCGGAAACACGGATGTAGCGGACTTCGCCGCTGGGCAGGAGCGCCTTCACGCGCTGCAGGTTCACGTCAAACTTGCGCTTGGTGATGGCGGTGACGTGCGTGCCGATGCCGCCGGATTTCTTGGACTTACCCGAGCGCCAGATGATGCTGCCCTTCATGGGGCGTTTGCCGGTCAATTCACAGATGCGTGACATAAAATTCTTTTGTTAAAAGGCCGCACAGACTACCCGTCGCGCGCGCGAAGGCAAGAACATTTTTTGGAAATTTCTTTGTGTCCGCGCCGCAGATTTGCTCAATTGGCGCGGATGACGCAATCACCCGCAGCGCCGCCGCCCGCGCGGTTCCAACTTTTCAGACGGCACTGGAGCTGGTGGTTCATGATGGCGGTGCTGGTGCTGGTCGCCGCCGTGCGGGTTCGTCTGCTGAATTCCCCCATCGAGCGCGACGAGGGCGAGTATGCCTACGCCGGGCAGCTCATGCTTCAGGGCATCCCGCCCTACGAGCTGGCCTACAACATGAAGTTTCCCGGAACGTATGCGGCGTATGCGGTCATCATGGCCATTTTCGGCGAGACTCCGGCTGGAATCCATTTCGGAATGATCATCGTGACGACGCTGACAGCGTTGATGCTGTTCTGGCTCGGCAAACGGATGCTGGATGCAACGGCGGGCATTGTCGCCTCAACTTTTTACGCGGTGCTGGCGGCAAGTCCCTCAATGCTCGGTCTGGCGGGTCATGCGACGCAGTTCGCCGCGTTTTTTGCGACCGCCGGTCTGTGCGTGATGTGGCTGGCGCGGCAAAGCTCAAGCGGGCTTGCGATGGCTGCGGCGGCGGGAATTTTGTTCGGCACGGCGATCCTGATGAAGCAGCACGCGGCGTTTATCGCGCTGTGGGCGGCGATTGCTTTTGCCGGAACGTGTATTCGCAAAAGGGAAATTTCCGCCGGCCAAAAATTCCGGCTGGTTGCTGCGTTCGGCGCGGGGATTGTTCTGCCGTTCGGTTTGTGCTGCCTGATTCTCTGGCGGGCGGAAGTGATCGGCAATTTCTGGTTCTGGACGGTTCAATATGCGCGGCAATATGCCTCCATCACGGCTGCAATCGTTCCGCTCGCAAAGCTTCCGCAAGTTTTCTTGTATCATTTCAACGAGGCGATTTCGGATTTCGCGCTGCTGTGGCTGGTTCCCGTGGCCGGGCTGGCAACCATCTGGCTCGATGTGAGGCTGGACGGATTGCGGCTTTGGCTGCTGGGGTTCTCCGTGGCGGCGACGGCGACGGTGTTCCCCGGATTTTATTTTCGTCCGCATTATTTTCTGCTGATGCTCCCGGCACTGGCGCTGCTGGCCGGTTGCGGGGTGAGCGGCGCGGGACATCTCTGGCGTCAGCGCGCGGAGGGAAAGTCCAAGCTCGGCGACTGGCCGGTCGGAGTTTTCGCATTGGTTCTGGCTGTCGCCATCTTGGAAGACCCGGATGTCTGGTTCGTGCTGACGCCGTTGCAGGTGGAGACAAGGCTCTACGGCGTCCGGCCTTTTTCCGCGTCGGCGGCCATCGCGGGCTACATCCGGGACAATTCCGCGCCGGATGCGCGCGTGGCCGTGCTGGGTTCGGAGCCGGAAATTTATTTTCTTTCCCACCGCCGCTCGGCGACCGGCTACATTTACACTTACGCGCTCATGGAGCCGCAGCCGTTCGCCCGGAAGATGCAGGATCAAATGATCCGTGAAATTGAAGGAGCCGCGCCGGAATTTGTCGTCTTCGAGGACGACCGCATCTGGGAACGGCGCGCGAACTCGGACCCGGCGATTTTTAACTGGTGGGATTCCTACCGGACCAACTACGCCCGCGTGGGGCTTGCAGACATGACATCGCCGGTTGACGTGGAATACCGCTGGGGTGCGGACGCCGTGAAATATGGCGGGATGCAGGGCGCGGGGCTGGAAGTTTTCCGCAGATTGCGGGCGCATGAATAAGTTCTTCCAGAAGAATTCGCGATGGATCGCCTGGGCCGCCGCCGTCCTGATGAGCGCGGTCGCCGTGCAGCTGCACTTTGTATTTCTTGCAGACGCCGGCGGTCTTTGGCGCGACGAGGTCGGCCTGGTGAACATCGCGGCGCTGCCGTCGGTGAAGGAGATTTTTTACGCGCTGCTGCACGACCATTGCCCGATCATTTATCCGCTTGTCCTGCGGTCGTGGATGGCGCTTTGGCACACGGACTTGGGCCTGCGCACATTCGGGCTGTGCATCGGCTTGATCCTAGCGGCGTCTTTTTGGGCGGCCAGCCGGATGATGGGAAAGGGATTGCCGCTGTTTGCACTGGCAATCGTCGCGCTGAATCCGACGGTGATCCATTACGGCGATTCAATGCGCGCCTACGCGCTCGGCATGGCATTCATCGTGATGACGATGGGGTTGATCTGGCGCTTTATTGAAGTGCCGAACCTGCGGCGCGGATTGCTGGCAGGATTTGCCGCGGTCATCAGCGTGCAGACGCTTTACCAGAACGCTTTTTTCCTGCTGGCGATTTGTGTCGCGGGAATGGTCGCGTCATTCCGGCAACGGCAGCAAAAGAAGGCGGCGTGGATTCTGGCAATTGGATTTGTGGCGGCTCTTTCATTGGTTCCTTACATCAACCCGATTCGCCAGGCGCAATCGTGGTGGATTGTCACGCAGCCCGGCGTGAGCCTGAATGATTCAATGGGCCACCTTCACGAAATGGCGGGGACAATCTTCGGCGTATGGGTGGCGGTGATGGCACTTGCCGCGAGCTTCGGCATCAGCCGGATATTTGCAAGACTGCGGCAGCATGATGAGCGCGACCAACAGGACTTGCCGGTCTTTGGCGGTGTGACGCTGGTGCTTGGCGCAATCGGTTTTGGCGTGTTTATAAAACTGTCCGGCCTGCAAACACAGGTCTGGTATTACATCCCGTTGTTCTGCTTCACGACGATTTGCTGCGACGTGGTTTTCGCGCGGGCATTTCCTGTCGCGCGGATTGGCATGCTGGCTGTTGCAGTCGCGGCTTTGATGATTTCTCCATCGGCATACTCAACTTTGCGATGGCGGCAAACCAACGGCGACCTGATCGCCGCGTATGTTTCAAAAAACGCCGGTCCGGACGATTTGATCGTCGTCCATCCCTGGTATTACGGACTGACATTCGCCTATTATTATAATGGCCCGGCAAAGTGGACGACTTTTCCGCCTATCGCAGATTATCGTTTTCATCGCTACGATTTGATCAAGGAGCAGCTTCAAACGCCCAAAGCCATCGAGCCCGTCCTGCAACAGGCTGAAAAAGCTCTGCGCAGCGGCCATCGCATTTGGATCGTCGGGCAAATTCCGATGCCAAATCCTGACGAACCAAATCCCGGTGATCCGCCGCCGGCCCCCGGCACTTTGGGCTGGGGCGACCCGCCTTATACGGTCGCTTGGGGCAAAGAATTCGGCTATTTCCTAGTCCATCATGCCACCAATTTCACGCGGGTCGTTGACCGCTCAACCAATTCAATCCCGATCAACCCGATGGAAAAAATGGATCTTTCGACAGCCGGCGGCTGGAAAACAAACCCGCCTTGAACCATCTGCCTCTTGACGAAGTCACAAGCGGCTGCGAACTTTCCAGCGCTTGGCGCAAAACGAATCCTCGTCGGCGACAGGCAGCTTGTTCGCTGACATCGCAAAAGCTCCCGCCGTGCAATCCCTCGTGCGGATGCTGGAGAATGGCGGAGCGTTGTCTTGCGCCGGAATCTGCGCATCCGCACAACCGTTTTTTGCCGCGCTCGTTTCAAGACTTCTTCCGCAACGGCCGGTTGTTGTCGTCACCGGAAATCTGAAAGAACAGGAAAGTTTCCAGCAAGACCTGGAAACATGGCTGACCAGCTCAGGGTTCGGAGTTCAAAGCACAAAAAAGGCCGGCGCGACAACCTCCACTCCCGGCTCAGAACCGGAATCTCTGAATTTGTTTTTCCCCGCCTGGGAAATTCTTCCGCATGAAGGCAAGCTCCCGCACGCCGATGTCATCAGCGACCGGCTGCAAACGCTCGTCGCCCTGTCTGCTCTTTCAACTTTCAACTCTCAACCCTCAACCCTGCTCGTCACAAGTGTCACGGCGCTGCTGCAAAAAACCTTTCCGCCGGGTGAAATCCAAAAGCGCACCCGCACGCTTCAACGCGGCGATAAAATCGCCCCGTTGGATCTGATTGAATGGCTTGAAGAACAAGGCTACGAACCGGAAGCCCAGGTTTCCCAGAAGGGCGAAATCGCCCTGCGCGGCGGCATCCTGGACGTTTTTCCGCCCGTCAATCCTTGGCCGGTGCGGTTGGAGTTTTTCGGCGACGAGCTGGAATCGCTGCGCGAGTTCGATCCGCTCACGCAGATGTCCCGCGACGAGATTTCAAACATCATTTTGCCGCCCGCCGGTGAACTGGGAATTTTGCGGCAAATGCAGCAGGCAAAAACGACCGGCAATGGAACGGCGCTTGCCACGCTTCTTGATTACCTGCCGGGCAAAACAATTTTCCTGCTTTGCGGGCCGGAACAAATTTCAGCCGCCGCCGAAATTTACGCGCAAGAAGTTCCCGCGAACGATCCGTTCTTCATTTCCTGGCCGGACTTCCTGGCGGAATTGAACCGGCGAGGTCTTTCGTCGGTCGAAATTTCCGCAGACAGGGAGACTGATGAAGGCCGCCGCCAAGCCCAAATCGAGAACATCAGATTTGATTCGCTCGACGCCTTTCGGCCACTGGCCGAGCGGGCGCCGGAACCGCAGATTGCCGGGATGCAGCGCCGTGATTTTTTTAACCAGTTGCATCGCTGGCTCCGGCAAAATTATTCCGTTCATGTTTTCTGCTACAACGACGGCGAACGACGGCGGTTTGAGGAAATCTGGCGGGAAATGGGTTTTGACAATTCAAAGTCCAAAGTCCCAAACCCAAATTCATCCGATGGCGCACCACCTTGGGCCTTGGATCCCGGGCTTTGGGTTCATCTCGGCTCGCTCGCTCGCGGCTTTCTGTGCGACGACGCGAAGCTGGTTGCCGTCACCGACGCGGAGATTTTTGGCCGTTACAAAATCCAGCGGCCCCGCCGCCAGAAATCTTTGCATGCGCTCGCGACTCGTTCGGCGCTGGACATTGATTTCACGGACTTGGAAGAAGGCGATCTCGTTGTTCATCTGCAGCATGGCATCGGAAAATTTCTCGGCCTGAAGGATTTGCCGGCGACTTCCGTCTCAACGCTGCAACGTTTCACCTCCGCAGCGAACCCCGTTACCGAATGTCTCGTCATCGAATACGCGCCGGGAGATCCCTCGAACGAACCGCCCAAGCTTTACGTTCCCGTCAGCGAGGCACATCTCGTCGGCAAATACGTCGGCGCCGGCAAGGTGAATCCTCCGCTCAACACACTCGGCGGCACGCGCTGGGCCAGGGCAAAGGAGCAGACCGAACGCGCCGTGCGCGACATCGCCTCCGAGATGCTCCGCATCCAGGCCGTGCGCGAGACGCAAGTCGGACATGCGTTCAAGCCTGACACTCAATGGCAGCGCGAATTTGAAGACGCCTTCATCTACGAGGAAACGCCCGACCAAATTACCGCGATCGCCGAGACGAAATCCGATCTGGAACGCGACAAGCCGATGGATCGCTTGATATGCGGCGACGTCGGCTTTGGCAAAACGGAGGTCGCCATCCGCGCGGCGTTCAAGACCGTGATGGATGGAAAACAGGTTGCCATCCTCGTGCCCACAACCGTTTTGGCCCAGCAGCATTTCAACAACTTCCGCGAACGCATGGCCGACTATCCCGTCCGCATCGAATTGCTTTCGCGCTATCGCACGCGGCGCGAGCAGGACCTGGTGGTGAAAAATCTGGCGGGCGGCGCGGTGGACATCGTCATCGGCACGCACCGCATCGTGCAGGACGACATCGC
>Ga0182013_10002064_pt1 | contig 26699 bp, 28 predicted proteins | sample 612S2MmetaG_FD_120487 | JGI IMG/M metagenome (GOLD analysis project Ga0182013, IMG submission 120487) | Permafrost microbial communities from Stordalen Mire, Sweden - 612S2M metaG | ecosystem: Environmental > Terrestrial > Soil > Wetlands > Permafrost | place: Sweden: Stordalen | collected...
CATTTGTCCAAGGGTTCATTTTCCGGGGGCAGTTGACACGCGGCCAGCCGCCGACCTATGTCAGCCGCCTCACGCAGCCGGGCGACCGGTTCGCATGCGGGTGTAGCTCAGTTGGTTAGAGCGCCGGCCTGTCACGCCGGAGGTCGCGGGTTCGAGTCCCGTCACTCGCGCCACGAGGCGCGGTTCCTTCTTGCGGACGCCCTCCATTCCTGGCCTGGATGCGGGCTCTGCGCCAACTCCGGGGCTTCCAATGGACGATCCAGAACGTTGTCCCTCCGGGGCGCCCACGATTCGCACCATCGCCATGCCGGCGGACACCAATCCCGAAGGCGATATCTTCGGCGGCTGGCTGATGTCGCAGATGGATCTGGCCGGCGCGACCTTGGCTTACAATCAGGCCGAGGGGCGTTGCGCTACGGTGGCCGCTGATCAAATCGCCTTCTTGAGACCGGTGTTCGTGGGCGATGAGGTGAGCTTGTTTTGCCAGGTGAGGCGGGTGGGACGCACCTCCGTGACTGTGGCGGTGGAAGCCTGGCGACGTTCGCGCCAATCGCCAGACGCCCAGAAGGTCACTTCGGGCGTCTTCACCTATGTGGCCATCGGCGAGGACCGCCGACCAAGGCCGGTGCGCGAATGATGGCTTTCCTCTGGATTCAAAGACTGTAGAAGGCGGTTTCTGCGGGCGGCTAGCTCAGCTGGTCAGAGCGTCTGGTTTACACCCAGAAGGTCGGGGGTTCGAACCCCTCGCCGCCCACCACCCCTTGTACGTCGCGCCATGCCATGCGCACGTGCAGCGAGCATTCCAAAACAAATCCTTCGCAGTGGCGAGAAATGCGCGACGGCCCCTTGGAACCGGCCGGCGCCATAGGCTACAACCCGCGCGATTCCAGCCGAGGCCCGCATGAACGCCTTCCTTCTGCAATACCTGCCCATCGTGATCCTGCTGGCCATTGCCGCGGTTATCGGCGTGGGCTTTCTGGTCGCGGCGGCGGTCGTGGCGCCCAAGGCTCCCGATCCGGAGAAGCTGTCGGCCTATGAGTGCGGCTTCAATGCCTTCGACGACGCCCGCATGAAGTTCGACGTGCGATTCTATCTGGTATCGATCCTGTTCATCATCTTCGATCTGGAAGTCGCCTTCCTGTTTCCCTGGGGCGTGGCCCTTTTGAAGATGCCTCACCAGACCGCCGTGTTCGCCTTCTGGTCGATGATGGCGTTTCTAGGCGTGCTGACCGTCGGCTTCATCTACGAGTGGCAGAAGGGGGCCCTTGAATGGGAGTAGTTCCGGCAGGCGCCGCGGGCCGATCCGCCGTGGAAGGTTACGATCCCAAGCTGCACGATCCCTATTTCGACGGTGTATCCGACCAACTGGCCGACAAGGGCTTCGTGGTCGCGGCGGCCGACGACCTGATCACCTGGGCCCGTACGGGCTCGCTGATGTGGATGACGTTTGGCCTGGCCTGTTGCGCCGTAGAGATGATGCACTCGGCCATGCCGCGCTACGACCTGGAGCGGTTCGGCTTTGCGCCCCGCGCCAGCCCGCGTCAGTCCGACGTGATGATCGTGGCGGGCACCTTGACCAACAAGATGGCTCCGGCCCTGCGCAAGGTCTACGACCAGATGCCCGAGCCGCGTTATGTGATCTCCATGGGCTCATGCGCCAACGGCGGCGGCTATTATCACTACAGCTACAGCGTGGTGCGCGGTTGCGACCGGATCGTGCCGGTGGACATCTATATTCCCGGCTGCCCGCCGACGGCCGAGGCCCTGGTCTATGGCGTGCTGCAGTTGCAGAAGAAGATCCGCCGCACGGGAACTATCGAGCGATGAGCGATCAGGCCCCCACCGAAACGCCGGCCGAGGAGCCGGTCCCGCACCTTGTGGCCCTGGGCCAACAGATTCAGGCCAACAGCGGCGGCGCCGTCTATGGATTCAAGGTCGCTTTTGGCGAGCTGACCCTGCTGGCCGAGCGGGCGCGCATCTGCCAGGTGCTGACCCACCTGCGCGACGATCCGGCGTGCCGCTTCCAGCAACTGGTCGATATCTGCGGCGCCGATTATCCCCAACGGGCCAAGCGGTTCGACGTGGTCTATCACCTGCTGTCCCTGACCAAGAACCACCGCATTCGCGTCAAACTACAAACCGATGAGGACACCCCGGTGCCGACCGCCGTGGGTGTCTATCCCTGCGCCGATTGGTTCGAGCGCGAAGCCTTCGACATGTTCGGCGTGTTCTTCGATGGCCACCCGGATCTGCGCCGCCTGCTGACGGACTATGGCTTTCACGGCTATCCGCTGCGCAAGGACTTCCCCATGACCGGGTACGTCGAGGTGCGCTATGACGACGAGCTCAAGCGGGTGGTGTACGAGCCGGTCAAGCTGACCCAGGAGTTCCGTCAGTTCGACTTCCTGTCCCCGTGGGAGGGTGCGCGCGCCGCCCTGCCAGGCACGGGCTACGAATACACCGTTCCGGGCGATGAAAAGGCGACCAAGTAATGGCCGACGATCACGCGGATTTGCCGCCCAAGCTGGCTGAACGCACCGTGGATGAAGACGGCGGCGCCCTGATCGCCCCCGAGGCGGTCACGCCCGAGACTCCCGTGCGCAAGTTCAATATCAACTTCGGCCCGCAACACCCGGCCGCGCACGGCGTGCTGCGTCTGGTGCTGGAGCTGGACGGCGAGGTGGTCGAGCGTGTCGACCCGCATATCGGCCTGCTGCACCGCGGCACCGAGAAGCTGATGGAGGCGCGCACCTATCTGCAGAACACGCCCTATTTCGATCGGCTGGACTATGTGGCCCCGATGAACCAGGAGCACGCCTGGTGCCTGGCCATCGAGAAGCTGCTGGGTGTGGACGTGCCGCGCCGGGCCCAGTTGATCCGCGTGCTCTATTGCGAAATCGGCCGTATTCTCAATCACCTGCTGAACGTGACCACCCAGGCGATGGACGTCGGCGCCCTGACACCGCCGCTGTGGGGCTTTGAAGAGCGCGAGAAGCTGATGGTGTTCTACGACCGCGCCTGCGGGGCGCGGCTGCACGCCAACTACTTCCGCCCCGGAGGCGTGCGCCAGGACCTGCCCGAGGCGCTGCTGGCCGACATTGATGCCTGGGCCGTCGCCTTCCCCAAGGTGCTGGACGACATCGAGGGCCTGATCACCGGAAACCGCATCTTCAAGCAACGCAACGTCGACGTCGGCGTGGTGACCAAGCAGGAGGCCCTGGATTGGGGCTTCTCGGGCGTGATGGTGCGTGGCTCGGGCATCGCCTGGGATCTGCGGCGCAACCAGCCCTATGAATGCTATTCCGAATTGGATTTCGACATTCCGCTCGGCAAGAACGGCGACTGCTACGACCGTTACCTGTGCCGCATGGAAGAGATGCGCCAGTCGACCAAGATCATCCATCAGTGCATCGCCAAGCTCGCCGAGGCCAAGGGCCCGGTGCTGACCGAGGACGGCAAGGTGGCGCCCCCGCGCCGGGCCGAGATGAAGCGCTCGATGGAAGCGCTGATCCACCACTTCAAGCTGTTCACCGAGGGCTTCCACGTGCCGGCGGGCGAGGTCTACGCCTATGTCGAGGCGCCCAAGGGCGAATTCGGCGTCTATCTGGTGGCCGACGGCACCAACAAGCCCTACCGCGCCAAGATCCGCGCGCCGGGATTCCCGCACCTTCAGGCCATGGACTGGATGAACCGCGGCCACATGCTGGCCGACGTCTCCGCCATCCTGGGGTCGCTGGACATCGTCTTCGGGGAGATCGACCGTTGAGCGTGCGCCGCCTCGCCAAGGAACAGCCAGCCAGTTGGGATTTCGCGCCCGTTACGCTGGAAAAAGCCCATTGGTGGATTTCCAAGTATCCGCAAAGCCGCAAGCAGTCGGCGGTGATCCCCATCCTGTGGCTGATCCAGAAGCAGGACGGCTGGGTGTGCGAGCCGGCCATCCGCAAGCTGGCGGCCATGCTGGAGATGCCGGTGATCCGGGTGCTGGAGGTGGTCACCTTCTACACCATGTTCCAACTGGAGCCGGTGGGTAAGGCGGCTCTGATCCAGGTGTGCGGCACCACCCCATGCATGCTGCGCGGGGCAGGGGACCTGATGAAGCTGTGCGCCGACAAGATCGGCCACAAGGACCACATCAGCGCCGACGGCCTGTTCACTTGGCAGGAGGTGGAGTGCCTCGGCGCCTGCGTGAACGCGCCCATGGCCCAGATCAACGACTACTATTACGAGGACCTGACTCCGCAGACCCTGGGCCAGATCATCGACGACTTCCGCGCGGGCAAGGCGCCCAAGCCCGGCTCCTACGCCGGCCGCCATACCTGCGAGCCCGCCGGCGGGGCCACCACCCTGACCGATCCGGCCCTGTACGACGGCTCCAAGGCGGCCCCGGTGAAGATCCCCAACGCGCCGGAGCCGGCATGACCGCCCAGCAACGTTTCATGGTGATGGTGGGCTTGGACGCCCTGTGCGTGATGGTCGCCATCGCAGCCCTGGTCGCCGGCTTGAGCTATCACCTGGCATATGGTCTGCCGGCCTTCGCCGCGGCGATGCTGGTCGGCTTTGGGGCGCAACTCTGGTTCATCGCTGGCCTGGCCAAGGATGGCCGGCTCGAGAAAGGCGTCTGAAGGGCATGGTCGGCATTCTCGAAGACAAGGATCGCATCTTCACCAACCTCTACGGCCTGCACGACCCGGGCCTGGAGGCGGCCAAGCAACGCGGCGCGTGGAACGCGACCAAGGACATCCTGTCGTGCGGGCGCGACTGGATCATCAACAACACCAAGGCCTCGGGCCTGCGCGGGCGCGGCGGCGCCGGTTTCTCCACCGGGCTGAAATGGTCCTTCATGCCCAAGGAGGTGAGGGAAGGGCGGCCCCACTATCTGGTGGTCAACGCCGACGAGTCCGAGCCGGGCACCTGCAAGGACCGCGAGATCATGCGTCATGATCCGCACCTGTTCATCGAAGGCTGCCTGGTCGCCAGCTTCGCCATGCAGGCGCACGCCTGCTACATCTATGTGCGCGGCGAATATGTGCGCGAACGCGAGGTGATGGAGGCGGCGATCAAGGAGGCCTACGAAGCCAAGCTGATCGGCAAGGACAACATCCACGGCTACGACTTCGACGTCTATATGCACCACGGCGCGGGGGCCTATATCTGCGGCGAGGAGACGGCCCTGCTGGAAAGCCTGGAGGGCAAGAAGGGCCAGCCGCGCCTGAAGCCGCCGTTCCCAGCCGGCGCGGGCCTCTACGGCTGTCCCACCACGGTCAACAATGTGGAATCCATCGCCGTGGTCCCGACCATCCTGCGCCGGGGCGCGGCCTGGTTCGCCGGCTTCGGCCGGCCCAACAACACCGGCACCAAGCTGTTCTGCATCTCCGGCCACGTGGAGCGGCCGTGCAATGTGGAAGAGGCCATGTCGATCCCCTTCCGCCAATTGCTGGAAGACCACTGCGGCGGCGTGCGCGGCGGCTGGGGCAATCTGAAAGCGGTGATCCCCGGCGGCTCCTCGGTGCGGATGATCCCCGCCGAGCAGTGCGAGGACCTGCCCATGGACTTCGACGCCCTGTCGGCGCTGAAGTCGGGGCTGGGCACCGCGGCCGTGATCGTGATGGACAAGTCCACCGACCTGATCAAGGCCATCGCCCGCATCAGCTATTTCTACAAGCATGAGAGCTGCGGCCAGTGCACCCCCTGCCGGGAAGGCACAGGCTGGATGTGGCGCGTGATGGAGCGCATGGCGTCGGGCGAGGCCGATCCCAAGGAGATCGACATGCTGCTCGAGGTCACCACCCAGATCGAGGGCCACACCATCTGCGCCCTGGGCGACGCGGCCGCCTGGCCGATCCAGGGCCTGATCCGCCATTTCCGCCCCGAGATCGAGGCGCGCATCGCCCAATACCGCAGCGGCAAGCCCCACGTTCAGGGCGCCACGCTGGCGGCCGCGGAGTAGGGGCGATGGCGGAAGAAGAACCCGAAAACCTCGTCCTGCGTTACCTGCGCCGCTTCGATGAACGGCTAGAACGGATCGAGTTTGATGTTCATGACATCAAGGTTCGATTGACTCACGTCGAGGAGAACCAAACCATCGTCCATCGCAGGCTGGACCGTATTGATGACCGTCTTGATCGGATCGAAAAACGGTTGGAACTCACCGACAGCCCCTATGGCGGAGTGCGCGAATAATGCCTAAGGCCAAGGTCAACGGCGTCGAGGTCGAGTTCGAACCCGGCATGACGGTGCTGCAGGTGGCGGAGCTGGCGGGGGAGGAGATCCCGCGCTTCTGCTACCACGAGCGCCTGTCCATCGCCGGCAACTGCCGCATGTGTCTGGTGGAAGTGAAGCCGGGGCCGCCCAAGCCCCAGGCCTCATGCGCCCTGCCGGCGGCGGACAACCAGGAGATATTCACCAACACGCCGATGGTGAAGAAGGCGCGCGAGGGCGTGCTGGAGTTCCTGCTGATCAACCATCCGCTGGACTGCCCGATCTGCGACCAGGGCGGCGAGTGCGACCTGCAGGATGAGACCATCGGCTACGGCCGCGACGACACCCGCTATCAGGAGAACAAGCGGGCGGTCGAAGAGAAGTACATGGGCCCGCTGGTCAAGACGGTGATGACCCGCTGCATCCAGTGCACCCGCTGCGTGCGCTATGTAGCGGAAATCGCAGGCGTTCCAGAGATCGGCATGATCAGCCGCGGCGAGGACGCCGAGATCACCACCTACCTGGAGCAGGCCATCCATTCTGAAATGACCGGCAATGTGGTCGACCTTTGTCCCGTGGGCGCGCTGACGCACAAGCCTTGGGCCTTCAACTACCGGCCTTGGGAACTGAAGAAGACTGAGACCATCGACGTGATGGACGCCGTGGGCGCCAACATCCGCGTGGATGCGCGCGGCTCCGAAGTGATGCGGGTGCTGCCGCGCACCAACGAAGCCATCAACGAAGAGTGGATCGACGACAAGACCCGCTATGCCTGCGACGGCCTGATGCGCCAGCGGCTGGACAAGCCCTATGTGCGCAAAGGCAAGCAACTGGTGGAAGCGACCTGGGCCGAGGCCTTCGCGGCTATCGCCGCCAAGGTCAAGAAGGCCGCACCGGATCGTATCGGCGTGATCGCCGGCGACCTGCAGGACGCGGAGTCCATGAAGGCCGCGCTGGACCTGTTTACCGCGCTGGGCTCGCCCAACATCGACTGCCGCCAGGATGGCATGGTCCTGGGTTCGGGCCCGCGCGAGAGCTGGCTATTCAACACCACTATCGAGGGCCTGGAGCAGGCCGACGCGGTGATGCTGATCGGGACCAATCCGCGGCTGGAGGCGCCCCTGGTCAACGCCCGACTGCGCAAGGCCTGGCTGGCCTCGGGCGTGCGCATCGGCGTGGTGGGCGAACAGGCCGACCTCAACTACGGCTATCATTATGTCGGCGCGGGCATCGCCAGCCTGCAGCAGATGTTCGACGGGCACGACAAGATCGCGGCGCAGAAGCCGGCATTCATTGTCGGATCGGGCGTGCTGAGGCGGCCAGACGGCGCGGCGATCCTGAACGCCATCGGCGCCGGCGCGGCCAAGTTCGGCGTGGTCAAGGATGGCTGGAACGGCTTCAATGTCCTGCACACCGCCGCTTCGCGCGTGGGTGGGCTGGACATGGGCTTTGTCCCCGGCAAGGGCGGCCTGACGGCGACCGACATGGCCCGTAAGGGCGCGCTGGACGTGCTGTTCCTGCTGGGCGCCGACGAGATCGACCTGTCGGCCAGCGACGCCTTCACCGTCTATCTCGGCACGCACGGCGATGCGGGCGCGCACAAGGCGGACGTGATCCTGCCCGGAGCGGCCTACACGGAAAAGGCTGGCCTCTATGTGAACATGGAAGGCCGCCCGCAGCTGGCCAATCGAGCGGTGTTTCCCAAGGGCCATGCCCGTGAGGATTGGGCCATTCTGCGCGCCCTGTCCGAATCCTTGGGCGCCAAGCTGCCCTATGACAGCCTGAACGCCTTGCGCGCCAAGCTGATCGCCGACCATCCCACCTTCGGTCAGGTCGGCTATGCGCCAGGCTCCAAGCCCGCGGCGCTGGACCTGGTCAAACTGGGCGCGCCAGGCAAGGTGTCGGACGAGCCCTTCAAGAGCCCGGTCACTGACTTTTATCAGACCAATCCGATCGCGCGGGCCAGCGTGACCATGGCGGAGTGCTCCGCCCTGGCCGCGTCCCTCCGGTCCAAGCCGGCAGCGGCGGAGTAAGGCATGGGCGGCATTGCATATTCGAACAATCCGCTCATTTGGTCGCTGCTGACGCTCGGCCAGATCCTGCTGATCGTGGTGATCGTCCTGATCACGGTCGCCTTCGTCATTCTGGCCGACCGCAAGATCTGGGCGGCGGTGCAGTGGCGCAAGGGCCCCAACGTGGTCGGTCCCTTCGGCTTGCTGCAATCGTTCGCCGACCTGCTCAAGTTCGTGCTCAAGGAGCTGGTGATCCCGTCCGGCGCGGACAAGTTTGTTTTCCTGCTCGCGCCCGTCATCAGCGTGGTGTTCTCCTTCGCCGCCTGGGCCGTCATGCCCTTCGCGCCGGGTTGGGTGATCTCCAACCTCAATGTGGGCGTGCTGTACCTGCTGGCGATCTCATCGCTGGGGGTCTACGGCATCATCATGGGCGGCTGGGCGTCCAACTCGAAGTACCCGTTCCTGGGCGCCCTGCGCTCGGCGGCGCAGATGGTGTCCTACGAGGTCTCCATCGGCTTCATCCTGATCACAGTGATCCTGCTGTCCGGTTCGATGAACCTGAGCACCATCGTGGAGCAGCAGAACGGCGGGTTCTGGCATTGGCACGCCTTCGCCCTGCCCACCATCGTGGTCATGTTCCCCATGTCGGTGATGTTCTTCATCTCGTTCCTGGCCGAGACCAACCGTCCGCCGTTCGATCTGCCCGAGGCGGAGTCCGAACTGGTGGCGGGGTATCAGGTGGAATATTCCTCCACCGCCTATCTTCTGCTGATGCTGGCCGAGTACACCAACATCGTGCTGATGTGCTGCCTGATCAGCGTGCTGTTCTTCGGCGGCTGGCACGCGCCGTTCCCCGACGATTTCATCAAGACCTGGCCGCCGATCGCGGCGCACCTGTGGGCCCTGATGTGGTTCGTGATCAAGGCCATGTTCTGGTTCTTTATGGTGGCCATGGTGAAGGCCATCGTGCCCCGCTACCGCTACGATCAGCTGATGCGCCTGGGCTGGAAGGTATTCCTGCCCGCGTCCCTGGTCGGGGTTGTCCTCGTCGCCGCTTGGCGCGTATTTGGCGCTCAAGGCTAAGGAAACACACATGACCTTCGCCGTTCGCATAGGACAAGCCGTCAAGGGCGCCGCCCTGATGGACTTTGTCGGGGCCTTCGGTCTGGCGATGAAATATTTCGTCCAGCCCAAGAAGACGGTCTACTACCCGTTCGAGAAGGGGCCTCTATCGCCGCGCTTCCGGGGCGAGCACGCCTTGCGCCGCTATCCCAACGGCGAGGAACGCTGCATCGCCTGCAAGCTGTGCGAAGCGATCTGCCCGGCCCAGGCCATCACCATCGAGGCGGAGCCGCGTCCGGACGGCTCGCGGCGGACGACCCGCTACGACATCGACATGGTCAAATGCATCTACTGCGGCCTGTGCCAGGAGGCCTGCCCGGTGGACGCCATCGTCGAGGGTCCGAACTTCGAATACGCCACCGAGACCCGCGAGGAGCTTCTGTTCGACAAGCAGCGGCTGCTCGACAACGGCGATCGGTGGGAGCGGGAAATCGCGAAGAATCTGGAACTGGACGCGCCCTACCGATAAGGAACGGGCGCCTTCGGCTGGGGATCGGACGATGGATTCGTCCGCAACGACGAGAGGGGTATTCGAGTGCAGGCGGTCGCCTTCTACATACTGGCTCTGGTGAGCGTGGCGGCGGCATTCCTCGTCATCACGGCCAAGAACCCGGTTCACTCCGTGCTTTATCTGATCACCGTCTTTTTCTCGGCGGCGGGTCTGTTCGTGCTCTTGGGCGCTGAGTTCCTCGCCATGCTGCTGGTGGTGGTCTACGTCGGCGCAGTCGCGGTGCTGTTCCTGTTCGTGGTGATGATGCTGGACGTGGACTTCGCTCAGTTCCGCGAGGGCTTCGCCCGCTATCTGCCGCTGGGCGGGGTCGTCGGCGCCGTGCTCCTGACCGAGATCATCCTGGTGGCGATGACGGTGGCCCACACTGGGGCGGCGGCCAAGAACGCCCTGCCCATGGCCTCAGCGCCGGGCGTCAGCAACACCGAGGCGATCGGCCAGGTGCTCTACACCGACTATTTCTATCTGTTCCAGGCGTCAGGTCTGGTGCTGCTGGTCGCCATGATCGGCGCCATCGTGCTGACCCTGCGCCACCGGCCCGGCGTGCGCCGTCAGAATATCGCCAAACAGGTCGCCCGGACGCCCAAGACCGGCATGACCATTGTCCAGATCAAGCCCGGTGAAGGGGTATCCGAATGACCATCGGTCTCGCCCACTATCTGACGGTCGCCGCGATCCTGTTCACCATCGGGGTGTTCGGCATCTTCGTGAACCGCAAGAACGTCATCATCATCATGATGTCGATCGAGCTGATCCTCCTGGCCGTGAATATAAATCTGGTGGCCTTCTCCGCCTTTCTGCACGACGTGGTGGGGCAGATCTACGCCATGTTCGTGTTGACCGTCGCCGCGGCCGAAGCGGCCGTGGGCCTGGCCATTCTTGTCACCTACTTCCGTAACCGCGGCGATATCGCGGTGGACGGCGCCAGCATGATGAAGGGCTGATCACCTTGCAGAGCCTTGTCGTCATTGCCGTTTTCGCGCCGTTGCTGGGCGCAGCCATCGCCGGTCTGAGCGGCCGCCGGATCGGCGACGTCCCGTCCCAGGCGGTCACCACCGGACTGTTGTTCCTGTCTTGCGCCCTGGCCTGGAGCAATTTCTGCAGCCAGGTCTGGGGCCATGCCGAACCCTTCACCGTGGTGCTCGCGCCCTTCATCGACGTCGGCCAGTTCCAGTCGGACTGGGCCGTGCGCATCGACACCCTGTCCACGGTGATGCTGGTGGTGGTGACCACCGTCTCCTCCCTCGTGCACCTCTACAGCTGGGGCTACATGGCGGAGGACGACTGCAAGCCGCGCTTCTTCGCCTACCTGTCGCTGTTCACCTTCGCCATGCTGATGCTGGTGACGGCCAACGACTTCATGCAGCTGTTCTTTGGCTGGGAAGGGGTGGGCCTGGCGTCCTATCTGCTGATCGGCTTCTGGTTCAAGAAACCGTCGGCCTCGGCCGCCGCCATCAAGGCTTTCGTGGTCAACCGGGTGGGCGACTTCGGCTTCGCCCTTGGCATCATGACCGTGTTCTGGATGTTCCACACCATCCGTTTCCCCGAACTGTTCCCCCTGATCGCGGCCAAGGCGGGTTCGTCTTGGCAATTCGCCGGCCAAAGCTGGAGCGCGCTCGATCTGGCCGCCGCCTTGCTGTTCGTGGGCGCCATGGGCAAGTCGGCCCAGTTCTTCCTGCACACCTGGCTGCCCGACGCCATGGAAGGCCCGACCCCCGTGTCGGCCCTGATCCACGCCGCGACGATGGTGACCGCCGGCGTCTACATGGTGTGCCTGCTGTCGCCGCTGTTCGAGTACGCGCCCACGGCTAAATCCATCGTGATGGTCATTGGCGCGATCACGGCCCTTTTCGCGGCCACGGTCGGCCTGGCCCAGAACGACATCAAGCGCGTGATCGCCTATTCGACCTGCTCGCAGCTGGGCTACATGTTCTTCGCGGCCGGGGTCGGCGCCTACCAGGGCGCCATGTTCCACCTGTTCACCCACGCCTTTTTCAAGGCCCTGCTGTTCCTGTCGGCCGGCTCGGTGATCATCGGCATGCACCACGAACAGGACATGCGGAAGATGGGCGGGCTTTGGAAGCTGATGCCCATTACCTGGATCGTCATGCTGATCGGCACCATCGCCATCACCGGCTTGGGCATCCCGCACCTGGATTTAGGCTTCGCCGGCTTCTACTCCAAGGACGCCATCATCGACTCCGCCTATGTGGCGTCCAAGACCAACCCCCTGGCCAGTTTCGCCTTCGTGGTGGGCGTGTTGGCCGCTGGCCTGACGTCTTTCTATAGCTGGCGTCTGATTTTCATGACCTTCCACGGCCACGCCAAGTGGGGCGGTCACGGCGAGGGCCACGCTCACGATCACGGCCACCACGCCGACGCCCATGCTTCGGACGATGCACACGCCGAGCCGCTGCCGGACGATGAGCATCACGCGCACGACCATAAGCCCCACGAGAGCCCGTGGATCGTGATCGTGCCGCTACTGGCGCTGGCGGTCGGCGCCATCTTCGCCGGATGGTTCTTCGATGAGAAGTTCGTGGGCGCGGACAGGGCCGAGTTCTGGCGCGCGGCCATCTTCACCCTGCCGTCCAATCACGTGCTGGACCAGATCAAATCCGTGCCCGAATGGGTGGTCTGGGCGCCGCTCATCGTGACCATCATCGGCTTTGTCGCCGCCTGGTACGTCTATATCGCCAAGGAGGGCCTCGGCGCCCGCATCGCTGCCCGCAAGGGGCCGCTGTGGTCGTTCCTCTACAACAAGTGGTACTTCGACGAGCTGTACGACGCCACGTTCGTGCGCGGGGCCAAGGCCCTGGGCGACCTGTTCTGGAAGGGCGGGGATCAGAAGATCATCGACCGCTTCGGTCCGGACGGCGTGGCCGCGATGTCGGAAGCAGTGGGTCGGGCCGCCGGCAAGGTGCAGAGCGGCTACGTCTACCACTATGCGTTCATCATGCTGCTCGGCGTGGCTGGCTTGCTCAGCCTCGCTCTGTTCGCTTGGGGCTGAGGAGTTAAGCGATGACCGGCATCCTGAGCCTTACGACCTTCTTCCCCCTGATCGGCGTGGCGGCCATCCTGGCGCTGCGCCTGCTCGGCGGCAAAGCCGACCAGGCCAAGCTCGAGAACGCGGCCAAGTGGATCGCGCTCGCCACCACCTTGGCGACCCTGGCCCTGTCGATCCTGCTGGTCGCCCAGTTCGATCCGCTGAATCCCGGGTTCCAGTTCTCCGAGGACATTCCCTGGTTCGCCGGCGCCGGCTACCGCATGGGCGTGGACGGTATCTCGGTGCTGTTCGTCCTGCTTACCGCGTTCCTGTTGCCGCTGTGCATCATCGCTTCCTGGACATCGATCCAGAAGCGGGTGCTCGAGTACCTGATCGCCTTCCTGATCCTGGAGGCTCTGGTCATCGGCGTGTTCTGCGCCACGGACCTGGTCCTGTTCTACATCTTCTTCGAAGGCGGCCTGCTGCCGATGTTCCTCATCATCGGCATCTGGGGCGGTCAGCGGCGCGTGTACGCGGCCTTCAAGTTCTTCCTCTACACCCTGCTGGGGTCGGTGCTGATGCTGGCGGCCATCCTGGTGATGGCTTCGGTCGCGCACACCACCTCCATCCCTGAATTGATGGCCTATCATTTCGCGCCGGGGCTGCAGATCTGGCTATGGTTGGCTTTCTTCGCCTCCTTCGCGGTGAAGATGCCCATGTGGCCGGTGCATACCTGGTTGCCGGACGCCCACGTGGAGGCGCCGACCGCCGGCTCGGTGATCCTGGCGGGAATCCTGCTGAAGCTCGGCGGCTACGGCTTCCTGCGCTTCAGCCTGCCGATGTTCCCCAGCGCTTCGCACTATTTCACGCCGCTGGTCTTCACCCTGTCGGTGATCGCGGTGATCTACACCTCGCTGGTGGCCTTCCGGCAGGTCGATATCAAGAAGCTGATCGCCTATTCCTCGGTGGCGCACATGGGCTTCGTGACCATGGGCATCTTCGCCGGCAACGCGGTGGGCGTGCAGGGCGCTATTTACCAGATGCTCAGCCACGGGGTGATCTCAGGCGCGCTCTTCCTGTGCGTCGGGGTGGTCTATGACCGCATGCATACCCGCGAGATCGCCTTCTACGGCGGGCTGGTGAACCGCATGCCCTGGTACGCGGCGGTGTTCATGCTGTTCACCATGGGCAATGTCGGACTGCCGGGCACCTCCGGCTTCGTCGGCGAGATCCTGAGCATGACCGGGACCTATGGGACCTCGACCTGGACCGCGCTATTTGCGGCGACCGGGGTGATCCTGTCGGCGGTCTATGCGCTGACGCTGTACCGGCGCGTGGTGTTCGGCGAGATCACAAATCCCAAGCTCGCGGGCATCACCGACCTTGAGAAGCGCGAGGTGCTGATCTTCGCGCCGCTGATCGTCGGCACCCTGGTCTTGGGTATCCAGCCCGGCCTGATCCTCAATATCACCCAGGCCTCGGTCGACCATCTGGTCACGGCCTACCGAGCCGCCATCGGCGGCTGAGGGAGCACAACCGTAATGAACCTGATCGGGGCCCTACAGATCGCCCTTCCCGAAGCTTTCCTGGCCGTCTCAGCGTTACTGTTGCTGGTGCTGGGCGCTTATCGTCCCAAGGGCGTGGCCGCCGTCTCGCTCGGGGCGGGGTTCGCCCTGGCCGTCGCGGCGGTTCTGGCCGCCGTCGGTCCTGGCGGAGCCGCCTTCGCGGGCAGCTATATCGCCGACGCCGCCTCCGCCTACGCCAAGGTGGCGATCTACGCCTTCTCGGCCGTATCGGTGTTGCTCGGCGACCGCTGGCTCGCGCGACTGGACGCCAAGAGCTTCGAATTCCCGATCCTGATCGTCATCGCCGCCCTCGGCATGGGCATGATGGCCTCGGCCGGCGACCTGATTTCCCTCTACATCGGCATCGAGCTGCATTCGCTGGCGCTCTACGTCCTGGCCGCATTCCGCCGCGACGATGCGCGCTCCTCCGAAGCGGGCCTGAAGTATTTCGTTCTGGGCGCCCTGTCCTCGGGCCTGTTGCTGTATGGCGCGAGCCTGATCTACGGCTTCGCCGGCTCCACGCGCTTCGACGTTATCGCCCAGGCCGTCCATGCGGGCGCCAACACCGGCATCCTGTTCGGTCTGGTGTTCCTGCTCTGCGGCCTGGCCTTCAAGGTGTCCGCCGCGCCGTTCCACATGTGGACGCCGGACGTCTATGAGGGCGCCCCCACGCCGGTGGTCATCTTCATCACCACGGCGCCCAAGCTTGCGGCGATGGTTTTGCTGGCCCGGGTGCTGATGAACGCTTTTGGCGGCGCCGCCGATCAGTGGCGCCAGGTGATCCTGGTCCTCGCCATGATCTCGGTGCTGGTCGGGGCCTTCGCGGGCCTGGTGCAGACGAACCTCAAGCGCCTGCTCGCCTATTCGTCGATCGCCAACATCGGCTACGCTCTGATCGGCCTGGCGGCCGCCAACCACCAGGGCGTCCAGTCCATGTTGGTGTTCATGGTGCTGTACATGATCGACGTGACCGGCTTCTTCGCCTGCCTCCTCGCCCTGTCGCGCGCCGGCAAGCCGATGGAGACGCTCGCTGATATGGCCGGGTTGTTCCGCGAAAAGCCCGGCATCACGCTGGCGATGACGGTCCTGTCGTTCTCGTTCCTGGGCCTGCCGCCGTTCAGCGGGTTCTGGGGCAAGTTCTATGTGTTCAAGGCCGCCCTGAACGCGGGGCTGTGGCCCGTGGCCGTGGCCGGCCTGGTGCTGAGCGTGGTGGCGGCCTTCTATTATCTGCGCCTTGTCAAGACCATGTGGTTCGATCCGCCGGCCGGCGCGGTGGACGCCGCCCCGCTGGACGCCAGGGGCGTCGCCTACGCCGCAGCCCTGCTCTCCTTGGGCGTGGTGCTGGTTCTGCCTTTCCTCGACCCCGCTGCGACGGTCGCCGCGGCGGCGCTGGGAACCCACTAGATTTCCGTTCCAGCGCCCATCCTCGTCTTCGACGAGCTGGATTCCACCAATGCAGAAGCGCGCAGGCGCGCCCAGACCGGGCAGACCGGACCTGTCTGGCTCATGGCGCTGCGCCAGAGCGCCGGCCGCGGCCGGCGCGGGCGTGTGTGGGACGCCGGACAGGGCAATCTGACCGCCACCTTGCTCCTGACTCTGGACAAGCCGCCGGTGGAAGCGGCGCAGCTGGCCTTCGTGGCGGCCCTGGCGGTGGGGGATCTGGCTGACGCCTATGTCCCGGCTGGCCTGGTGTCGTTCAAATGGCCCAACGACGTCCTGATCGAGGGACTCAAGGCGGCGGGCATATTGGTCGAATCCGGGACGGCCGGGGCAGGGGGCGTGTGGATCGCCATCGGCGTTGGCGTGAACCTGGCCAGCCATCCGCAGGCCGTGGAGTGGCCCGCCACCGACTTTGGCCGCCACGGGACCGCGCCTGCGCCGCGCGAGGCGTTGGACCGGCTTGCGGCCGCTTTCGCCGACCGGCTGCAGCTGTGGCTGAGCCAGGGCTTCGAGCCGGTGCGCCAGGCCTGGAGCGCCCGCGCCGCGGGCCTGGGCGCCGATTGCGTCGCGCGCCTGCCCGCCGAAACGCTGCGGGGCCGCGCCGAAGGCCTCGACGCGGACGGCGCTCTGTTGCTACGCCTGCCCGATGGAGCGCCGCGGCGGATCACCGCCGGCGATGTCTTCTTCGGAGTAATGTGATGCTGCTCGCCATCGAGCAAGGCAACACCAACACCCTGTTCGCCGTGCATGACGGGCAGGCTTGGCTGGCCCAGTGGCGCACGGCCACCTATGCGTCACGCACGGCCGACGAATATGCGGTGTGGCTGAGCCAGCTTCTGGCGATGCAATCGCTCAAGCTTGGCGATCTGGACCGCTGCATCATCTCCACGGTGGTGCCCCAGGCCCTATTCAACCTGAGGAATCTGTCGCGCCGCTATCTGCACGCCGAGCCCCTGGTCATCGGCGAGAACGCCGACCTGTGCATTGAAGTGCGCATCGACAACCCCTCCGAGGCCGGCGCGGACCGTCTGGTCAATGCCGTGGGCGGCTTCATCGCCCATGGCGGGCCGTTGATCATTGTGGATTCCGGCACGGCCACCAATTTCGATATCGTCGGCGCGGACGGGGCTTTTGAGGGCGGCGTGATCGCGCCCGGAATCAACCTGTCCATGGAAGCCTTGCATGCCGCCGCCGCGCGCCTGCCCCGCGTGGCGATCCAGAAGCCGGATCAGGTGATCGGCAAGAACACGGTGGGCGCCATGCAGGCTGGGGTGTACTGGGGCTACATAGGACTGATCGAGGGGCTGGTGGACCGCATCCGCTCGGAGTACGGCAAGCCTCTCACCGTGGTGGCCACCGGCGGGGTCGCTTCCCTGTTCGACGGCGCCACAGACCGGATCGACGTGGTCGACCGTGACGTTACCCTTCGCGGCCTGCTGGAAATCTGGCGCCGCAATGAGCCTAAGGCCTGAATGAAACGCTCCCCAGTATGAAACGCTCCAAGGACGACGAACTCGTATTCCTGCCGCTCGGCGGGTCCAACGAGATCGGCATGAACCTCAACTGCTACGGCTATGGCCCACCCGATGACCGCAAGTGGATCATCGTCGACGTGGGCGTGACCTTCGGCGACCAGACCACGCCGGGCATCGATATCATCATGCCCGACCCGACGTTTATCGAGCAACATGTTGACGACATCCTGGGCATCGTGCTGACCCATGCCCACGAGGACCATATCGGCGCCCTGGGTTGGCTGTGGCCGCGCCTGCGCGCGCCGCTCTACGCCACCCCTTTCACCGCCTTCCTCATCCGCGAGAAGCTGCGCGATCAGGACCTGGAAGGCGAGGTCGAGATCCATGAGGTGCCCCTGGGCGGCGCCATCAAGCTCGGTCCCTTCGAACTTGAATTAATCACTATAACCCACTCGATTCCTGAGCCAAATGGAGTAGCAATTCGCACGCCCCTGGGCGTCATCCTGCACACCGGTGACTGGAAGATCGATGCGGACCCCCAATTGGGCGCCCCCACCGATGTCGAGGCCATTCAGCGCCTGGGCGACGAGGGCGTCCTGGCCATGGTGTGCGATTCCACCAATGTGTTCGTGGAGGGCCGCGCCGGGTCCGAAGCCGATGTGCGCGTGGCCATGAACCGCCTGATCGGCCAGCTCAAGGGCAAGGTCGCGGTGGCCTGCTTCGCCTCGAACGTGGCGCGCATGGACACGGCGATCCGCGCCGGTCAGGCCAACGGACGCAAGGTATGCCTGGTGGGCCGCTCCATGCACCGCATGGCCGCCGCCGCCCGGTCTGTGGGCTTTTTGACGAACATCGCGCCGTTGATCGACGAGAACCAGGCCAAGAACGTCCCGGCCGACCAACTGCTGTTGTTGTGCACCGGCAGCCAGGGCGAGCCGCGCGCGGCCCTGGCGCGAATCGCCGAGGGCGCCCACCCGCATATCAGCCTGGGGCAGGGCGATTGCGTGGTGTTCTCCTCGCGCGTCATCCCCGGCAACGAGATCGGCATTCGCAACCTGCAGAACAAATTGGCTGATCGAGGCGTGCGCCTGTACACCGACCGCGACCATCCGGGCATCCACGTATCGGGCCATCCCTGCCGCGACGAACTGGCCGACATGTACCGCTGGGCCAGGCCGCAGATCGCCGTGCCCACCCATGGCGAGCGCCGGCACCTGCAGGAACATTGCGCCTTCGCGCTGGACCTGCAGATCCCCCAGGCCATCGCGCCGCGCAATGGCGACATGGTGCGCCTGGCGCCAGGCCGCGCGGAAATCATCGACGAGACGCCGTCGGGCCGGCTGTACCTCGATGGCGGCATCCTCACCCAGGAGAACGGCGAGGCCCTGCGTGAACGGCGCCACGCCGCCCACAACGGCGTGTTGCACGTCTGTCTGGCGCTCGACGGCAAAGGCAAGATCGTGTCCGGACCGGCCGTCAATTCGGTGGGCATGCCCGGCGATGCGGACAATCCGTTGGACGAGGCGCTGGATGAACTCGCCGACGCCGCGGAGGACGCCCTGAAAGGCTTGGACCGTGAGGCGCGCGAAAACGACGACACCGTCGAGACCGCCATCGCCCGCGCGGTCAAGAAGGCCTGCTACCGCCTGTGGGAGCGCCGGCCGATCGTCGAAGCCACGGTGCTGCGGGTGTAGATCGTCCGTACAAGGCCGCGCCGCCGTTTCACCCCGGCGCGGTCCCATGCTATGAGCGACCCATGGATCCTATCGCCTTCATCGGCATCTATCTCATCATCTGGTGGACGGTGCTGTTCGCCGTCCTGCCGCTGGGAACCACCACCTATGCCGAGGCCGGCATCGAGGTGAAGGACGGCGGCGATCCAGGCGCGCCGATCGATCCCAAGCTTGGGCGCAAGGCTTTCACCACCACCTGGGTGTCGGCCATCGTGTTCGCCATCGGCTGGCTGGTCTGGCATTTCCACCTGATCAAGCTGGGCTAGCCAACAGGGTCCCGGCAAGGCTAACTGCGCGCCCTGGAGCACGATGGGGCTGGATGGAATCATCCAGCCGTTGAATCGTGCTCCAGCATCATAAATTTAGAGCCTGTTGTACGGCGAAACCGCCCACACTTTCGCCTAACAGGCTCTAGTCACGCACGGATTCCCTCATGCGCCTGTCGCGCTTCTTTTTGCCTGTCCTGAAGGAAACCCCCTCCGAGGCCCAGATCGTCTCGCACCGGCTGATGCTGCGCGCGGGTCTGATCCGGCAGGAGGCCGCCGGCATCTACGCCTGGCTGCCGCTCGGCTTTCGGGTGCTCAAGAAAATCGAGCAGATCGTACGCGAGGAGATGAACCGGGCCGGCGCGATCGAGCTTCTGATGCCCACCCTGCAGCTAGCCGACTTGTGGCGGGAATCGGGGCGGTACGACGCCTACGGGCCGGAGATGCTGCGCATCCTGGACCGGCACGAGCGCGAGCTGCTGTATGGGCCGACCAATGAAGAGATGATCACAGAGATCTTTCGGTCTTCTGTCCGCTCTTACAAGGACTTGCCGAAGAATCTTTATCACATTCAATGGAAATTCCGCGACGAGCAGCGCCCCCGGTTCGGCGTGATGCGCGGACGCGAGTTCCTGATGAAGGACGCCTATTCCTTCGACGTGGACGAGGCGGGCGCCCGCCACAGCTACAACCAGATGTTTGTGGCCTACCTGCGCACCTTCGGCCGGATGGGCCTGAAGGCCATTCCCATGCGGGCCGAGACCGGTCCGATTGGGGGCGACCTGTCGCACGAGTTCATCGTGCTGGCGGAAACAGGCGAGTCCGGCGTGTTTTGCGACCGGCGGGTGCTCGACCTGCCCATACCCGGTGAGGACGTGGACTACGACGGCGACCTGTCGCCCGTCATCGAGCAATGGACCAACCTGTACGCCGCCACCGAGGACGTGCATGAGCCAGCCCGCTATGAGCGCGAGACCCGGCCGGAAGACCGTCTGCAGACCCGCGGCATCGAAGTGGGCCAGGTGTTTTATTTCGGCGACAAATATTCCAAGCCCATGAAGGCCTTGATCACAGGTCCCGATGGCGTGGAGCGGCCGGCCCAGATGGGCTCCTACGGCGTGGGCGTCTCGCGCCTGCTGGGCGCCATCATCGAGGCCAGTCATGACGACAAGGGCATCGTCTGGCCAGACGCCGTGGCGCCGTTCGGCGTGGGCATCGTCAATCTGAGGCCCGGCGACGGGGCCGTGGACGCGGCCTGCGCCCAGGCCTACGCCGCGCTGAGCAAGGCTGGGCTTGATCCGCTGCTGGACGACACCGACGAGCGGGTGGGCGCCAAGTTCGCGGTCATGGACTTGATCGGCCTGCCCTGGCAGCTGATCATTGGCCCCAAAGGCCTGGCGGACGGGGTGGTCGAACTCAAGCGCCGGTCATCTGGCGACAAACAATCCCTGCCTCTGGCAGAGGCCCTAAAGGTGCTTGGAGCGTGAAGGAGGGCCTTCGCCCCGCGGGCGCCTTCAGCGGCTGGGAGCGCGCCATCGCCGGACGCTACCTGCGCGCCAAGCGCAAGGACGGCGGCGTGGCGATCATTTCGCTTATTTCCTTCATCGGCATTACCCTGGCCGTGGCGGTCCTGATCATCGTGATGTCGGTGATGAACGGCTTTCGCGCCGAGCTGCTCGACCGCATTCTGGGCTTCAATGGCCATGCCTATGTGGGCGGCCCTCCGCTCAACAATCCGGCAAGCCGCGAGCAGGTCCTTCGCGCGGTGCGGCAGGTCCCGGGGGTGGTTCAGGCCGTGCCCATGGTCGAAGCTGAAGCCCTGGCTCAGGGTCCCGACAACATCACCGGCGCGGTGGTGCGCGGCGTCACGCCATCGGATCTGAAGTCGATCAAGATCGTGTCCGGCAACATCAAGCACGGTTCGCTCGACGGTTTTGGCGCAGGCGACTACGGCGGGGACCTTGTGTTGTTGGGCGATCGTCTGGCCAATCAGCTGGGGGTGCAGGCCGGCGATCCGGTGACCCTGGTCTCGCCCAGCGGCTCATCCACGGCGTTCGGCTCGGTCTCGGCCGAGAAGAAGACCTACACGGTGGGCGGGATCTTCAGCGTGGGCATGTCCGAATACGATCAGACCTTCATCTACATGCCCTTGGCCCAGGCCCAGCTGTTCTTTGGCCGCGACCAGGGCGTGGATGTGATCCAGATCATGCTGGACGATCCTGACCGGATCGGCGCGGTCAAGCCGCTGATCGCCCAGGCCGCCGGGCCCGGCGCCGCGGTTACCGATTGGCGAGACAAAAACCAGAGCTTCTTCAACGCCCTGCAGGTTGAACGCAATACGATGCGGCTTATCCTGCTGCTGATCGTGGCCATAGCCGCGGCCAACATTATTTCGGGCTTGGTCATGCTGGTGAAGAACAAGGGCCGGGATATCGCCATCCTGCGCACCATGGGCGCCAGCCGGGGCGCGATCTTGCGAATCTTCTTCCTTTCGGGCGCCACGGTAGGGGCGCTCGGAACCCTGGCGGGGCTGATCTTAGGCGTGCTGTTTTGCGCCTATATCGAGCGGATCCAGAAGTTCGTGGAGTGGGCTACAGGCTCGGACGTGTTCAACGCCGACGTTTACTTCCTGGCGCACATTCCGGCCAAGATCGACTGGTCCGAGGTGGCTTTCATCACCCTTCTGTCCCTGGCCATGTCGTTCCTGGCCACTTTACCGCCCGCTTGGCGCGCCTCGCGCCTCGATCCGGTGGAGGCCTTGCGCTATGAGTGACCCGGTCCTGTCCTTGCGTGGGCTGGAGCGCTCCTATCTGTCCGGCGGTCGCACGCTCGAGGTGCTGCGCGGGGTGGATTTGGACGTCTATCCGGGCGAACTGGTGGGGCTCATCGGGCCGTCCGGGTCGGGCAAGTCCAGCTTGCTCCACGCCGCCGGGCTCCTCGAGAAACCTGACGCCGGGCTGATCGCCATCGACGGGCGCAATTGCGCCAAGCTGAACGAGACGGCGCGGACGCGCCTTCGGCTGGGCCATATCGGCTTTGTCTACCAGTTCCACCACCTGTTGCCGGAGTTCTCGGCCCTGGACAATGTCGCCTTGCCCCAGCGCATCGCCGGCAAGAGCAAGGGCCAGGCGCGCGCTCGGGCCCAGGCCCTGCTGGAGCAGCTCGGTCTGGGGCAGCGCCTGACCCACCAGCCGGCCCAGCTTTCCGGCGGGGAGCAGCAGCGGGTGGCCTTCGCCCGGGCCCTGGCCAACGATCCCTTGATCGTGATGGCCGATGAGCCCACGGGCAATTTGGATCCGCACACCTCCGCGGCGGTGTTCGACAACCTGCACCAGCTTTGCCGTTCCCATGGAGTGGCGGCCTTGATCGCGACCCACAATCTGGAGTTGGCGCGGCATATGGACCGCGTGTTCAGCCTGGTTGACGGACGCCTGGTTCAACAAAGCTTCAGCTAGGGCCGGATTTTCGGCTAGAGCCATTTCCGATCTGATCGATTCGATAGGATCGAACAAAAATGGCTCCACTTCATATAGTTAGAGCATTTTTTGATCCGATAACCGCGTCACGCTTATCGGAAAATTCTCTAGGCGATTGCGGCTAAACCCGCTGTGCTCCAGCCGCCTCAGCTGTGCCCAAAAAGATATCAAGCAGCCTTGGGGCCCGGTGTTTCATTATCCGAATCTTACCTCTAGTCTTGACGGCACATGTCAAGGCGCGCTTTTTGCCCGGATAGCTCGGGGAGGGCGCGGTGCGAACTTTAGCAATTCTGTCGCAAAAGGGCGGAACGGGGAAGACGACGGTGGCGATTCATCTCGCCGTCGCGGCCCACGAAAAAGGCCGACGCACGCTGATCGCCGATCTTGATCCTCAGAGATCCGCCACCGAGTGGCGGAGGATGCGCGAGGCGGAGTCCCCCGCCCTGATCGAAGCCAAGGCGGGCACCCTGTTTGTGGCCAGCCATACGGCCGAACGCACCGGCGTGGATCTGATGGTCCTCGACACGCGCCCTGCGCAGGACAGCGACGTTGCCGAAGCGGTGCGTCTGGCCGACCTCTGCCTTCTGGTCCTGCGTCCATCCTTTTTCGACATCAAGGCCATCGGCCGTTCCCTCGAGATGGCGCGCGCCATGGGCAAGCCGGCGATGTTTGTGGTCAATCAGGCCCCGCCGCAGCGGGAGCATCGCGAGCCGCCAGCAGTCTTAGAAACGGTCGCGGCCCTGCGCGAAATGGGCGCGCCTTTGGCTCCGGTGGGCCTGCGATCCCGCAACATCTATCAAAGCGCCGTGGCCAAGGGCCTGACGGCCCAGGAGATGGCGACCGACAGCACCGCGGCCCAGGAGGTCAACCTGCTTTGGGCGCACATCGAGCAGGCGCTGTGGCCTTCAGCCGACAGTCGGCAGACCTCCAAGGCCGCGCCGCTGGTGAGGCGGCCGAGCCTGAGCGAAACCATGGCTGCTCAATAGACAGCTTGCGGCTGCATAGGTCGGCGACCGAGTTTCGTTAGGCGAAGTTTAACCAGCTTTTCCTATTCTGAAGCTGATGGGCGGCGCTTAAAAAGCAACGCAGCGGCCCTCTATAGTGTGAGAGGGACTGGGATGGCGCGTTTTTTGGCTCGTTTCCGCAAGGATTGTTCCGGCGCGACCGCCATTGAGTACGGTTTGATCGCCTTTTTGGTCGCCGTGGCGATCATCAGCGGCGCGAGCGCCATTGGCGCCGCCGTGAACAGCACGCTGCAAACCGATAGCGCCAAAGTCGCCGCAGCCGGATCCTAGAGCACGATTCAGCGTTTAGGCGATTCCGCCTAAACCCATCGGCTCTAGCCGACCAGGGCTATGCTCATGGACAGCGCTGCGGTCTGGGCCGGCCCGATCGTCATGATGCCGGGTTTGGCGTCGAGGTCGCCCAGAAAATCTTTCGGGTCGGCCACGCCATGCCAGGGCTCGATGCAGACGAAGCCGGCGCCGGGCTTGCTCCACACGCCCAGACGGCGGGTTTGCGGGAAGGCGATTTCCAGTTGCGGACCGGTCCGCGCGCCGTAGCGGAGCTTTGCGCTGCGAACCGGGTCGAAGATGACGGCGTCCGCGGCGAACAGCGCGTCGCCCAGCGGCAGGTCGCATCCCCGCACCGGCGTGGCGAACGGCGTCGGCAGCACCAGGCCGTCTTGGCTCAGCCGACGGATGGGCTCCGGCTCAGGCTCGTCGAACGCCAATCGGTGCTCCGATCGCGGCTGGCCATAAGGCAGTGGCCAGCGAAAGGCCGGGTGAAATCCGAAACTGGCCAGCATCGGCCCGTTCGTGTCCAGATTGCCGATGAGCACGCCGATGGTCAGCGTGCGTTCGCTTATGGAAAAGCGGATGTCGAGCTGAAAGCGGAAGGGATAGACGGCGAAGGTCGCGGGGCTCCAATTCAGCCGGAACGTGGCGGCGTCCGTCCGCTGCTCCATAATCTCGAACAGGCTGCGCCGGGCAAAGCCGTGCCGGGACAGGGCATAGCTCTGGCCTTGCCAACGGAAGCGGCCGCCCGCCAGCTCGCCGACGATGGGGAACAGGACCGGCGCCCTTCCGGTCCAGACGGCGGCGTCGCCGTTCCAAAGCAGATCTCGCCCCGCTACGTCCTGCAGCCCATGCAGTTCAGCGCCCATGGGATCGATTTGGGCGGCTAAGCCGTTAGAGCCTATCGACACCAGGCGACGGTTATCGGCTATCGTCGTTTGATCGACCAAACCGGGGCCTCCAGCGTCGCCGTCATTCGCGCCGGCCACGTTCACTATCAGCCACGCGAGCCTGCATGAAGTCTCCTCAGCGCGACCCCGATCAATCGCCGGCGACCAGCCGGCTTCAAATCTTCTGGGATCGCGTTAAGGAACATCCCCTGGCGCGCGTCGGCCCGGGGCTGATCACGGGCGTCGCCGACGACGATCCCAGCGGAATCGCCACCTATTCGCAGGCAGGGGCCCAGTTCGGCCTCAATATGCTGTGGACCATGCCGCTGTGCTTTCCACTGATGGCGGCCATTCAGTCCATTTGCGCGCGGATTGGCCGGGTGACCGGCAAGGGTCTGGCGGCCAACATCAAGACGGCGTTCCCGCCCGTGGTGTTGCGTTCGGTCATCCTGCTCCTGCTGGTGGCCAACACCCTCAATATCGCCGCCGACGTCGCGGCCATGGGCGAGGTGGGCGAACTGGTCACCGGCGTGAACCGACATTTCATGACCCTGGTGTTCGTGATCGGCTCGCTCGTCCTGCAGGTGTTCGTGCCCTACCACCGCTATGTGGCGTTCCTGAAGTGGCTCACCCTGTCGTTGCTCGCCTATGCGGCGGTGCTGTTCACGGTGCACGTTCCGTGGGGCCAGGTCGCGCTGCGCACGGTCTGGCCGAAATTCACCCTCAACGCCACGTCCGCGGCGGTTGTCGTGGGCGTGTTCGGCACGACCATCAGCCCCTACCTGTTTTTCTGGCAGGCCTCCGAAGAGGTGGAGGACATGCGCCGTTCAGGCGGGCAGGCGCTCATCAACAAACGCTCCGTGGCCAAGGCGGAGCTGCGCCGCATCAAATGGGACACCTGGAGCGGGATGTTCTACTCCGACATCACCGCCTTTTTCATCATCCTGGCGACGGCGGTGACGCTCAATGTGCACGGCATTACCAACATCAACACGGCGGCGCAGGCGGCGACGGCGCTTCGGCCCCTGGCGGGTCAGTTCGCCTTTTTGCTGTTTACGATCGGCCTGCTGGGCGTGGGTCTGATCGGTGTTCCGGTGCTGGCCGGCTCAGGCGCCTACGCCCTGGCCGAAGCCATGGGCTGGAAGGAGGGGCTGGAACGCAAGACGGCGGACGCCCGCGGGTTCTACAGCGTCATCGCGGTCAGCGTCCTGCTGGGCCTGGTGATCCAGTATTCCCCCATCAGTCCGATGAAGGCCCTGTTCTGGAGCGCGGTGATCAACGGCGTCGTCGCGGTTCCATTGATGGCCGTCATCATCCTTCTCGCCTCGAAAAAGAGCGTCATGGGCCCGTACACCGCCAGCCGCACCCTGGTGGTCCTGGGCTGGATCGCCACAGGCGTGATGGGCATAGCCGCCTGCGCGATGTTCATCCCCAGCTAGAGCATTTTCCGATGAGTGTGACGCGCCGATTGGAAATGCTGCTGGGTTTTCGGGCCTGGCGCCGGTTGCAGGATTCGAACCCGCGACCTTCGCTTTACAAAAGCGCTGCTCTACCAGCTGAGCTAAACCGGCGACCTTAGGCCCGTACTGTCAGGCGTATAGCGGCGCCCGCCGTCCAGGGAAAGCCGCAAGGCGGATAGGCCGGCTGATAGACAAGGGTATGCTCAACAGCCTGGTCGGCCGAACGGGGCGGCGGCCGTTGTCCAAAGCCCCGCGCGGACGCCTCTTGTCACC
>Ga0182013_10002065_pt1 | contig 26688 bp, 18 predicted proteins | sample 612S2MmetaG_FD_120487 | JGI IMG/M metagenome (GOLD analysis project Ga0182013, IMG submission 120487) | Permafrost microbial communities from Stordalen Mire, Sweden - 612S2M metaG | ecosystem: Environmental > Terrestrial > Soil > Wetlands > Permafrost | place: Sweden: Stordalen | collected...
TATGTCGTCAGCGGCGATGCCCCGCCGCCGCTTACCAAGCCTGCCCCCCGGCGCGCGGCGGTACCTGCCATGAGCAAGCCCACGACCGATCACGAGCACTATTGCGCGATCACCCAAGCGTTCTTCGACGACATCGACGGGGACGGCCCGGGCGCCATCGAGATCGACGCCCCCGCCGAGCTCGGCGATGAGGATGACGCACCGCTAAGCCCTGGTGCTGCGCCAACCGGAGACACCACCGACGTCGGCGACAGTATCTACGGTGGTGGCGACCACCTCGGTGAGCACCGACCCATCGAGGACGCACCCATTGATCTCGACGGCCCCGGCCCCCCCGATGAGCAGCCCAACACTCAGGGCGCCGAAACGAGCACCCCCAGCGCGCACCGCGGCAGCGCCGAAAACCCGCCACCAGGTACCGATCTCGTCGACCAGCTCACGTCCACCACCGGAACTGACGATGCCGCCGGTAGCGCCGGGACCACGCGCGCCCCCCGCTACAACAAGAACATCGCCGTCGGGTTCGCGGTCGCCACCGTGGTGGCCACCCTGCTCGTCAGCGGTGCCCTACTGGCCATGCGCAGCGACCCGCACACCAGCGAGCAATCCCAACCCGCGCATCCCAGCACCCGGCTCAGCGTTCTTGCCGCACCGTCGAGCACCACCCCGGCGCCCGACAACCAAGACTCCACCATCCCCTACACCGCCACGTCGGTGGGATGCCTGCCCGGCTCGACCGCCGCGCAACCAGTCGCCGGTCCCGACTCCACCCAAGCCTGGGTCTGTGTCACCGGCGGCAACGTCGGCCAATACCTTGTGCTCAATCTCGGCCGCAGCATGGTCATCACCGCCGTGTCGATCACCCCCGGCTGGGTCGGCGCCGACGCCTCAGGCGCCGACCAATGGCACCAGCACCGCGTGCTCACCCGTGTGCAATGGAGCTTCAACGACACCCCGCCCACCGTGGTGCCCCAAGAGACCGCCAGCGTGCACGGCGAAGCCACCAAACCCATGCCCACCCGCGGCGTGCTGGCCTCCCGAATCATCATGCTCGCCCAAGAAACCGGGCGAGCGCCCGCCGACATCACCCCCACCACCACTGTCGCTCCCGGCGGTGGAGGCGGCCTCATCGGCGAGGTCCTGGGCCCGCCAGCGGCGCCCGCCGACCCTGCGCCGACCAGCAGCACCCCCGCGCTGCCCGGACTACCCGCCGACCCAAGCCACACCGACCCCGCCGACAACACGTTTGCAGTGTCGTCGATCAAAATCTTCGGCCACCCACCCCAATAAAGGGTTCCACCAGCCATGCTCACCAACACCTGGCGTCAACGCCTCGAAGGCACCCACAGCGCGCTTCGCCGCGGTGCACTCATCGTCGGCCTCGCCTCCTGCAGTGTCGTGGCTATAGCCACCATCTGGGGTTGGATCTTCAACGACCCCATCGACGTCGCCGGCCCGGCCCGCAGCGCGGTCAACCGCACCGCCCTGGTCGGCTCGTATGCCCAAGACTGTGTCACCCGGTGGCTCACCGCTACCGCATCCCACCAACAGGTGTTGCACGACTGCTGGTCGCTGCGCGACCCCATCCGGCTGCCCACCACCCCCGCGCTCATCGTCACCTCCCCGGCTGTCTCGGCCGTCACCCTGGTCAGCGACACCGGAACCGCCCAACAGTGGAGCGTGGTCATCACCGTCTCCGAGCGGGCGTTTGAGGCCGCCACCCCCCACACCGCCTACTATCGGCTGCCCATCGTCTACAGCAACTACGGCCTGCGGGCCAGCGCGCTACCCGCCCGGGTCAACGGGCCCGGCGCCGGTGCCGACGCGCCGCTGGGCTACCCCACCGCCGTCGCTGACACCTCACCCGCTTTCGTCACCGTCAGCGGATTCATCACCAGCTTTTTGACCGGCGCCGGCGGGCTGGAACGCTACGTCACCACCAGCTCCGGGCTGCTGCCCGCCGCCGACTACCGATCCGCCCAAGTCACCAAGCTCGTCGCCAACCACGGCACCGGTGACCACGACGTGCCCCCCGAGGGCACCACCGTGCACGTATTGGCCACCGTCAACGCCGTCACCAGCCAATACGCCCCGCTGCAACTGGACTACCCCATCGTGTTGACCGTCACCAGCGGCCGCTGGAGCGTCTCAGGCCTGGACTATGCGCCCCTGCTCGCCGAGGGCGCCGAACTGACCCCCGTAATCCCCACCGCCGCCGCGCCGCGCTAGAGCAGCCAGGAACCATCCACCATGAGCCTCGAGCACATTGCCTCAGCGATCCTCACCGCAACTGCTGCTGCGGCTGGCTCGACTCGTGCGCCGGCGCTCCCTGCGCGCGCTCATCCGAACCAGTCTGCGCACCGCCGCGCTCGCCGAAGGCGCGCTGCTGCTGCTGGCCGCGTCCGGCCAGGTCATCACCGTCGGCCCCATCCTTGGAGCCCACCCGCTGTCGTTGCACTCACCACGAAAGGAATCTGACATGAACATCGCTTCGGCCCCAACGTTTTTGGCCGCCACCGACCTGGTTTCGGGCAGCCACTCCCTCTACACCATCGGCGTGGGTGTGCTGGTCGTGCTCATCCTGCTCGCCGGTGGGGCACGCGCGGCCGGCTCCTTCTTCGGCGGGCGCATCGGCGCCACCGTGGGCTGGGCCCTGACCGCGGTCATCGTCGCCGTCATCGTCGGCTCCGGCTACGCCATCTACGCCTCGACCAAACGCACCGTCGACCGCACCGGCATCACCACCGGCCAATTCGGCCAGTAACCCACCCCGCCCGCTCTGCCCTTCACCGCGACCGGCTCCCGGTTGGCGGTCACAACGCACGTCGAGGAAAGAACCCGTGACTGAGTCAGCGCAGCTGTTCAAAGGCGTCCACGACACCCCGATCTACACCGACATCCTGTTCAAGAAGCCGCTGCGGTTGTGGGTGGCGGTCAGCCTCTACGGGGGCGCCGCCCTGACCGCCGTGTTCAGCATCTTGGCACTGGATTCCGGGCATGCCCGCGCCATCTTGATCTGCGGGCTTTTGGCTACCGGCGCCGCCGGCGGCGCGGCCGCACTGATCCCCCGGGGGCGGCCCACCCTGGGCTTCCGCATTGCCAGCGCGTGGCGCGCCCTGCGTCCCGCCGCGGCCAGCAGCGCCACTGACCCGCTGCTGGCACCGCCGCGCACCGTCATCGGCAACCTGAGTTTCACCGCCCACGGCGTCTATGCCCACTATCTGATCAGTGGATTGCCTTACCATCTGCAATCCACCAAACGCCGCATCGGCGTGGCCGACCGCCACCAAGCCCTGGCCCGCGAAATCCCCGCCGGCACATGGATCTTCGGGCTGTCCGTGCCCCAAAACCGACGCCAGCTGCTGCGCGCCATGCTCGACGGTCACCGCGACAAGCACCGCTGGATCAACGCCTGCCGGCAGATGGCGCCCGTCATCGCCGAACAAACCCCCCGCACCCGCATCTACTGGCTGGCTGTGCCCGTCGACGCCGGTCGGGCCGGGCACAGCCCCGTCGGCCAGGTCGCGAAACTGCGCGACTGGGTGTTCGGCCGCGACAAAGACTCCGATGACTCCGTGGCCGCCTACCATCGACTGGCCCACGACATCATCACCGCCATTCCCGAAGAATTCGGCCCCGCACCCGTCAGTGCGGACATGATGGACTGGTTCTGGCGCCACAACGCCTGGCGCGGGGTGTTCAACAACCCCCTGCCCCGCCGCGACGCCACCCCCGGCCAGCTCGACACCACCAAACTGCCGGTCGCTATGTTCGACGACGGCGACCAGCACCACCACGGCGGGCGCGCACTGCCGCTGCGGCTCATCGCTGCGGGCCTGGCCGCCGCGGCCGCCGCGGCCGGCGCCCTCGCTGGCCCCCTGCTGGCCGCCCCACCGGCTGCCCTGGCCGCGGCGGCGCTGCTGGCCTGGACAACCGGCGTCCGACGCATCCCCTCATGGAGCAAAACCCTGCGGGTATCCAGCCCCGACGGCAGCTACCCCGACAGCTACCAAGCCATCCTGCCCGTCGTCGACATGCCCAAGGCCGGCATCGTTTTTCCCGGCTCAGAATTTCTGCAAGCCCTCGACGACCTCGACACCGGCGCCACTTTCGACTTCGCCGTCAACCTCGTCACGCTAAGCCGGGAAATGGAATTCGTGCGCAACGACCGCGCCAAAGGCAACATCGACGACCAATTCACCCAGCGCCGCGACGTCCGCAACGGCGACGCCGAACTCATCGCCACCTGGCGCCAACTTGCCGAATACAACCGCCAGCTCGAAGCCAACATCGACGAACGGCCTCTGCACGCCGCCTTCGTCATCGCCGTCGGCGCCCCCGACCAACACACGCTGGACTACAGCGTCAAACGCCTGCGCGAAGAACTCACCCAGTCCGGCCAAATCGCCATCCGCCACTACCGCGGCGCCCAAACCAAACTGTGGGCGGCGTTCAACCCCGCCGCACCCACCCACAAAACCACCGTCGACCAGTTCACCCAACCCACCACCACCAAAAAATGGTCACGGTTCGTGCCGTTCACCTCCTCCATGGTCGGCAACAGCACCGGAATCCTGCTGGGATTCAACAGAAACAACGCACTCAACAGCGCAGTGCTGCTCGACCTGCCCGCCGCCGCGCGCCGCAACCGCAACCCCTGCCTCGTGTGCAGCGGCGCGCTAGGCTACGGCAAATCCTATGCCGCCAAACGCATCACCCGCGGCGAAATCCAGCGCGGCGCACAAGCATTCATCGTCGACCCCGGCACCGAATGGCAAAAAGCCCTCTGCGATGTCGACAACAAGGCAGTCATCGACATGGCCGGCAACCACTTCAGCTGCGACCCGCTGCGCACCTTCCCCGCCGCCGCCGCCGGCGGCTACTGGCTGGACTACATGGTTCCCATGATGAGCCTCGACCCGCGCAGCGTCGGGGTGCGCCGCCTGCGCACCATCTTGCAAGCCGACGCCCGCCAACGCCTCGACATCACCAGCACCGCCGCGCTCATGACCTACATCAGCCACATCCAAGCCCCCTCGACCGGGCCCGACACCCGCTCACCGCAAGTCATCAAACTCGCCGACGACCTCGCCCCCATCCTGGCCGCCCTGCAATCGTGGGCCACCTACGACTTCACCCAAGCCATCTTCGACGCCACCCTGCCCGTGCCCGACCTGGGAAGCCTCGACGTCACGATCTGGCTCACCGGCAGCCTCGATCTGCCCACCGCCGAAGAAATGAACACCCCCCACCTCTACGAACGACTCTCCGACCGCAAACGCGCCTCCGTGGCCATCTACGGCATGCTCGTGCGGCTGGCCCGAGTGACGTTCTTCGCCGACAGCGCCCGCTTTGGCCTCATCGTCATCGAAGAAGCCGCCGCCCTGCTCAACTCCCGCGCCGGCGCCGACGATGCACACCTGATCAGCCGGCGCGCTCGCAAGCACTACACAGGGTTGTTGATCATCACCCAAGACCCCATCCGCGACCTGGCCCTCATGGGCGACCAATTCATCACCCAACAACTCATCATGCCGTTTGAAAACGAAGACCTCGCACGCCAAGTCGCCGCCAAGGTCGGCATCCGCCTCGACGACTACCCCGACATCGAAGAATTTTTCCTTGCCCAACCCTCCACCGAGGAAATGCGCGACCCCACCGCCTTCGACGACCTCGACACCGCCGCCGGCCCACACCGGGGCGCCCGGCAGGGCTACGGATTCTTCGTCGACGAGTTCCGCCGCAAATCCCCCATCTGGGTGGCCACCGAACCCGACACCACGCTGCACCACGCCTACGACACCACCCCCGGGCGGGCGCCATGACCACCGCACCAACGACGTTCGGCCAGCGCGCCGCCGAATATCTCGGCTACCAGACGGCCACCCGGCCGCGGCTGCGCCGCTTCACCACGTTCTGGCTCATCACCCACACCCTGGTCGCGGCCGCACTCGGTGCCGCGCCGCCCGCCGCTGCCTCCACCCTGGCGGGTGCGCTGAACTGGACCGGCGTCACCGACAGCCACGGCGTCCCTGTGGGCAGCTACTACCTGTCAGTGGTCAGCACCAGCGAGGCCATCACCAAAGCGGGCCCTAGCCTGAGCGTCGACCCGTCGAGCTGGGCTCGCTGGCTGGCCAACGCCGTCACCACTGGGCTGTCCCACGAACTCATCGTTGAACTGCTGCAAGCCCAGGCCGCCGTCTACATCTTCATGATCGCCCTGTCGCTATGGCTTTTGCGGTTCGCCATGTCCAACACCTGGCTGTTGTGGCTGGCCACCTGGTTTCGCCCCGTGTTCGAGACAATTCGAGTGATCCTCGCCGATCTGTGGGTCTTTCCCATCTGCTTGCTGCTCGGTCTCGCAGTAGGCGCATTCCACATTCTGTGGCACGGCCGCAAAGGCTTCGGATCGGGAATCATGTTGTCCACCATGGTGGTGGGCGTCCTGGGTATCCTGCTCACTCGTGACCCGCTCAGCGACCTCTACAGCGAAAACGGGCTGCTGACCCAAGGACGCAACTTAGGCTTCAGCGTCTCCCAAGCGGCTTTCAACAACGGCTCCATCACCAGCGGCGGCGGCCAAGCCCAGCTCCAGCACCTCACCGGTCTCATCGCCGATGCGACAGTGCGAATGCCGTTGCAGCTGATGAACTTCGGTACCACCGTCGATGACATCGGAACGTGCGCAGGCGCCTACACCACAGCCATGCTCACCCCCCACGACGGCAGCGACCTCGCCGGGCCCGCGCACGCGATGGCTTCCTGCGGCGCGCCGCAGGCCCTATCGTTCGCCCAGCACCTCAGCGGCGCCAACCTCGCACTCGGCAGCTGCTATGGGCTACTCGGGGCGGTCTTCGCCTTCTTCGTCTGCTACGTCACCTACAGCTACGTCATGGTGTGCTGCGCGGCCTTCGTCAATGCACTGCTGTCCATCGTGGTCGCCGCGCCCGCCATGATCCACGGGCACCCGCGCCGGCGCGCCGCGCGGCGCATCAAAATGTTCTTCAAACACGCCGCCCTGGTGTTCGCCTACACCACCTACATCTCCATGGCGGCGATGATCGTGCTGAAAATGGGCGCCCGCGGCGGCTACGCCGACCAGGTGGGTATGACCCACCCGCTGGCCCGGCTATTTATGATCGCCATTGTCTCCGCGGTAGCCCTCGGCGTGTTTTGGTGGCTCAAACGCGAGCTCGGCGATCACACCCGCCACGAATTCACCCACGCGGTCACCGACCTCGGCCGCCACGGCCGCGAAGGCTACCAACGCGGACAAGACGCCTACGACCGCGCCCGGGACCTCAACTCACGCGCCCCCTGGGCCAAAAACCCCGACCAATCCGATACCCCTGATGAGCCCGACCAGCCCCTCACCGGCACCCCGGTCAACGGCCGCCCACCCGGCGGGCGGCCACCCTCACCCGGCCGCGCCCGCCATCACACGCCAGACGCCCAACCCCCCACCCCTGCACCCGGTGCGGCGGCCGCGTCAGGCACCCCAGCTGCCGGCACGGCCGCTGCTGACGGGGCAATGATGGCCGGAGAAGCCGCTACCGCGGTCGCAGCACCCGAAGTCGTGGCCGGCGCCGCAGTCGCCAGCCACGTCACCCAGCGCCTGCACCGTGACCACAGTGCTGGCGCTGGCGCGGGCCCTGCCAAGGCCGGCCCCGCTACGCCAGCACCCGGCGGCGCGGCACCTAACCTCGCCCCACCGGCCGCAGCACCAGTCCCCGGCCGTGCCGGCGCCACCAACCCCTCCACCTCCACCACCCGTGGTGCCAACCCCGAGCCCGCCGCGGATCGTCAACGTCGCGATCCGCACCCTCAACCGAACCGAGGCGACCCACTCGCCGACGCCCAGACTCCGGTGAAAGGCCGCTGAAGCGACGCAACTTCCAAAAGCGCTACAAAAGTAGATGATCTAGTATGTAATTTGTGGCTACGCAGACGACAACGATCCGGGTGCCGATCCCAACCCGCGACAGGCTCGCCGCGCAGGCTCGCCAGCGCGGCATCTCCATCGCGGCCCTCCTCGAGGAACTGTCCGACCAGGCCGAACGGCAAGCCGCATTCGAGGCTGAGCGCAGGGCCACCCTGGCCGACGCGGAAATGTCCGCGGTCCACGACGAGGACCTCGATTGGGACGCCACCGCAGGTGATGGCATTGAGTGATCCGCGGCGCGGAGAGCTCTGGATGGTCGCACTCGGCGCCGGACGCCCCGGGGAACCGGCGAAGCACCGACCGGCCGCGGTCGTCTCTGTCGACGACATCCTCTCCGGCCTTGCATCGGAACTCGTTGTGGTTGTTCCTGTTTCACGTTCACGCACGCCGTCGCCATTGCGGCCCCGCATCACCGCAATGGAGGGAGTCGAGGCCGACAGCGTCGCTGTGTGTCGGGCAGTGCGCGGTATCACCAAGAGTCGGCTGGTCCGGCCGCTGGGCACGTTGAGGCCAGACACCATGCGCGAGGTCGAGCGCGCTCTAGCCATCGTCCTCGGTATCGCCTGAACGTCCCCGGCACCCTAGAGTGCCGGCTTCCGGATTCCTGGTGGCGACTATTCGGAGCGCTTTTCGGACACTGCTGCGCGTAGACCTTCGGCCAGGTCCTCGCGGGTCAGCTCACGCAGCCGCTGCAGCTGCTCCTCGCTGACCTCGACGTCATCGCTGGCCAGCAATTCATCGAGCTCGGCGGTATCGAGGCGATCATTGCGGTGATCGCGGGCCTTCTCAACTACATTGCGCACAAACCCGGCGTTACCCAACACGTCGATGCCGCGGATCAAATCTCCTTCGGCGGTAAGGTTTTCTTCGGCATAGAATCTCTCGAAATCAGGGCGCAGCACCTCAACGGCCTCATCGGTGGTTACGTCCTCGTCTTCGCCCACCATCAGCTTGGTCAGCTCGATCAGCTCTGGCGGGGTGTAGCTGTGAAACTCGATCACGGTCGAAAACCGCCGGCGCAGACCTTGATTGACTTCCAGCATCCGCTCGGTGGCTTTGGCGTAGCCCGCGCCGAACACCACCAGCTCGTCGCGGTGATTCTCCATATACAGCAACAGCGTGTTGATGATGGCGTTGCCATACGGGTCGCCGGTGGAGTAGCCGCGCTCATGCAGCGTGTGCATCTCGTCGAAAAACACCGCCCCACCCAGGGCCCCTTCGAGCATCTCCTCGGTGTTCTTTTCGGCATCCGCCATGTAGCGGCCCAACAGTTTGGCGCGGCTGGTCTCCACCACCAGCGGTTTGCGCAGCACCTTGAGCCCGCACAGCTGCTTGGTGAAAGCCCTTGCCACAGAGGTTTTCCCGGTCCCGGGCGGACCCAGCAACAACGTGTGTCGAGAGGTGACCGGCACCCGCAGCCCGACCTTGGAGCGGGCCAGATTGACCTTCGTAGTCGAGCGGATCCGTTTGATTTCCCGCTTGGCCGTCTGCATGCCCAGCATGGCGTCGAGCTCGGCTTGCCCCTCAGCCAAATACTGGGAGGCCTTCTCGGCGTCGCGGGCCGTTTCGGTCTCCAGCCGGCTCGGGGCGCTCTGCGGGTCCCACGGGTCGGTGCGCGCCTCGATGGTTTCAGGGTCAGTCAGCACCAGCCGCCGGCTCGGATCGTCCATCGCCTCACGGGCAGGGGCGAATTTCGGGTCGCGCGAATACACCCGGCGCAGCAGCTGGGCGGCCTCATCTTCGCGGCCCAGGTGGCGAAGACACATCGCCTGTGTGTAGAGGATCACCGTGGCGGCCTGGGGCACGCGGTCATCGCCGGCGGCTTTCTCGCCGCGGCGAAACGCATCCTCGAACACTCCCAGCGACGCCAGCGCCGTGGTGGCCATCGCGGCGGCCGCGCACTCATATTCCGGCCGGTACCAACGCTTGTCGACCGGGAACAGGCGCAGCACATCAGTCCAGCGCTGGGTGCGAAAGTGCAGCAGCCCGGACAAGTAGCAGTGCATGTCGGCGTCAAAGGGATCAGACGGCTTCGCAGCCGAGGTCAGCAGCTCGTCGGCTTGGCTGTAGTTGGCTTCGCGGATCAACACCGTCGCGTAAGCGCAGCGCAGCGCATCCACCGACCCGATCGGCAACTGCAAAAACAGCCCGTCGAACACTAACGGGCGGAAATCGGCGCCCAGCACCCCGAGCCGGCGGATCTCCCACCCGAAGGTTTCTGCGGCCGCCCAGGCCCCGGCCAGCACCTCCAAAGTGTCCTCACCGGCCAGTACCCGGCCCATCCAGCCGTCACACAGCCCAGGTTCGGCGCGTGTGACCGTGCGAAACATCTCGACGGCCACCTGCCGGTTATGGCTTGGCACCAAGCCGCCCACACCAATGCCCGATGCCAGCAACCCGCGGCGAAAGGCGCTGCGGGCCGGGGTTTCTGCCTCAATACCTGTCATGGTCCGCTTTGAATCTAACCTTTTAGGCTGCCCGGCGTGGACCGGCACCAGTCAGGCGGCGCTCATAATCGAGGTTGATACGCAGCCGATACTGAAACGCCCATGTGCGGATCACCGCGGCGCCGGCGCCGTCCTGCTCGATATGAATATCGGCGCCGCTGGCCGATCGCGGGCCCACCGTGCGCACCGTGACCGCCGCCCCCGCTGGTGCCGGGCCCCCCACACCGTCGTAGACGACCACATATGGGTACTGCGAGGTCGGCAACTGCTCGGCCAGCCCTGCCGCGCCGACCACCTGTAGCCCGGCCCCGGTGACATGCTGCCAGCGTTGCGGGTGCTTCGTGCACACCAACACCTGGTATCCGGTTGCGGCCGCACGCAACGCCATCTGCACCAGTAACGCGAACTCCCCGGCGATCGTCACCGTCGCCAGCTCGGTCGGGTCACTGAGATCAACCAGCAGCGGATGACCGGCGGCAGTCGTTCCGACGATGATGCCCGTAGCCCCGATCGGCACAGCCACCTTTTCCCCGGCCGCCACCTCACGCGCCGGCACCGTCAGCCCACCGCCACCAGCGCCCAGCAGCCCGGCGCTCAGCCCGGCGTCGTGACGACCCGCAAACGGGTTCAGCCCCGTCAGCGGCGGCTCGGCCAGCGGCCCGCCGGTGTGATAGCGCACCATCACCCCCACTGCCGCGGCCCCGGTATCGCTGCGGCGCACCTGCACCGACACCACGGTGGCGTCGGTATCCGGGGCCCACAACCGGTCGATGGCGGTGCTGGAAATGTCGCCCGGCGACATCCAATAGGTCTGCACATAGCCGCCCGCGTGGCGCAACCGGCCCCACCCCGACACCAGCCCGGCCGGGTCGATACCAGCCAACAACGCCTCATCTGCGGCACGGATCTGGGCCGCGGTCAACACCCGCGCCGGGATACGCAAACTCGTCAGCTCCGCGGCCAGCCATTCGGCGGCGGCGCTCATCGTGGCCGCCACCGACTCGCGCCACACAATCGCGCGGGCACTCTCGAGCGCGTTAAGCCGCACCACCAGCCAGGTCCGGCGCTGCCCGACCGCGGGATGATCGCCCACCTCGACCGAATACACCGGCGCATAAGGGTGATGTGTCTTGGGGGCCCGACGCGCCCCCGCACTGACGATGTCGATGCCCTCCAGGCTCACATCGAACTGACCCAGCCCGGCGGCCACCGCATCAAGCGGCAGTTTCGCCAACGACTCCACGCGCGGGTAATCCAACACCGACGGGCTGTGCGGCGGCCCGTCGACAGCCACCACCGCCACCAAATGCGGCCCCACAGCACGGATTCCGACCGGACCAGACCCGAAGCTGCGCTCATAATCGGCCAGCTCGCCGGACGGCACTCCCAACCCTGAGCGCCCAGCGGTCAGCGCTCGCCATGCCAGCGTCAACAGCGGCGCACCACGCCAACACAGCAACGCCAGCAACGCCACCAGCAGGCCCACCCCGACACCAGTCCACCATCCCGGCCGGCCCGCCGCGGCCGCGCCCGCAGCCACCAACCCCACGTCGACGACGAACACTGCTACCACGCGCGCCCAGCCGGCCGCCACACTCAACGGGAAGGTCGACTTCATAACCGCGCCCCCCGTCGGCGTATCAATGCTGCCGAGCCCAGCACCACCGAACACAGCAGCGCCAGCCCGCCCACACCGGCGCCGGCCACCCACACCGGGGTCATGTCGCGGCCCACCTTCGGCGGTGCGAGCACCAGCGGCGCCGACAAGCGTTGCGGCCCTACCGGTTCCCCCGGCGGCAGGTCATAGGTCAGGGCCGCTACCGGGTCGACGATGCCGTGCCCGACCTGGTTATCCACCCCGCGCGCCGGCGCCCGTGCGGTGGCCAGCAGCCGGTTGATCACCTGATGCGCCGTCAACTGCGGGTACTTAGCGCGCACCAAGGCAGCCACGCCCGAGACGATCGCCGCCGAAAATGAGGTGCCCGCAGGGGCCACCAACGTGTTCTTCGTGCCCTCGACCGCGTTCATCAACCCGTCATCGCGCGGCGAGAGGCTTTCGACGTCGGTTCCCGGCGCCGCGATCGACACCCAGGGTCCGGCCATGCTGCTGTCTAACGGGGCACCGGTGGAATCCACCGCGCCCACCGTGAGCACGTAATCAGAAAACCACGCCGGGGTAGCCACCGTCGTCACTCCCGCCCAAGCCCGAGGATCGTTGGGCGTCAACGGGTTATAGATCGGGTTCTGTTTGCAGTCGTTGCCGCCCTCGTTGCCGACATTGCCGGCCGCAGCCACGATCACCACATTGCGGTCCACGGCCGCGTAATGAATAGCCGCCCCCAGATCGCGCTGATCAATCATGTCGGTAGCGGTCATACACGACACCTCCGAGATGTTGATCACCGTGGCGCCCATGTTGGCCGCATGCACGATCGCGCGTGCCATCGTGCGGATATCGCCGGCTTTGCGCCGCGTGGCCGGGTCCTGGTTACCGGCGAACGCATCCTTGGGGCTAAACGCTTTGGAGCTTTGCCGGATCGCAATCACCTGCACGTCGGGTGCCACACCGGAAAACCCGTCCGCGGCCGGCGCGGCCGGAGGCGGCGCGGGTGGCGGCGGCTCCGGCGGAGATGGCGGCGCCGGATCATCAGGGCCCTCCGGAGCCATCTTGGCGTGACCGGCGGGCACCACCACCTGCTGGTGCGGACTGGGTTGCCAGCTCGAGCCCTCCGGGGGCGGCGGGGGCGGCGGAGGCGGCACCTGCACGGTCACCGTTTGCGGCGGCGGCGGCGGAGGCGGTGCCTCGGTGGTCGGCACCGTGTCAGGATGGCGCCCCTGGCGCGGCGGCGGCAGCGGCGTCTTGCCGTCGGCCGGTTCGGCCGCGATCAGTGACGCCACAATCGTCCCGTGCGCATCACAGTCCGACAAACCATCCCCACCGGGCACCACATAGTCACCGCCGCCAACAAGATCCGGCAGCCGCGGATGCGGACTGACCCCCGTGTCGATCACGGCCACCTTCTGCCCGGCGCCACGGCCAAACCGCCATGCCTCAGCCAAATCCAGCATGTCCATGTAATGCGGCTGCACCCGGTAGTCAGTGCCCGGCAAGGTACCCACCTTGGTGCAAAAAGCGCCCTGGCGCATCGGCTGATCCGGGCCCGGCGGCCCATCCGGCGGCGTGGCGCCCACATCAATCTGCGGCGGCTCCACCGCCCCCGCCGGCGGGGCACCCCACAACCCTGTCAATCCCACCACCGCGGCAGCTGATACCGCCGCACACAACTTTGCACGACTCACCGAAACCACCCAGCTACCGGTACCGGATCGCGGCCAACACACCCATCAGCCAAAAAGCCAACGGAAAAATGCCGGTCAAGCACACATACTCGACCCACTCCACCGCTTTGCGGAACGTCGGGGTGTAGAAGCGGTTGGGCACCACCACACCGGCCACCAGCCCGGCCACCGGCACCACCACCATCACCGACACCCCCACCAGCAGCGCCGGCATCGTCCACAACCCCACCACGTAACGCCCGGCCACCCCGATCACCAGCGTCACTGCCGCCAACGCCAGAATCGTCGCCTGCCAGCGATCGGTAAACGAGCGGCCCCGCAGCAACACCGCGCCAGCCACCAGACCCGCCAGCGCCAGCGCCAGCCAGCGTCGCGGCGCGTGCGGATCGCACAACCCCACACCACACAGCACCGCCAACCCTGTTGTCGCGACCAACAACCCAGTCAGATAGGAGTGCGCCCGGTCGGTGGCCACCGTGACCTCGCGCACCGATTCGGGCCCGGCGAACGTCGCGACCTGGCCGCTGGCCACCGCATGATCAGCCGGCAAATCTGGGCGCGCCTCAAAGATCCAGCGGCCCGCCGCTGACGGAAACACCGGCAAGCGAATCCCGGCCGCCCAGCGCGCCATGGTGGGCGACACATGCATCCCCATCAGCGCCACCAGCAGCAGCACCGCCAACAGGATCGGCGCCGAGGTCACCAGCACCATGCGCACCAACCCCACCACCACACCAGCGGCCGCGGTGACGATCACCGCCGTGCCCAACGCAATATGGCGGCCCGTGAACCGCACCACCAGCACCGCCGCGACCAGCACCGCCGCCAATCCCAGCGCGGCGTGCGGGGCGCCCACCGGCCCGGGCACCGCGGCCGCGGCGGCCACCGCCGCAGGTGCGCATCCGACCAACAGCAGCGTGTCACCGATGCCGCGCGCCAACACGCTGTGCTGGCGCGCCAAGATGATCACCGCCGCCGCGAGTAGCAGCGCCGCCAGCCCCCCGCAGTAGGCGGCCGGTGCCCAGCCCAGGTGCCCATAACGCCAACGCCCCAGCAGCGCGGTCGCGGCCAGCACACCGGCGATCACCATCCCCGCGCCGACCCGGGCCGCCCACACCGGGGTCACGGCCGGCCACCGCTTACTGAGCTCGGCGGCCACCGCCGAGGTGACATGCTCGACGACGTTGATACGGGCCTCGGTGTCCGCGGCGAACCGCAGCCACAGCCGGGTGCCGTCGCTAACCCCCTGGGCGGCCAGGGACAGCCCCGGTTTGAGCGCGCTGCCATCCACCCAGCACAGGGTCCACCGGCCCCGCGGGCCAGCCGTCAACGCCGGCTGCCCCAGCTCACCAAGCCGGGTATTGACTAAATCCACCAACGCCGCCAACTGCACCGACACCGGGGCGGTGGCATCCAACACCACCCCGATCTTGGTGACCCCGGCGATGACCGCCACCAGCACCCGGTCGGGCAGGGCCGGTCCGGCCGAGGCGGTCACGGGGTTGTCGCGCTGCCGTTCGATAGTCACGCGCTGAGCGCCCCCGCGGTGGGGAACCCTTCGGCCAGCTCGGCGGCCAGCTCCAAAAACGCCAACCGGGTGCCTTTACGCAACGCCAGAAAGTCCAGCGTGTCCGCATCCCGCAGATGCGGGTCCCACGGAATCGTCATGACCGAGCGCACCCGAGGCCCCACGGTCTCGGTGATATGCGCGATGAACGCCTTATTCGCGCAGTCATGGGTGTCGTTGAGCACGATCACCGACCGCTTGAGCAGCTCGTGGCCGTTGCGCGCGGCCAGCCAGTCGACCGTCGTCTCGATCGCCAGGGCGCCCTCAGCAGTGCACGAGCCGATGATCATTAACGCATCCGAGACCGACAGCACCGCTTTGAAGAACTCGGTTTCCACCTCGGCGCCGCAATCCACAAGCGACAGTTGGTAAAAGCGGCGCGCCAGGCTGATGGTGTCAAAAAACGTCGCCGCGTCAAGCTGCATCGGGTTGGCCACATTTTGGTTGCCCGCCAACACCTCTAGGCCTTGCTTATTTTGTCCGGTGAAATGACGCGCCTTGGGATAGTCGACAACCACGTCTTTGGCGGCCAGAAAATCGCGAATTGAGGTCAGTGCCTTGGGATCAACGAAGCGGCCCAGACCGCCGTAGGTGGTGTCGGCGTCGATCGCGATGACCGGTTGTTTGCGCTCAGCGGCGAACGCAGCGCCCACACCGGCAGTCACACGAGTCTTGCCGACCCCGCCTTTGACCGACACCGAAGCGATTTGATAATTGCCGGCAATGTTGGAGGTGACCAGCGCCTTGTAGTCACGCAGTCGGCGCTCCAGAGGGCCAGCACCCAGATTGACCAGCCCGCCCGTGCATGCGTAAACCGCTTTACGCCAACCGATTTCGGCAGGTTCGCGGCGTCTTTTCACGACTTCATCGACCTGGACATGCCTGATGGGTGCCGAGTCGGCAGTCCGAAGGTCGGCGCGCGGCGCCCACCGTTGCGAAGGGTCAATGCGCGGCGGTGCCCACCGCGCCGGCGGCGGCACCTGGTTGGGCTGGTCGAACTCCGGGCGCGGCGGGATGGGAGCCGGCTGCTGGCTGGTCGGGCCGCTGGACGGTGAAACCTCAGCGCCCGGTGCCCCCGAGGGCGCCGGCGGCCACGGCACGGCGTTCGGCTGCCCACCGTGCGGCGGCGGACCGAACGAGGGCTGCGCGGCCGGCCCAGGCGGCGGCGGCGGTTCGAGCTGAGCGTGAGCGCCTTGAGCGCCGCCAGACGCCGGTGGCGCGGCCTCTGGCACCGGTGGCCAGACTGCCTCCACCCTGCCCCCCTGCGCTGGTGGTGGTGCGAACTCGTATCTGCTCACCGGCGGCATCTGTGGTGGCTGCGGCACGCCGGGCTCTGGTAGCCGCAGATCAGACAACGACACCTCCTCGGTCACCTCGTCTGCGGGCGCCGGATGCTCGCGGTGCTGCTCGACGTTTTCCGGCGGCAGGTAGCGCGACATGAAGTCGGAATTGTCAGTCATTACTCGTCCCCATATCGCTGGCATTTACTACGTTCAATCCTAGGGGCAGAATTCTCGCTATACCACGCCGGCTCGGTATTCATCGAGAACACTTTGCTGGGCAGGTGGCGGAGCTTTTTGTCAGGCCATTCGTTCGTGACGTGCCCAGGCCCGCACCCCGACACTGTCGAAGACCGTCGTCAGCGCGTGATGCAGCTGGGCAGGGGTGGCTGGGGCGATGGCCAACCACTCCTGGTGGCTACCCGGTGGCGGGTTGAGCCGATACAGCGCCACCCGCCCCGAGGCGGTGTCGCGCAAGTTCAACACCGTTTGGCTCCACACCGTGTCGGTATCCACATGTGCACGCGCATAAGCCAATGCCTCAGCCTGCGGATCGTCTAACGCCGCGCCCAGCTCAGCCAGCGCACCACCGCGCAGCCCCAGCGAGCGCAGCGCGGCCATCTTGGCCGCGGCCGAGCCAGCCTGCGCGTGCAGACTCACCGCGGCGCGCATGTCATCAAGGCGAACGTTGACCGCGCTAAGACGTGCCGGCTCCACCCGGTGCACCCCGTCCAGCGCCTCGACGATCAGGCGTTCCACCCACTCCTGATCGGTTCCGGGGCAGTCGTCGATGGTGATGTAGGACCCGGCGCGCACCGCCGAGGCCCAGCGGCCGTCGCGGCGGGCCAGCACAATGCGCAGCTGCTCATCCGGGATCGCGCGCCACGTGCTCGGATCGTCCATCACCACGGGTGTCACCACGTTCATCGGCCCGTGTGAAATCAGCAGGATGACTTCAACATCAGGGCTGGCCAAAACCGCCATACGCGCGGCGATATCAGAACGCACCACCGCCCCCTGATCGGCAATCCCCTGGTCGACCAGCACAGCCAAACCCGGGTGCGCGATGAGCCATTCGGTGCTTTGAGGTTGGCCGTAGGGTCGCCCGCGCAGCTCGGGGGCAAGCTGGGAAATACCCAACATGGCTTGCAGCAGCCACAGCCCCTCCAGGTTGACGGTGATGTCGGAGGTAGGGGTGGTGGGAGTTTCAGCGGTCATCATCGGAGGTTCCCCGCTCGCCTAACGCAAACGTGGCGGCACCGCACCCGGTGCCGCCACGTGCTTGCCGTCGAACAATGCTCGCGCTAGGCCCACGCAGACCCGACGGCGCTGTCGGTGCTGTTCATGTTGCTCCCGGCGGTCTGCACCTTCTGCCCGTGAGCGTTGGCCTGCTCGTAGATCACCTGGAAGTTGCGGCCCAACTGGGTGATGAACTCCTGGCAGGCCACCGACCCCGCGCCGCCCCAAAAATCCCCGGCCGCGAGCACGTCGCGGACGATCGCTTGGTGCTCAGATTCCAGCGAGGCGGCCTGGGCGCGGATGAGCGCGCCGTGGGTATCGACATCACCGAACTGGTAGTTGATCGACATTGTTCACGTCTCCTTGGCGTAAAAGTCGGTAGGGACCTGGCGGTTAGCTGCTCAGGATCTGCTGAGAGGCCTGCTCTTGCTGCTCGTAGTTGTTGGCGTCGCGGATCAGTCCGTCGCGCACCCCGTGCAGCATGTTGACGATGTTGGCGAACGCCTGATTCATCTGGCCCATGGTGTCGTACGACGTCGCCTGGGCCTGGCCGCTCCAGCCAGCGCCGGCGATGTTCTGCGAGGACGCCCACATCTTGCGGGCCTCGTCCTCAACGGTGTGGGCGTGCGTCTCGAAACGGCCGGCCACACCCCGCATCGCGTGCGGGTCGGTCATAAAACGGGTGGCCATAATAAAGCTCTCCTTAAAGCGCGGGTGATTTTCTTTCAGCGTTGCTGTGTGGCCAGTCTATTGGCCTCATCTCACGCCGGGCAACGGTCGACGCAAGCTATTTGAAAAACATTCTTCCGCACCAATGTGGCGCTAGCGTCGGCGTAACACTTTGACCGGCTTTCCATAGCGCGGTGTGCCGTCACTGTCGGTACCGCGGCCCTGCATACCTGCGGCCATCGGCGTCCCCCCATACATCCCGGAGCCCCCGCTGGTCGCCGGGGCGGCCGCCGCTGACATGCCCCCACCCGAGGCGGCCACCGGAGCGACCGCCCGCGCGGTACTGGTGGACTCCACACTGCCGGCCGTCCAGGTTGCCGGCACCGACAACCCGCCCAGCGAGCCCGCCCGGCCCGCCACGGCCTCCACTTCCGAGGCCGCCCCGCCCAGCCCCGCAAGTCCGGGCCCGCCGGCGCTCGTCGCCGCCGACGCCCCGCCCGCGCCGAACATGCCCGGATTCATAAAACTCATGAATGGGCTCAGCAGTGACTGGAACTGACCCAGTCCGCTTGACCCCAGCCCGCCACTCAACGGTGAGGAAAGCCCCTGCAGCGCCTGGGGAATGCTGCTGACCAGCTGCGGACCCATCGACAGCATCGTCTGGCCGTCGAAACCGGCGGGCAAACCGGCGCTGCTGGCGAAATTCATCGGTTGCTGTCCGGCCGCCGTGCCGCCCGACTGCCCCAATGCGGCCGCTTGAGCCGCCAGCCCGACCGGATCAGAGTTCGCCGCCGGCGAGGTGAACGGGATCAGCGTGCCGGTGATCCCTGAGGCCTGGCCGGCGAAGCCGTACATCGTCGCGGTGTCTTGGGCCCACATCTGACCGTAATGGGCCTCGTTGGCCATGATCGCCGGGGTGTTAAAGCCCATGAAGTTGGTAGACAGCAGCGCCGCCAGCTGGGCCCTGTTCTCGGCGATCACCGGCGGGGGCACCACACCGGCCCGGGCGGCCTCAAACGCGGCCGCCGCCGCGCCCGCGCCCACGGCCGCCGCCTGGCATTGTTCGGCGGTGGCGATCATCCACACCACGTAAGGTGCCGCCGCCAACGCCATCGTCATCGACGACGGCCCGAGCCACGCCGTGCTCGTCAGCGCCTCGATCACCGCCTGAAACGCCGCTCCTGCCGACCCGAGCTGCACCGAGAGCGCCTGCCAGGCCGCCGCCGAGTCCAGCAGAGACGCCGAACCCAGGCCGGCATACATCCGGCCCGAGTTGACCTCCGGTGGAACCTCGTAATCGGGCATGGCTGCGCGCTGGGAACCTCGGCTTAGACCATCGCGACGGTGTTGAGCGCCTCAGTAGCGGCGTAGTCGGCCGAGCTGACGCCCATGGTCGACACAAACATCGCGTGTATCACCGACCCGATCGCCTGAGTCGCCTGGTACACCCCGCCGTGCGTGGCGAACGCCGCGGCCAACAGAACCGAGGCAGGCTCTGGCGCCGGCGGCACCACGCCCAGCGTCGGCGCCGCACCCGCAGCGTTACCCGCCGCTACCGCCGACCCGATCCCGGCCAAACCCGACGCGGCCTCATCAATCCCCCCAGTTAACGCCTCAACAAACATTGAACCCTCCCCCAAACGACACGCCGGATCTTCACCCGGTCTGATGACAAAAGTGTATCGGCGCGCACGGACTTATGCGCGGCCCTTCGGCGAACTACCCCACCCCGGCATCGGCCACTTGTACGTAAATTCCCGATTCGCCCGATTCGGCGGTATTCATCAAGAATCCGCGGCCCTGCGGCATCGAATGTCCCTTCCATTTCCCCTTCACGAACCCGGGGTCAGGGTCAGAATCCATGACCAGCAGCGGCTCGGTGGCATCCCGAAGCAGCCTCAGTACCGGATCAGCCCCCAGCCCCGTCATGAACGCCCCGAACAAACGGGTGTACACGATATGCAACCCCACGTCGGCGCCCGCCTGGACAAACGGGGCGATCGGCGCCAGCGGAGAGTCGTAGCCCGCCGGCAAGCGCTCGGAGTCATCGATGATCAAAAAGACCTCCGGACCCTGCCAGTGCCGCTGGCCGACCTGATCGACCGACACATCGTCGCTGGGCATCCGCGGCGCAAGGACCTGGGCCAACTCCTCCATGCGCTGCTTGACAGCCGTCGGTGTCGAAGCGAAGCGGTGCACATAGGACGACCCCAGCACGCCCAGCAGTTGGCGGCGCGGATCAACCAGCCACACCTGCGCGGCCGGACGGCCCGCCGGCCCCGCCGACGCCTCGGCGCCCGGGGCGTACACGCGCCCAATCTCACGCATCAACGTCGCACACGCCGTCGTGCGACCACACTTGGTTTGCCCCGTGATCATCAGATGCTGCCCGCCGAAGAACACCGGACGTTCGGTCTCATCGAGCGCCCACACCATCGTGGAGGCCACCCGGCCATCCCCGGCCGCCAGGGCGGCCAGCTCGGCCGCAGCCACCCGCTGGGGCAGGCGGCGCACCTTCGGCGCCGGGGTAAACCCGCTGGCGAGTCGGTTGACGGCCTCGGCCACGCTGCGTGAGTCGAACACCTCAGCAGCGGTGGACTCCAGTGCCGGGCGCGCCATTAGGGTGTGCAACCCCACCGGCTCCCAGCCGGCGCGCTCGTAGTTCTGTCCGATCATGCCCCGCCCTGGCCGACCCGCAGGAACCGCGCCGGCCAGCCGCGGCTTGGCCACCAGCGCGGCATCGTTGATATCGGCCAGGCGCAGCTCCACCCGAGACCCGAAGTCACCGCGCACCGACACCTGCAGGTCGGTGCTCTTGGTGACCGCCGCCACCACGTGAATCCCGAACGTCGGCCCTTCCTTGATCAGCCTGTTCACCTTGTCTTCGACCAGCGCCGGATACTCGCTGGCCAGCGCGGCGTAGTTGTCGATCACCAAAAACACATCGCCATGACCGTCATCAGGCACCGCCCCGGGCTTACGGCCGGACTTGCGGCGGCGAAACACCTCCATCGACATCACGCCGGTCTGCTCGAAACTGCGCTTACGCGAGGCCAGCAATGCCGACATCTCCGCCACAGTGCGGCGCACACCGTCGCCATCCAGCGACATCGCCACACCACCCACATGCGGCAACCCCGCCACACTGCCCAGCGCCGCAGACGAAAACGCCAAGCAGTAAAACTGCACCTGCTCGGGGGTGTGTGTCATGGCCGCCGCGCAAATCAGATCCTGCAGCGCACTCGTCTTGCCCGAACCCTGAGCACCGACGATCACCACGTTGCCCCCCGGACCCGACACGTCAACCGTCAGCGGATGCTGGTCGTGCTTGAACGGCCGGTCCACCAGCGCGATAGGGAACACCAGGTTCGGGGTGCGCGCATAGTCGCCGTCCCAACTCCGCCCCAGATGGGTGTTCACCAATTTCTCGATGCTCCACGGCGCATCCAGCGGCGGCTTCCACAACCGGTAGGGCTCAAAGTCGATCCGACGCAGCTGGTCGATGATGATGCGGCCCACCTGTGGGCGCATCAACGCAGTGTCGCCGTCGCCGTCCTCGCTGTCCCCCGGCGCCTCGATCACCTCGTCGACGTCGCCGACCACATCGTCAGTCGCCTCGGAAGCATCGGACTCATCCGGCAGCGGCAGCGGGGTGAAGTCCGTGGAAAACAATTGCGGCGCAAAATAATTAACCGACAACCCACCTGCTTGAACGCCGCCGTCAAGGTCCTCTGTGCCGGGCTTGCGGTACTCACGCCACAAGAACTCGCCTTGAAATTTCGTCAAGGTGCCGTTCGACGGGCTGCCTTCCAAGAAATAGCACTGCCCAGAACCCTTCAGGTTCACCGCGTTAGGAACGCCGATCGCCGCGGCCGCCTGCGATGTTTTGGTCTGCAGGGCCAGCCGATACCCCATGTTCTCCAACAGCGCCTCAGCGCGGGTGTCGATCTGCTGGCTGGCCATGTGCAGATGAACCCAATACGCGCGGCCCTGACGGCAAATCCGATCCAACGACTCCTGGATCTCACGGCCCATCAACTTGAACAGCTCAGCGAACTCGTCAATGACCACCATCAGCACCGGCAGCGGCGGCAACACCTCAGCGGCCCCAGACGCCAACTGATCCGCACGGATCTTGTTGAATTCGGTCGCATCGTCAGCACCGGCGAGATCGCACAAGGCTTTACGCCGTGCGATCTCCCCGTCGAGCGCGTCGACGAAGCGCCCCATCAAACTCTGATCCTCTTCGAGGTCAGTGATGATTTGCGCCACATGGGGCACCCCGGCAAACGGGCGAACACCCGAGCCGCCCTTGAGGTCGGCCAACATAAACTGCAGGTTTTGCGGCGGGTGCCCCAGAATCAGCGACTCAATCAACCCTCGCAACATCATCGTCTTGCCCGAGCCGGTGGTGCCCGCCATCACCCCATGTGGGCCCTGACCACCCTGGGAGCCCTCTTTGAGGTCGACGAAAAACAGCTCGTTGTTGTCAGCGCGGTTGCCCAGCGGCACCTTCAACCGCTGCGGGGAGTTGATGTCGCTGCGCGAGGCCCACAACTTTTCGAAATCAATATTGGCGGCATCCTCAATCCCGTAGTAAGACAGAATGTCTCGCGCCATCACCCGCTGCCCGGTGCCAATTTCGATCGCCTCGTAGGCCTCGGCCAGCCGCCACCGCGACATGCGCTCGGCGAACGTCTCCGCCGCATCGCGAGTGACCTGATCGGCGTAGGCGAAAAACTGCGGCTCGTTGCCCTGGGCGTCCCACGTCACCGGGTCCCGCGGCACCGCGGAGACCACCGCGTTCTCACCGATATACAGCACCCGCCGCGGATCACCGCACGCCGGAACCCGGCTGGAGCCGCGCACATCGAAAAACGTCAAGCCATTGACCCCTTCGGAGCTTCCGAAACGATCCCAACCCACCTCGGTGTCGCACACGATCAGGGTGTGCGGCAGCGGCTCGATCGGATCTTTCGACGCTCCCAGGCGCGCCCGGAAGTCCCCGCGCCCACGTAACGACAGCGCATCAGCCTGAGCGGCAAGGAAATCGTTCACCGACCCATACACCATGCGCACCGGGCCAGCGCCATCCTCGACCACCGCATCACCAACGTGGGGCAACCACTTCACCCAATCCCACTCGGCCACATCAGAAGTCACGATCACCAGCCGCAGATGATCAGGGCCGTGGAAAAACACCAACTGGCAGATGATCGCACGCATCAACCCCAGCACCCGCTCGCGCGGGCCGCGCAGCTCATAGCCGGGCTCCACCATCAACGACACCAGCGCAGGCACCCCATAAGCCACCGTCTGGTACTGCATGAACTCTTGGAGCACCTTGCCGGTCACCGGCTCGAGCTCGATATCGGTCGGCGCATCCTGCGGCTCGCCGAACAACGCAGCACGCGACTCCACCAAATCCGTCATGCCCACCCCCACCCGGGCCACACCGAACCACGCATCAGAACCGTTGGGCTTGCGCTCCCACATCCGCACACTGCCCACGCTGGCTTCCAGCGTCGCCGGTGCGGGGTGATACCAGCGGTAGTTCTCATCCAACCGGTCAGCCAACTCCGAGGTGGTTCCCCGCAGCTCATCCATGACCATGCAAAACCGGGCCCGCAGCCCATCCAGCTTCGACCGCGACATCTCCTGAGAACCGCCACGCCCGCCGAACAGCATCGCCATAAGTCCACCGACCATGACGATCGGAAACAACGAGCCCGCCCCGGTAAACGAGCGGGCCCCACTGGCGAACGACACCCACACCATTGCACCGACCAGGCCCATCAAGCCGACGATCAACACCACCGACCACAGCGGTTTGCTTTGCGGCGGAGGAACTTTCAGCGGAGTCGGCAGCTCAATGGTTTCTGGCCTAAACGACGGCGCCGCAGCGGTCTCCTTACGGGCAAACCCATGCTTCATGACTTCGGAACCTCCAATTCAGCCGGATTGGCATCGACTGGCAGTGCGTTGTGGCGTACCAGCGCATCAGCGCGCGACAACGCCGGCCCAGCCGCCAGCAGCCGCAGCGCCAGCCACGGCCCCGGGCTCGGGGAATGGTTCTTCAAACCCAGTGCGTTCATCGTGTCCTCTTCGCGCGGCACCCCGAAACGCACACCCGATTCCGATATCCACCACAACGACTCCACAGTGCTCGCTGACGGTGAATTACCGGTCGAAAAAACATAATTGGCGTACTCCGGGCCGAGATACACGCGGTCAGCCTGCATCTGCGTGCCTGGGGTTTTCACCAAGTCCACCACCTTGTCCACCTGGGCATCGGCCACCGGGATGGTCGGGCCGGCGATCACCGACGTGGTCGCCATCGACTCCCCGGTCACTTTCTCCCAGTGCCAGCACGCCGCCGCGTTGAGCTGGCTGTCCACCACATGCGGCGGTGCGGTCGGGAACGCCGACAAGTCCAACGTCTGCACCACCGGCAACTTCGCCAACACCGGCCCGGCCACCACCGGCATCACCGCACCTGCCGGCCCAGCGTTTTGCAGCACCTGAGCCACCACCGCCGACACCGGCTCGACGCCATCGGCCAGCACCACCGAGTAAGCCGTCTGACCGCCCACCTGAGGAGTCGACACCACCGTGCCGACCGGGCCCGGCGCCCCGGCGAACCGCGCCGGCAACCCCGCGCCCGGAATCGCCGGCACCGACAACTCCGGGCCCACCGGAATCGCATCGAACAACGCCCGGCTCATCGGGCGAGACCCCGACACCGCGTCCTCGCCCAACCCCAACGCCAACAGCACCGCCCGGGCACCCTGATTAATCAACGACCGCCGACCATCGCGGATCAACCACACCGCGTCCCCATAGCGGCGCACCACCGCATCATCAGCGCCCAGCACATGGCGGCGCGGGCCCAGATCCGGCTGGCCGTCAATGACTGTCACTGTCACCGGTTCTGGCGCTGCCGTCCCGAACGCCTTGGTGATCTCATCACACACCAGCCACGACGACCGGCCCGGCGACGTCGCCGCCATATCCTGCGGCGCGCCCGCAATACCGACCAACGGCCCCCGCGGGTGTGCTTCAATCTCACTGCGCCGCACCCGAACCGGATTAGCCGCCTCCCCGGCGATCAACCGCGCCGAGGACAAATTCAGCGCCGGATACAACTTGTCGCCCACCCGCACGTACAGCGCACCCGAATCCTGATCCGCCAGAATCCGCGCCTGCCCCGCCGAACCCGCCGGCCGCACCAACGACCAAAATAACGCCCCCAGACACAGCACCGCGGTGATCGTCACGCCCGCCAACAACGCCATCGACTGACGTCGGCCCGGTTCGGCCTCCATCCGAACCCGCCGCCGCGTCATCGCCAACACCGCCCGGCGGGCAAAAAACATGTGCCCCGACACCTGCACCCGTGTCGAAAGCCCCAGACCGCGGCCCCGCCACCGCGACTCCTCCGCCTTATCCACTCCCGGCTCAACCACCGTTACATACCCACCTGTCGATCACACACCGGGTGGCCCGCATCATCCACGCAAGCCAACTGAAAATCATTGCCCAACAATGCGTTTTACCACCACACGTCCATGCGGGAAGCCCGAATATTGCACATGGCCCCCCGGGGTAGGTGCCTCAATCACTCGCGTCGACGACACCGCAAGTTGCACGTGCTCAGGCGCGCGGCCCGAGAAATTGGAAAACACCAAATCACCTGCCCGCACATCAGCGCGGTCGACCGTCATGCCTTCATGAATCATCTGATAAGTGCTGCGCGGCAACCGCACCCCCGCGTGAGCGTAGGAATCGATGACCAGTCCCGAGCAGTCGAACGTGCGTGGCCCCGTCGCACCCCAGACATACGGGCAGCCCAGCTTCGTCTCGGCGTACTGCACCGCCCGCAACGCCGTACCACTGCCTTGACCATCGCCGCCGACCATCGAGGCACCCGACTCACCGCCCGGCTCCCCTCCCCCACCGCCGCCGCCACGCAAGCTGCCCATCAGTGACGCGGGTATCCCAGATGCAAGGCCACTAAGTCCGCTCAGCCCGCCGCCGGCGGCGCCCGACATCAAACCGCTCATCCCGGACAGCGGCATACCCCCCGTTCCCGAGGACCCGATCCCGCGATACCCCGCAGCCAGCTCACGCAACCGCAGCGCCAACAACCGGTTTTGCGCCGTGGTCTGATCCAACTGGCGCTGCATCGCCTCCAAATGCTGGTCCATCGCCGCCATCACCAGCTGCGCCCCCGCCGGCGAGCGA
>Ga0182013_10002068_pt1 | contig 26661 bp, 19 predicted proteins | sample 612S2MmetaG_FD_120487 | JGI IMG/M metagenome (GOLD analysis project Ga0182013, IMG submission 120487) | Permafrost microbial communities from Stordalen Mire, Sweden - 612S2M metaG | ecosystem: Environmental > Terrestrial > Soil > Wetlands > Permafrost | place: Sweden: Stordalen | collected...
ATGGCGGTGTAGCTCAGCTGGCTAGAGCGACGGTCTCATAATCCGTAGGTCGGGAGTTCAAGTCTCCCCGCCGCCACCAATCCTTCCCCGAAATTGACCCTGCCGCGCGGTGTAAAATAATCCCACCGGAAGAAAAATGGTTCGGCTGGGGGCACTGCTGGTCTGGTTGTCGGCGATCGTATGCGCGAGCGCTGAGGGTGTGCCCTCCTTCGCCGGCGCAGCCGCCTGCGGAAAGTGCCACGCCACCGCTGCCCACACCTGGTCGGGATCGCGGCACAGCAAGATGGTGCAGCCCGCCACCACTACCGGGGTGGTGGGCGATTTCGGCCGCGGCGCCGTCACCCTGCGCGGCAGCGTATACCGCTTCCGCACGCAGGCGGGCGCCTTCTACATCACGGAATCTTACCTCACCGGCAAGCCGCAGGAGCATCGCGTCCAATATACCCTCGGCAATCGCCGCATTCAGCACTACCTCACCACGCTCGCCGACGGACGCATTATCGTGTTGCCGCCCACGTGGGATGTGCTGCGCAAGAACTGGTTTCACAATCTCGATATCGACGATCCCGAAGAAGCTCCCGGGACGCAGGTGCAGATATGGAATAAGAGCTGCTACTCCTGCCATGTCAGCCAGGAGCAGAAGAATTTCGATCCGCAGAAGATCGTCTACAAGACGGCGTGGCTCGATTTCGGCATCAATTGCGAGCGCTGCCACGGGCCGGGCGCCGAGCATGCCGCCTTCTACGGCAAACCGAACCATCAAGGAAAGCCGGAACACGACGTGGTGGTGCAAACCCGCCTGAGCGCCGCGCGCAATACCGCGGTGTGCGCGCAGTGCCATTCCTTCCGCGATATTCTGGTGGACGGCTTCGCGGCGGGCGACGATTACTACGATCACTTCCTGCCGATGCTGGAGTTCTCGCAGGCGCCGAGCGAAGATCCCGCCTACTGGCCCGACGGCCGTCCGCGCCGCTTTTCCACCGACGCTTATGGCTTCTGGCAAAGCGAGTGTTATCTCAAGGGCAACGCCACCTGCCTCGATTGCCACGTGGTCCCGCACAACACCGACGTCGATAAGAATCCGCAGTTGAAGCCCGATGTGAACACCTTGTGCACGCGCTGCCATCGGGCCGAGGGCGCGTCGCTCTCGGGCCACACGCACCATGCCGAAAAGAGCGCCGGCAGTTCCTGCGTGGAGTGTCACATGCCGCGCACCGTCTACAGCATCAAGGCCGAGATTCGCGATCATGCCATGACCATCCCGGTGCCCGAGAACACCCTCGCACACGCCATTCCCAATGCCTGCAATGTGTGCCACAAGGATCGCGACGCCAATTGGGCGCTGGAAAAGATGAGCGCCTGGTACGGTTCGGCATCGCGCCAGAAGTTGATTCGCCGCGCCGACGCCTTCACGGACGCACGCAAGGGAGATGCTGGCGCCGTCCCCAAACTGCTCGCCATCCTGAATGAGCCGAAGGAAGGCGCTCTGGTGCGCGCCAACGCCGTCGGATACCTGGGCAATTTTCAGTCGGACCCCGCGGTGGTCCGCGCCCTTCTGCAATCGCTGAGCGATCCCGAGCCGCTGGTGCGCGCCCTCGCGATCCGAGCGCTGAATCCGGGGCAGGCGTATCGATCGGAAGCGGCGGCGGCGCTGGGATCGTTACTGCGCGACCCTTCGGCGATCGTGCGCATCGGCGCCGCCGTGGGACTCATCGGCATGGGTTTCCGGCAGCCGCCGAGCGACTATGTCGAACCGTTTGAGGTCGCCAAGCAGTTGTTCCGCGCGCGCGCTGCGCTCAACTCCGACGATGCGGAACAGGATCTGGCGGCGGGACGCTTCTATCTGCTGCTAGCCGACCCCGCCAGCGCGGCCGCATCGCTCGAAACCAGTATCAAACTCGATCCCCAAGTCCCGGCACAGTACCTGTTGGGCGGAGCATACGCGGAACAGGGAAATCTCACCGCGGCGAAGCAGATTCTGGAAGCGATCCCCATGGGCGATTCGCAATACGAGAAGGCGCAAAGGCTCCTGAAGGCGATCGCCGCCCAGTCTGCGGGACATTAATCCGAAGTGGCGCAGACACTCGTGTCTGCAGCGCCGAGACTAGACTCATCTCGGCGGGACGGGCGGAGATGGAAGGTGACGAGCCGCAAACCGCTCCCTTTGGTCGCGGCTCGGTGTCGACACACTGCGTTTTCCGAGCCGCGACCGTGAGGGAGTGGTCTTCCCGAAATCTACGCCGCCAACTTCGCCGCTTGCGATTCCTGGCGCGCCTGATAGACGCGCCGGTACAAGACTCGCGCCAGCGCCAACACCGGCACCGACAGAAACGACCCCGCGATGCCCGCCAGTTCCGCCCCGGCGAACACGCCAAACAGCACTAACAGCGGATGTAACTCCACCCCGTGACCCATCAGGTGCGGAGATACCACGTAATCCTGGAACATGCGGAATACCACCAGGAAAATCAGCAGTGGAATCCAATGGCCGCTGGCGGCGCCGCCAATTAACAGTGCCATGATGCCGGCGGCTATCGGCCCGACGACGGGGATGAATTCCAGCAGTCCCGCCAGGACCCCAAGCAGAATGCCGTATGGAACACCCACAATCGTGAGGAAAATGCTATAGCAAGTGAAAGTGGCGGCGGACAACATGACCAGCGCGCGCATGTAATGCGCCAGCACAAGATCCATGTCGGCGAGAATGTTGTCGAGCAGTTGCCGCTGCGGTCCGGGCTCCATCAGGCTCACGATATGGGCCTTCATCAGCGGCCCGTCCTTGAGACAGAGAAACGCCAGAACCGGAATGATCACCACATAGATCAGATTGCCCAGAAGCGCCAGGAATCTGAGGCCGTAACCGGGAATGGAACCAACCACCTCATCCACGCGCTTGGTGATGTCGTCTTTCATGGAATCAGGCACCTTGTCCTGAAACGCCGCCTCCCAGCCTTTGAAGGTATTCGGGAATGTCTGCGCCAGCAGATTCGCCTGTTGCACCACCCGCGATCCGATCTGGGTGGCCCCGAGCACCACCAGGCCGACCACCAGGACGTAAGCCAATGCCAGCGCCGGGGTGCGCGTGCGTTTTCCCCCAAGCAGGCGATCGATCACATTCACCAGGGGCGCCAGCAAATAGGCGAACAGCACCGCCAAAATAAAAAGGAACAGCGTGGACCGCAGTAAATAGACCAGCCAGAGCGCGAGCAGGACAACCGCTGCCGTCCAGGTCCAACGAGCCGCTCGTGCGTCAACCCCCAACATGTGAACTGGCCGAGTCCATTCTAACTCGAAGCTTTTCCGGCAACGGGGATTTTCTCCACCCGCACGCGCGCGATGCGGTTGCGATCCATCTCCAGTACGGTATAACGGCGTCCCTGATATTCCACCGATTCCCCGGGTTTGGGAATTTCCCCCCGCTGGAAGAGAACAAAACCGGCCAGCGTCTCGAACTCTCCCTCGTTCGCAATCTCGATGCCGTATTCGCTCTCTAGATCGCGAATACGGGTGGCGCCGTCCAGTTCCACAGTTCCGGCTTCCGCCAGCCGCGGGACCATCTTCTCGTCGTGCTCGTCTTCAATTCGTCCGACAACCTGTTCCAGCACGTCTTCGACTGTCAGCATTCCTACGATGGTGCCGAATTCATCCACCACCATGGCCATGTGCGACGCGCCTTTGCGGAACTCTTCCAGCATTTGCGATAACGGCTTGGTTTCCGGCACCACCAGGTGGCGGCGCAGCAGCCGGCTCACGCGAAACGCGCGATTGGGGCGGCCCGTACGAATCGACTGGCGGCGCTCCTCCCAAACCGGCAGCAGATCCTTATAGTGGAGCAGACCAATGATCTTTTCCGGCGCACCCTCGTACACCGGCAAGCGCGAATGCTGCTCGCGAATCATGGTTTCCAGCACGTCATCGAGTGTGGCTTCCGACGAGACGGAGACAATCGCGTTGCGCGGCACCATAATCTCGCGCACCGCGACTTCTCCCAGATCGAGCACGCGGTGGATCATGTCCTCCTGCGCTTCCGGCAGGTAACCGAGGCCGCGGCTCGAACTGACAATCAGCTTTAACTCTTCCGCGGAATGGCCGCCCCCGTGCGCGGCCGAGCGAATGCGCATGGCCCTCGTGATAGCCGACGCCGAGCGCTCGATAACCACCACGAACGGCGTGGCAATCCGCAGGAATACCACCAGCGCCGGCGCTACCAGCGCCGCCAGGCGATCGGCCTTCGAAATCGCCAGGTTTTTCGGCACCACCTCGCCCAGCACCACATGAAAATAGCTGATGACTAAGAAGGAGACGGCCAGGCAGCCGGCATGCAGGAACTTCGCCGTAAGAGGGGTGGTTACCGGATGGAGCGTGGTTATTAGAATGCGATAAAGTGCGTCTTCGCCGGCCCAGCCTAATCCCAGGCTGGCCAAGGTAACTCCCACTTGGGTCAAGGACAACAGCCGGCCGGGATGGGCAAGCAAATTCAAGGCTGCCTGCGCGCCCGCCTGCCCGTCTTCCGCCATCTGGCGCAGACGCGAAGGCCGCACCGAAAGCAGCGACACTTCCGCGCCCGCGAAGAAGCCGTTCACGGCGATCAGGAATACTACTAGTAATAGTTGAAAGGGTGAATAGCTCACGGCCACAATTTTTTTCGATTACAGGATAACCTGCGCCCAAATTCGGCGTCTTATACAGTAACCAACTAACTCCGTTACCTAAATGGGCGTTTTCCTAAACGTTGCCGGAAGGCGCCCACCTCCATCCGTTGCCTGATTGTAATCCATACCGCCGCCCCGACGTGCCGCCTCTCGCCCACCCGTTATGATGGATTGACAACCGCCGATGACCCATACAGTTGCAGCGCGAATCATGAGGGCGATTAACGTTGTGGTCGCACTTGCCTTAGCCACCGTGCTGGCGGGACTCTACTGGTACGTCTGGCGGCCTTTGCCACAGCATTCCGGCGCCATCGCCGTGCCGGTCACCGCCCCTGCCAGCGTGAATTTCGACGCACTCGGCGTGCCGCACATCCACGCCGCCAGCCAGGAAGACGCCTTCATCGCGCAAGGATACATCACCGCGCAGGATCGCCTGTGGCAGATGGACAGCTTGCGCCGGCTGGCGGGCGGCAACCTGGCGGAAATCGTCGGACCCGGAGCGCTCGAGCTCGACCGCGAATCGCGCCAGCTGCGCATGCGGCGAATCGCCGAAGAAGGATATACCAGGTTAGCCCCTGAAGATCGCGCGGCCTTCGCGGCATACACGCTGGGGGTGAATGAGTTCATCGCCACCCACCTGAACGACCTGCCTGTGGAGTTCACGCTGCTGGGGTATCAGCCGAAGCCGTGGAGCGTGGTCGATTGCCTGCTGATCTGCCTCAACATGTACCGCAATCTCACTACTACCTGGCGCAACGATATCGTCAAACAGAACATGCTGAAGGATGGCGACACCGCCAAGGTGAATTACCTCTTCGCCGCGCGCTCCGGCGATGAGCCTTTGCCGGGATCGAACGGCTGGGCCGCCGCCGGGAGCCGCACCGCTTCCGGCAAGCCCATCCTGTCGAACGATATGCATCTGGAATATTCCCTACCGGCTGTCTGGTACATGACTCACCTGGACGCCCCCGGGCTGGATGTCTCGGGTGTCTGCCTTCCGGGCGTGCCCGGCGTGGTGGTGGGCCACAATCGGCGCATCGCCTGGGGCATTACCAATCTGGGGTTTGACGTTCAGGATCTGTACGTCGAGAAGATGGACGCCGCGGGACGATATCTTTTTCACGGCCAGGTAGAGCAGGCACGCCAGGAGCATGAAGTCATCCCCGTGAAAGGCGGCCGCGGGGTCGAGACGAATATTCTGGTGACGCGCCACGGTCCGGTGATCGTTGCTGAAGGAGGGGAGAGGATCAGCCTGCGATGGACCGCCGCCGAGCCCGGTTTCCCGCAGTACCCCGTGCTCGACATCGACCGCGCGCAGAACTGGCAGCAATTTACGGCCGCCATTTCGCGGTGGACGGGCCCCGGGTCGAACTTCGTGTATGCCGACGTCGACGGCAACATCGGCTATCACGCCGCCGGCAAACTTCCCAAGCGTCATGGATTCTCAGGCGACGTACCGCTCGATGGCTCTTCCGGCGATTTCGAGTGGGACGGCTACATCCCCTTCGACGAACTGCCCATGGCCTACAACCCTCCAAGTGGGATTATCGCCACCGCCAATCAGAATCCGTTTCCGGCGGACTATCCCTATCCCGTCAACGGCAACTTCGCTCCGCCCGATCGCTCTCTGCGCATTCGCGAACTGCTCTCCGCGCGCACCGGGTGGCATGCGGCGGACATGCTGGGAGTGCAGACCGACATCTTTTCGGCTTTCAGCAAATTCCTGGCGGTGCAAGCGGTGGCGGCTTACGATAAGCACGGCGCGAAGAATCCCGCCGTCGATCCGGCGGTCGCTTTGCTGCGCGCGTGGGACGGCCGCATGGATAAAGATCTGGGCGCGCCGTTTCTCATTTCCCTGGTCTACCAGCACGTGCGCAGTTCGGTGGCGGAGAGCGCCTCGCCCGGCAAAGGCCAACTCTACGAATACGCCATGGGGCCGGCCGTGATCGGCAAACTCCTACGCGACCGCCCTGACGGTTGGTTCCACGATTATGACGCCATGCTGCTCCGCTCCCTGGTAGACGCGGTCGACGAGGCGAAGCGAATTCAAAGCGATCTTCCCGCTCGATGGAAATACGGAGCGTATCTGCGGATTGAAATCGATCACCCTGTGCTGCATGCCGCCATGCAGCGCATTCCCGCGATCGGTCCATGGCTCGATGTTTTCGAAATCGGGCCGACCCCCATGAGCGGATCCTCCACCACCGTGAAGCAGACCACCCGCGTGCTTGCGCCCTCCATGCGTATGGATGCCGACCTGAGCGATTGGGACCGCTCGCTCCTCAACATTCTGATCGGCCAATCGGGCCAGCCGCTGTCCAGCCACTATAAGGACGAGTGGAACGATTATTACAACGGCCGCAGTTACCCCATGCAGTTCGAGCACGTGCAAGCCAAGAGCACGCTGCAACTGCGGCCGAAGTAGTTGGTGGGACATGCTTTAGCTTGTCCAAAAGCCGGGCTGCCCCCGGCGGCAAGCATGCCCCACGGACCGCTTCTACGACCCTACCTGAAGCGTCCCCGCGACGACCAAGTTTAAATTCCGTGCCCCTCTAAAACTCGCCCACCCCACCCGGATCCTCGTCCGATCCGTCGCCTTCGAAGGTGCTGAACCGTGCGACGGTAAATGGCATTCCCAGCGCGCCGATTCCTTCCGGCCAGTCGGCGTCCTCCTCGGTGGCCAAAGCGTAATCGCTCGCTATGATGTCCCATTCCGTCTGGCCGGGCCAATGGTTTTCGGCCGCCGCGGCAGCTTCGTCGAAGCCCTGGGGGTCATCGGTGGTGAGCAGTTGGCACGGCTCCTCCTGATCGGCCGCGCCCGCCGGCCTGATCCCCTTATGAAAATGCGAGCTGGCACTGAGGGCCGCCAGCGCGGCCCGGCGTACGTCTTCTTTCATGGTCGTGAACTCCCGCTACAGGTTTGAAATAGTATCGGCGATCGGATGCGAGTTGAGGATGGCTTTGTTCACGGCGCTGGCGATATCGTCGCTGCGGTCCATGAAGGATTGCGCGTCCATCGCCTGCACGGTGATCTGCACCGGTTGGCTCTGGTTGCTTCCACCGCTCGATGGCGCGCTCTGCGCCGGCGCCGTGCTGGTGGAATATTGCGACGACGGCGTGCCGTACGATCGCGGTTGACCCGTCTGCCCGAAATCGGCATCGCTGAGCGCCCCGCTGTCGTCCGTCGACCCCACGAAACCGATGCTGTCCGGCATCTCATAGTGCGTCAGCGGAGGAGGTGTGGACGACCCTCCCCCGAAAATGCTGGCGAGTTCCAGTCCCAGCGGAACAATGCCCAGACCGGCGGCAAGAGCTCCCCCCAGGTCGTTCAGCAGACCGCCCGAAGAACTACTGCTCGATGAGCTGCTATTGCTCCGGTAGTCGATGGCTCCTGTTTGATCGCCGAGCGAGTCGACATTGCCGCGCGGCGCCGTGTCCTTTTGGCCGCCGCTGCTCCCACTGCCTCCGCCGCCGCTCCAGGCCTCGGTGCTGTCGGCCATGGCGCCCTGGATTTGTTGGAACTCCTCGAAGAGCGTGTCTTGCAGGTCGGGCATAAGCTTACGCGTCCACGCTGGCTGCCAGACTGAGAGTTGCGCCGGAAGAGAGCGCCAGCACGTTCACGCGCAGCGCGTTTCCGGTGGCGCCTTTGCGCAGATTGGGAATCTCGTCCAAGTTAGCGCTCACAGTGATGCCATCGGCCGGCTCTCCACTTTCGAATTGCCAGACCTTCACCGGCAGCGCGTCGCCGAACGTTCCAGTGGCGGAGTCTTCGATCGAGATTCGGCAAGTTCCGGCCGACAAGCCGGTGACGTCCAGGTAAAGGGTTGAAAGGTTGGTCAGCGTCGCCGTACTGAGGGTCCCTGTGACCGGGCCGGCGGCCGTGACTGTTTGCGTTCCTGTTGTGATGGGGTATCGTGTCATGGTTTTCTCCGGCCCGAGAGTAGCATTCGCCCCGCGAATTGCCCTTCGAGCGCTGCTTCCAACTGCTTGAAAGAACGCCAAATATAAATTACGCCGAACCGTGATTGGGGTTTTATCCTGCTAAATCGGCGATAATAGCTGTTTTCCCCCTCTCAGGAGATTCGATTGTCGCTGGAAGACGAGTTACTCAAGCAGCGCCTGTCCCGCATTCGCGAGATTGAGGCGCTGGGATACCGCCCCTATGGCAGCCGGTACGACTTTACCCATACCGTGCCGCAGATCCTGGCCGAATACAGTCCGAAGACCGCCGAAGAGCTGCTGCCCGAAGTGCGCGTCCGCGTTGCCGGGCGCCTCATGGCCATCCGTCACATGGGAAAGGCCGGCTTCGCGCACCTTCAGCAGAACGGCGAACGCCTGCAGTTCTACGTCAAGAAAGATGCCGTCGCCGAACGTGATTTTCAGCTCTTCAAAATGCTCGATATCGGCGACATCGTCGGTGTGGAGGGGTATTTGTTCCGCACCCGCACCGGCGAATTGAGCATCCACGCGGAGAAGCTCGAATTCCTCTCGAAAACCCTGCTCTCCATGCCCGAAAAATGGCACGGCCTGGAAGACGTGGAAGTGCGCTATCGCCAGCGCTACCTGGATCTCATCGCCAATCCCGAAGTCCGCAAGGTCTTCGTCACACGCGCCCGCATCGTGTCGTCCCTGCGCCGGCAACTCGAAGCCAAAGGCTTCATCGAAGTGGAAACGCCCATGATGCAGCCGCTCTATGGCGGCGCGGCTGCGCGCCCCTTCGTCACTCACCACAACACGCTCGATATCGACCTCTACCTGCGCATTGCGCCCGAGCTTTACCTCAAGCGGCTGGTGGTGGGCGGCATGGAGCGGGTCTACGAAATCAATCGCAACTTCCGCAATGAGGGACTGTCGAAGAATCACAACCCCGAATTCACCATGCTGGAGTTCTACCAGGCCTACACCGACTACCAGGGCCTGATGGACTTCACCGCCGAATTGCTGGCGCAAGCCGCCATTGACGCCAACGGCACGACCACCGTGGAATTCGAGGGCCGGGCGCTCGATTTCGGCCGCTTCGAGCGCTACACCATGCGCGAAGCCGTGGTCCAATTCTGGGATGGCGAAACGAAGCCAACTCTTGCAGATGTCGCCAATCCCGACTGGCTGCGCGCCCACTCCGGCAAAGCCACGCCCGGCGAACAGCTCACCGAACTGTTTGAGATCCACGCGGAAAAGAAGCTCTTCCAACCCTGCTTCGTTTACGATTACCCCGTGGAGACTTCGCCGCTCTCCAAGCAGAAGCCCGACGACCCTACCATGGTGGACCGCTACGAAATTTTCGCCGCCGGCATGGAGATCGGCAACGCCTTCACCGAGTTGAACGACCCGCAGGAGCAGCGCCGCCGCTTCGAGATGCAGCTCTCCATGCGCGAGCGCGGCGACGAAGAAGCGCACCAGATGGATGAAGACTACGTGCGCGCGCTGTCGTATGGCATGCCGCCTGCAGGAGGAGAAGGCATCGGCATCGACCGGTTAACCATGATCCTCACCAATTCGCGGTCCATCCGCGATGTGATCCTCTTCCCGCTGCTCCGGCCGGAAGGGCCGATCGAACTGATCGGCCTCATGCGCGAACTCGACAAGCTGTGACCAACTTCGAGCTGTTCATCGCCAGCCGCTACCTGCGGGCCCGCCGCAAGCACACGGTGGTCTCGGTGATCACTGTGATCTCGGTCATTGGCGTGGCGGCCGGGGTCATGGCGCTGGTGATCGCCATGGCGGTGACTACCGGATTCCGCAATCAGTTGCAGCGCAGCCTGCTGGGCGCCATGGCGCACATCAATGTAGTGCCCAAAGTTCCCGGCGAAGGCATTGAGGATTGGCGATCGTTGATGGCGCGTCTGCGCGCGGAGCCGCACGTGACCGCGGCGGCGCCCGCGCTCTACAGCCCGGTGCTGATCGTCGGCGCCGTCAATTCCAAACCCGGCGTGCTGAAGGGCATCGATGTCGATTCGGAGCTCGCGATCAGCGAAACCTTGCGTCACTTGAAAGAAGGATCGCTCGAACGGCTGCGCGATCCCGTCGCCAAACCACCAGGTATCGTGCTGGGCAAGCATTTGGTGGACGACACGGGCATACGAGTGCGAAATCGTATACAGGTGCTATCTCCGGAGGGCGGCGACATGAACCCGGTGTACGGACCGGTGCCGACCTCGCGCCCATTTGTCGTATCCGGCGTGTTCGAGAGCGGTTTCTACGAATTCGACGACGGGTATGCTTTCGCTTCCATCGCCGCGGTCCAGAAAATGCTCGGACTCGAAGACGAGGTCAACGCCATCGAGCTCAAAGTGGACGATCTCAACCGCGCGCCGAAAATCGCACAGAGTCTGGAAAAGCTGCTGGGGCCGCACTTCACCGCCACCGCCTGGCAGGAACAGAACACCCACCTGTTCGACGCCATGCGCGGCGAACGCATCGTCACCATCATCATCATCGGACTGATCGAACTGGTGGCCGCGCTCAATATTCTGATCGTGCTGGTGATGATGGTGATGGAGAAGTACCGCGACATCGCGGTGCTGATGTCGATGGGCGCGCGCCGGCAGCAGATCCGCAGGATTTTCATGCTGCAGGGCGTGCTGATAGGCGTGGTGGGCAGCGCCATCGGGCTGGCGGCCGGCTATACGCTCTGCTACTTCGCCGAAAAGTACAAATGGATTCGCATCGACGAATCGGTCTACGCTTTCTCCTACGTACCGTTCGAAACGCATTGGGTGCACGCCATCTGGATCGCCGCCGCAGCCATCCTGATCAGCTTTTTGGCAACCCTATACCCGGCGCGCAACGCCACGCGGATCTTACCGGCGGAAGTGCTGCGGTACGAATAAAAGCTCGCCATAGTATTTATTCATTATGTTTCCGCGAGAGATCTTTGCTTTTTCTGGCAGTTCCGGTAAACTGCGGTTGCCAACCCACATCAGTTTTCCGTCGGCGCCTTGTCGACATGATCGACAACGATCACATCGAGCGGAATATCACGCGTTTTCTCGAGCTTCAGCCCGAGCTGTTTCTCGAGCGCCGCAAAAATGTTCGGCAACCCGCTGCCGGCGTCTATAGGCGGCGCGTCGCCCGCTCCTCCACCCGCCATCGGCAGGTTCGCACCCAAGCCGCGGCAGCCTTCGCACGCGAACTCCAGCGTGGAGTCGTATGTGCCGGTCAGGCCGGTCTTATCTCGGACGCGCGGCTTGCGCGAAGCGAAATCGCCAGGGTCGGCCCCCATCGACTGTGCGATCAGGCTTCCCATGCCTCTCACCAGATCGGCAAGCGGTTTCTGCTGGACCTGCACCCGAACCATTCCGCGCCCGAGCGACGTCAACATTTGCGGTCCCGGCGGGAGGATCACGGAACCGTCGCCCCGTCGCTTCGGATTCTGCGGAGTGTCGGCCGCGACGGCATTCGGATCGGGCGCCGACGCCTTCAACTTCGGTCCATCCTTCGCCACCACCAGATCGTATCCGGGGAAATCGCGCGTTTCATGGTGGACCGTCAGATGGAAACGCTCCGCCAGCAGATTCTGCATCATCGACTGGTATTGTTCTTTGCTCGTGCCCGGCGCCATGGTGGCGTCAATCTGATAAAGATTGGGCCCCATATTGTCCATGATCCACGAAGGGCCGCCGATCTGATCGATCTGCACACCGTAGGCCCTCATCAGCAGTGAGAACATCCCTACACAGCAGAGATGAATCCGGCCCGGGTCGGTGGTTCCGGGCCCTCCACTGTTTCCGAAAGTTGGGTGAGACGCGAGGCTGACGGCCTTCACCGACGCTGCGTCGAAGGTCGGCTGTTGCGCGAGACCCAGGGCCGCCATCAGGCAGCCCAGCATGACGATTCGCATCGCTACTTATTGAGCGTGAAATTGACGTCGATCGTGGTCTCCACCTGCACGGGATTGCCGTTCAGCAGGCTGGGCTTGTAGACCCACTGCTTCACCGCATCCGTCGCCGCTTGCACGAGTTCCTCCGGGCCGCTCAGAACATCCAACTGCTGCACCGTTCCGTCCAGCCCCAGAACCACTGACAGATGCACCACCCCCTGGACCCGGGCGGCCTTCGCAGCGGCCGGATAGAGGGGCGGCACTTTTCTCACGATCATTGCGGACTGCACATTGCCGCCGACCCTGATTCGCCCCGGCGAGTCGATAATCACCAGGTCCAATTGTGGCGCACCGCCCGCGGATTGGGCCGCCACTTGCTGCACGATGACGAGATGCTCGTCGAATGCCTTTACCGCCTGGGACGCCTTCTGCGCCGTGTCCGCGTTCCACTCGCCGCCTTCATGAATGGGCAGACTCGCGAGCAGTTCAGCCTTCCCCTCATCGGACAGTCCCGACACATGAATGCTGCGAATTGTGCCCTGCTGCACTGGCGCGCTCGGGCTCGCCATGGGAGCAGGCGCTCCCGCCGCCTTCGGCAGTTCGAAGGCAACTTCAATCACGCGCGTGCTGCCGGCGAGTTCCGGCGCGAAGTGCCACTCGAGCACCGATTCCAGCACCGGCTTGCGCAGCTCCTCCGGCCCGCTCAGTACCTGGGCATCGCTCACGACGCCCGTCGAATCGAGCTTGACTTGCACGGAGACCGTTCCTTGGACACCGTCCCGCAGCCCAGCGGGCGGATACGTAACGCCAGTTCGGTGCAGCACCGTCGCCCCGTTGAGCGCCACTGTGACGCCCGGAGCGTCATTGGCCGTTTGCGGCGCGGCGAGAGCCAGCGTGGCCGCGGCAAGAGATGCGATCAGAAGTATCTTGGACATTCGTTCCTCCGTTTATTGCAGCAATGTAAAGTTCACGTCTATCGTGGTTTCCACGGCCACCGGCTCGCCGTTCAGCAAGGTCGGCTTGTACACCCACTGTCGCACCGCGTCCATGGCCGCCTGAATGAGGAGAGCCGGCCCGCCGAGCGAGTGCAACTCCTGAATGGTTCCGTCCTTCGCAATCATGGCCGCCAGATGCACCACACCCGAAACGCGCGCCGACTTGGCCAACTCCGGATAGACCGGCGGCACCTTCTTCACAATCATCATGGACTGCACGTTGCCGCTGACCTTGATCGCGGGGACGGTGGCAGTGGTTCGCAGCAGGCCGCCGCTGGGCGAACCTTCCGGAGTGCTGATCTGCAGTTCTACGGAGTTAGGCGGCACTCTGCTCGCGCGGACTATCAAGTGTTCATCGAACGCGTGCACGGCGTCGGTGAGTCTTTGCAGGGCCTCGGGGGTGAAGTCCTCCTCGACATGCACCGGCAGGAGCGCGCGAAGCTCATCCCCAGCCTGCTCCGAGAGTCCGGTGACTGTGATCGCACGAATTCGGGGCGGCCGCGTCTGCGATTCGTTTAGAGCAGCGCCTTCCGGCACGCCACCGACTACGCCACCGATCACTCCGCCCGTCACGCCCCCGCTTATTCCGCCTGGCACACCGCCAACGACGCCTTCCGATACGCCTTTCGCCGGCAGCTCGAACGAGATCTGCACCTGGCGCGTGGAGTTCGCCGCATCCCTGGTGAAGTGCCATTCGAGCACCGACTGCAGAACCGCCGACCGCAGCTCATCCGGTCCGCTGAGTACATGCGCATCGTTCACAGTGCCGGTGGAATCCAATTTCACCTCCACCGACACCGAACCCTGCACGCCCCGCTGCAGCGCCAGCCTGGGGTAGCGCACCGCGGTGCGATGCAGCACCTGGGAGCCGCTCAAGAAAACCGTCACACCAGGGGCATCGTTCACCTCTTGCGGCTCGGCGGTCAGCGGAAACACCCCCGTTGCCAGCCAGCATGCCGCCACCAGCACCGCTAGCCCGGTGGTAAGCGTCGAGATCAATCGTGCCTTGGACATTCGTGCCTCCTGCAGAATCAGAATTACGCGCTGCCGCAGATGCCTCTTGCGCAGAAATAGCGGCGCCGGCGCCAGATCGAGCTGCGCGCGGGCTCCTGCGATGGCCAGCAGCGCGTCCATGTAGTGTTCCCGCTCTTGGGTGATTTCGATAGCCAGCCGGTCCACTGCCTGTTCGCGCGCCAGGCCGATCTCGCCCAGCAGCCACCAGACGGCCGGATGGAACCAGAAGATGGCGCGCACCAGCTCCTCCGCCACCGTGAAAAGCCAGTCGCCGCGGCGCACGTGCATGATTTCGTGGCACAGGATGGCCTCCTGTACGCGGGCATTCAGTTCCGCAAAGTGCGCCGGCAGCAATACCACCGGCTTTCGCCAGCCGAATGTCACCGGGCTCGCGATATCTTCGGAGACCAGCAGCGCCGCCTCCACGCTCCACGTGGGCGCGGGGTCGAGCGGCCGGGAGTGGCGGCGATAGCGGCGCAATTTCCAGAAGCCAACCGCCAGCCAGCCAAACCGGATGGCCATTCCGGCCAAGAGGAGCAGCAGCACCATTTCGCTGCGCGGCATGGTGAATCCGGAGGATGTATGGCGGACCGGCCGAGCGGCCGTCATCACCGTAGTAATCTGCACCGTGCCGGCGGCGGCTGCCTGTTTCCAAGGCTGTAGCGGCAGCAGCAGGCAAATCGCCAGCAGCATCTGCCAATACGCCAGCTTGACACCCGGTTGGCGCAGCCGCAATAGGCTCGGGATCACGGCTGCGACCGCTACCAGCATGCCGATTTGCAGGCTGTAGGCTACCAGATTTTCGAAAATCAGAGTCCAGCTCATGGTTTTCTCCTCAGGCGCGCGATTTCTTCCAGTTCCTCGGGAGAAAGGTCGTGCTCCTCCACCAGGTGCACCAGGAGGGGCTCGGTAGCGCCGTTAAATACCCGGTTGATGAAATCCCGCACCATCGCGCCCACCACCAGCCGTTTCGGCTGCGCCGGGCGGTACACATACGCGCGTTCCGCCTGTGTGCGCTTCAGATATTTCTTCTGTTCCAGGATCTTCATCATGGTCATGACCGTGGTGTACGCAACCTTGCGCCGTTCCAGCAACGTTTCATACACGTCGCGGACGGTAGCGCTTTCGCGTTCCCAGACGATCTTCATGATTTCCAGTTCCTGCTCGGTAAGGACCGTGCTCCGCCGTCGCATACTAATTTATTAGTACTATCCGCGGCTAATGTCAAGGCTAATTTTTCGCGCCGCTGAGTTTTCCAACTTCCAAGCATCTGCGCAAAAGGCGGGGCGGACGCCCACATCCGCGGCCGGCATCTTAGGCATAGCATGAGAAGGTGCGTTCACATCGAGTCTTCCTTCTAGCAGCAGCCGCCGCGCTTCCCGCCGGAGCCCAGTACGACTCCCGCGTCCTGCGAACCGCCGAGTATCGCTCGCTCCAGCGGGACCTCTGCCGCGGTTGGAATACCTGGAGCGCCAACAGTGTGATGGCGCATGTCCATCTCCCCGACGGCTTTGCCCTGACGCTCGGCATAAAGACTGCCGGCATGGGGCGCACCTACCAGAACTCCTTCTTCCAGGCGAACCAGACCGCCGGCCGGGCCGAGAAGATCCGCCTGGGCGCGCACTCCGACGACGGCAGCTATACCGAACTCGCGATGGAGCTCCCTGCCCTCGGCAGCTCGAAAAACGTTCTGCGCGTGGAGAGCGCCGCGCAGGACGGCGAGGACTACATCCTCGTCACCGTCGACCAGCGTGCCGCCCTGCGCGCCTCGCACCTCATAGTCGAGGCCGGATATTACTGGAACCGTCCCGGCACGGTGCGGCGGCAAGGGGACGTCATCGATGCCATACCGGCCGGCGCCGGCGGCCGCGCGTTTACCGTGCGCACCACCGGCACGCTGCTGAACGACCCCTTCCTCACCGTCAACGGGCCGTACCTCGCGGTGCCCTTGGAAGGCCGCGTGGCCGTGTACACCGGAACAACTCCCAAAACGCTCGACCAGGTGGCCGCCCTAATCGACGCCCATCGCAAAACCCACCAAAACAAGCTCGACGCGCGCGGCGAGGCGCGTGAAGTCTTCACGGCGATGCAAACCATTCTCGGCTGGAACCTGACCTACGATCCCGAGAACGGCCGCGCCATCTCGCCCGTCAGCCGCGCCTGGAGCGCCAACTGGGGCGGCTACGTGTTGTTCGACTGGGACACCTACTTCGCCTCCTTCATGTATAGCCTCTACAACCGCGATCTCGCCTTCGCCAACGCCGTGGAGATTACCAAGAGCATTACCAATCGCGGCTTCATTCCTAATGCCGCGTCCGCCTACCGCATCCGCACCGACGACCGTTCCCAGCCGCCCGTAGGCAGCCTGATCGCGCTCGAGATCTACAAGCGATATCCCGAGCGTTGGTTCCTGGCCGAGCTCTACGACGAACTGCTCCGCTGGAACCGCTGGTGGCCCACCGCCCGCGACCATGCCGGCCTGCTGAGTTGGGGCTCCGATGACGTGCCGCAGCTGGTGGACGGCACGGTGCACAACTTCCAGGCCGCCCTGTTCGAATCCGGCCTGGACAACTCGCCCATGTACGATGGCGTGCCGTTCAATCCGAAGACCAACCTGCTGGAAATCTCCGACGTGGGGCTCAATGCGTTGTATGTCGCCGATTGCCGCGCGCTCGAAGAGATGGCCCGCATCCTCGGCCATGAGGACGACCGGCGGGAGTTGCACGTGCGCGGAGACAAGTACGCCGCCGCGCTGGCCACGCTCTGGGACGACAAGTCGGGCATGTACTTGAACCGCCGCACCGACACCGGCGAGTTCTCGTCACGGCTCTCGCCGACCAATTTCTATCCGCTGATCGCCAAGGTGCCCACCCAAGAGCAGGCGCGCCGCATGATTCAGGAACATTACTTCAACCCACGCGAGTTCCATGGCGAATGGGTGATTCCCGCCATCGCCCGCGACGTGCCCGGATACGCCGACCAGGAATACTGGCGCGGCCGCATCTGGGGGCCCATGAATTTCCTGGTCTACCTTGGCATGCGCAACTACGACTTGCCGGACGCGCGCGCCGACCTGGCGCAACGTTCCGCCCGCCTGCTCATGAAGTCATGGCAAAGCGATCGCGCCATCTATGAGAACTACAACGCCAACACCGGCGCCGGCAACGATGTTAGAAGCAGCGACGCCTACTACCACTGGGGCGCGCTTCTGGGTGTCATCGAACTGCTCGAACATGGGCGGTGAGCGGAGCCTGTCCCGTTCTTGCTTGCAATTCGTTTTCAGCCTGAAACCAATCGTCCTCGGCTGACCCGATGGGACTGCCCCGCTTCTGCCCTGGCTGGTAGGCGAGTAGCGCCACAGCGTTTCCGTTAACTGTTTCCGACTCAATTGCCCGGCCCTTCTTAGGGCTGAGTTTCATTGCGCGACTTGCTATATTTCGCTCCTCTCAGCTCGCTGCCGCCAGCTTCAGCGCCTTCTTCGGCGAGTGAAGCCCCTTCCAATGCCGCCACCCCGATGCCACACTCCGAATCGATTCACTGCGATCGAACGGCGTCGCCAACACGTCCCAGTCGCCCAGGTTCAGAGCTTCGGCCCAAAGCTGTTCGTCCGCCAGCCTGGATACCACGATCGACTGCGACCGCTCGAAAACCGTTGCTTGCCAGGGCGACCGAAACCCGGCCCGTACCGGCGCCGATATCGATAATGGTTGCATCTTGCGGCAGGCGATTTGCCACGGCTTGCACCAATTGGTCTGCTATGACACCACCATGGCGGTGATCGTAGATTTTCGAGTTGGCGGAAAAATCGACGTACCGGTCCACTCTTGTCGCTTTACCCCTGCAAGCGCCCGTGCATCTATACTACAGTTTTGCCATGACTATCCGAGCCCTGCCGCCGAGCGCGGCCCTAGTGCTCACGCTGATGATGACGGGTTCCGGCGGCACGAGGGGCCCAGCCTCGCCCGCGCCCACTCCGCCCCAGACTTCCGTCCCTCAGTGCGCCGTGTCACCGGCCGAATCGAACCCTCCCGGAGGCGGAGGCGCCCCGGCGCAGATTCCAATCGACCCGGGTGTCTACGGCACGGCCGACATGTCCAAGGTTACTGTCTTTGGGTTCAGCCAGGCCCTCTGGAACGGGGCGCCGCTCGATCCGCAGATCGTCCAACTGGTTCCCGACATCGTCCCCAGGGCCTGGAACCGCTGGGACACCAGCGGACTGCAGCCGTCGGATTTCAACTTTCAACAGCCGGCGGCGGCGCATGCGCAGGGCACCCTGTTCATCGGCGCGACCACCGCATCGGTGCTGTTCACCGACGAGCCCGTCTTCCCGCAGACCGCCACCTGCAACGCTGCCGGCCAGCTCGTGCCGCACAGCGCCAGCGCCACGTCCGTTTACTACCGCGGCAGTATCGCCTCTCCGGCGTATCGGGACTACCTGGTGCAGATCGGCGAGATTCAGATCGATGGCGGCGTGGACGGCCTGTTCTTCGACGAACCATTCGGCATGTACAACGGCGCGACCTTCGACGGAAACGAGGGCTTCGACGACGCCAGCATCGCCGATTTCGGCGGCTATCTTTGCGCTAAGTATCCGGGGCTGACGGCGGACCAGTGGACCGCTCAGTTCGGGATCGCCGCCGCCGATGGCCTGGATTGCTCACTCTCCGCCGACCAGCGCGGGCGCGGCTTCGACTACCGCGGATACATGGCGCGCCAGGGCGTCCAGAACGATCCCATGAACGCAAGCAACCCGCTTGCCGCCGAATGGGGATGGGGCTCTAACACCCGTGTCGACCTGTCGTCGGGGAGCTTCACCACAACCTACGCGAACCTGGTCTACTGGCAGAGCATCGTGCTCCGGCTCCGCAACTACGCTCGCCAGAAGTACGGGAAAGAGATCTACATCACGGCGAACGGCATCTTCCCCTTCGTCGATTTCCAGATGCCCAACATGTACGAGTACAACTCCGACGCGCCCGACGGCTCGACTGAGAACTATCTGCCCCTGACCGCCGGCGGCCACTTCGACGGAACCCAAACCTGGCAGCCGGCATTGCAGAAGTTCCGGCAGATCTCGCGCAAACTGGTGGGGCATGACATGCCGATGACGCTCTTCATCGACTGGCCCGGGCAACTAATGACCAGCTACTACCAACTGCCGCTCCAGGACCGGCAGGACTACATGCGTTCCTTCACCGCGGAATCTTATTCCAACGGTATTCTGTTCAGCCTGCCCCTGATGACGTCGATTGGCGGCGATCCCACGGCAGACCAGTTGGGCATGATGGGCCTGTTCCGGCAACTGCGCGATTTCTATAAGAAGCATGAAACGCTGTATCGCGGCGGGACCGACACCGGCGAGCAGGCGGTAGTCGCCGCGCCGAACGTGATGCAGAACCTGGTGGCCTTTCCCGATGGATCGCGTGTGCTGCACCTGGTGAACCACAACTACGCGGGTGGTTTCGTGACGCAGACAAACGTTGCGGTCTCGTTCCCCATTCCCCAGCAGCCCTCCTCGGTGACACTGGCCTCGCCCGATTTCCCGAGAGATCGGCCGGTGGCCTTCACCTATGCGGGCAGACAGGTGCAGGTGACCGTTCCCCAACTCGTGTCCTACGTAGCTGTTCACAGCCGGCGTTCGCCGCGGCTCAAATGAAACGCTGTCTCCTCCTCCGGCAACCCTTCACACGCGATCCTCCGGTGTAGCACCCATCCGAAGGAAATGAGATGTCCAACGGGCTGATCCGCCGCGAGTGGCGGCCGCCTCCGTGGGAGCGTCGTCCGGATGGATCGCGTCATCCGCCCCGAATCGAGCGCCAAGGCGCGTACTCCATGCCATCCGCTCTGCGCGGTGAAAATGAGTGCGCAGCCTGCTCCATCGCAGCCGGGCGCCCGATTGCGGGAAGAGGGTATCCGCAACCGCCGCGTTCGCTGGCTTGCTCATCCGTCTCCGCCGGTCATGCAGCCTCATCGGCCACCCATCCGGACCGATCCGCCACTGGCGCACTTTTCGCTTTGGAAACCCGCCGGCGGGCAGTAACTTCGAGGCTGGAATCATCGGCAAAAAGGATAAACATTGCATCCGCGCAGGACGTGCCTAGGGTAGAGGTCTTCGGCGGGTATCCGTACGGCCAGATACGGGCCTACGTCGTCGATGAGAGCTTGTTTGTTCCGGGTTCGGGACCCGATAAGCTTTCCAGACTTGCCGGGTCTCCTCGGGTGAACGAATCGGTTCGCGGCGCACACAGTCTTTACACGGGCTCCGAGTTCTTTGAGTCAAGACATGTAAGGCTTAGTAGACCGCGAGAAACTTACGGCGCTTACGGATCTCGCAGCTTCGGACTGATGACGCGCCATTCGGAAGCGACTCCAGCGGAGAACGGTAAGCTTATGGCGCTATCCAATCGAGCGCATAGATCTCATCGGTTCCGGCGTCCCGCGCGGTGATGGATGAATTGTTCGGGCCGGCCACGTACCAGCCCCAGCCGGCTACCCGGAGCTTGGTCAGGTTCGCGATCCGCTCCATTTTTCGGTCACGCATCCGCATCCGCGAAACCCAATGATCGGATTCCAAATGAGAAGTAAAGTACAGAAATTCGCCGTCCCCGGACCAGCTCGGACATCCGCTCAATCGATCGAGAAGCAGGGTCTGCTTCCGCTCCCGGACATCGTACAACATGAGCTGATTACGCCGAGACCCCGAAAGACCGGCGATGAAACGTCCGTCGGGAGACCAGTGAGGCATTGCAACTCGCAGGGGAGGCTGGGTGAGCTGCAGGCGCTGGCTCCCATCCGCCGCGGCTCTAAGAAGCGATCCTCCCGGGACGGAAACGTAGGTTACCCATTTTCCATCTTTCGAGAATTCGAGAAAGTCCCCCGACACGCCGGCGAGTACGGGGGTATATTGGCGCGACTGCAGATCGTAGCGAAGGAATTCGTTGCGGGGCTGGTAGCCCGCGATGAACAAGCGCTTGCCGTCCGGGCTGGGCAGCGGCCAATACATCGCCATCGGCCCGGCGGTCAATTGGACCGGCTCCCGGCGGGCCCGTTGGAAGAAGCCAGCCTTCTCGCGAAGCGCCCAGATATTCGACCTTGACTGGAACACGAAGTACTTTCCATCCGGCGTCCAGTTGCCGCAGCAGGTGTACCACGACTGATTCCAACCCGGCAACAGGGAACGCACCTGGCCATTCTCGACGGTAACTTCCCACAAGGACGATGCTGTATCCGAGCCAGTGGACACGGAGAGACGCAGAACGTGGCCATTGGGCGACCAGCGAACGAAGAACGGATAGCCCGCGAACGTGGCCAGCTTGCGGTCCCCGGTCCCGTCGCTACGCGCCAGATGCAGTTCGTCGCCCCGGGCATAAACCAATTGTCGACCGTCCGGGGACCATGCCGCTGCGCTTTGGTGTCTGTCCCAAATGTCCCCGCGGCGCCGCGGTACGGAAAATCCGTTGCCGTTTATAAGAGTATGCCTTGAGGTTGCAATAAGATCGCCCAGGCGCCGCGGAGAGCCGCTCAGCGGCGGCGCCACCCAAAGCTCGTATCTTTCATTAACGCTCTCATCCGTATCGTGAGGCCGGTACATGAGGTATTCTGTCCGGTCCGGGGAAATGTCCGCCAGCCAGCCGCCCTGCATCGGCAAAGAGAAAGGAACGGATTCACCACCTCTCAACGAGACCTGACGCGGCTCGTCGAACGCGAGGTTGAAAAGCAACCGTGTGCCGTCGGTGAGTATGGGCGCACCGTTCCCCCGGCCGTCGTTGGTAATCTGGACTGTGCCGGTGATTCGCGGCGGCGGCAGCGGGCGAGTGAGCCAGAACAGGGCCGCCAGCGCGGCCGCGACGGACACCGCAGCCAGCGGCGCCCATTTCAGCCGGGACCGGCGCTTGGGCGCGGCCGCCGGCGGCAAAAATGGCGAGGATGCCTGAAGCGCGAACCCAAGGTCTGCCCCGGACTGAAATCTGCGGACCGGCTCCTTCTCCAGGCACCGGCGGACGATCAGGGCGAGAGCCGGCGGAACCGACGCCGGCAACTCAGCCGGCTGGTCCTTCAGGACGGCGTTCATCACCTCGACGGAGGAAGTGCCGGAAAAGGCCCGCTTGCCCGAACACATCTCATGCAACACGACGCCGAAACTGAACAGATCCGACCGGTGGTCCACCGCCTCGCCGCGCACTTGTTCGGGCGACATGTACCCGGCGGTGCCCATCACAGTGCCTTCGCCGGTCATGTCCATGGTGGTGGAATCCTGCGAGATGCCCCGCCGCAGCGCCAGCCCGAAATCCAGGATCTTGACGCGGCCGTCGCGAGTGACCATTATGTTGGCGGGCTTCAGATCGCGGTGCACGATGCCGGCCGCGTGCGCGGCGGCGAGTCCGTCGGCGATTTGTGTGGCGATCTGGAGTGCTCTGCCGACCTCCAAGGGGCCCCCGTCGACCACCTTCGCGAGCGACTCTCCGGCCACCAGTTCCGTGGCGATCCAATAGACATCGTCGTGTCGGCCGACCTCGTACACGGCGACGATGTTGGGATGATTGAGCGCGCCCGCCGCGCGCGCCTCGTGCTCGAAGCGCGCAACGCGGTCCGGATCGCGAGCCAGTGCGGCGGGCAACACCTTGATGGCCACATCGCGCTTCGGGGTGCCCGGTGACCGCCAGGATAGGCGCCGCAAACACGCCCTGATGGCCTCTCTTCCAGCCTTCGATTGCGGCCTGCCAAGGATGGTCCGCCTACTGTTTTTCGGTATTTCCGGTTGCTTCCCAGGTCCTCATCTCCCGCAATATCACTTCATCAATTCGCCGAATTGTTGTAGGCGGCAGCGGACCCGTTTTTCCGGCTTCAACCACGTGTTCGAGAACCTGCTGCTCGCGGGCCGGTGCTGCCACTGCAAGGCCCGCCTCTTTTTTGATGCTGCCGATGCGCTGGACGATCGCGGCCCGTTTGTTCAGCAGCTCCACAATCTGCCGGTCGACTCCGTCGATCCGGGTTCGGTACTCCTCCAAGCTCACTCCTCCTGCTGTCTGCGCAGCCACAGCACCTGCGCAAACGCAAATCAAAAATGCAGTATTTCAGCAATCGGCGTTGAATCATAGTTCCTCTCCGGCGTTCAAGGCTGACGATTGGTCTGGGCACCAAGATAAAGTGTCTGCCTTAATTGTGACCGAACCGTCGACCACGCGGAAAAGCGCGTCTCGCGTCGACAATCCCGAGATGCCAACGCCACCATAATAGGCGCATGCTATTAATCAGAGAGCCTGCAAAATCAATGAAACGCTATTTTCTCCTCTTATGTCTCTCGCTGCCCCTGTTTGCCACCAACGCCGAGGACCTTCCCACCTGCCCGCCAAACCCCGCAAGGCCTAAGTCCGACTGGCTGGTATCCGCCATCCCTTTGCATACCGTCCTCTGCCGTAGCGCCCATCCGAATGAGATCGAGATGTCCAACGGCCTGATCCGCCGCGCGTGGCGACTGGCCCCCGGCGCGGCCTCCGTGGCCTTCGACAACCTCAGCAACGGCGCAGCGCTCCTGCGCGGTGTCAAACCCGAAGCCGCCATCGCACTCGACGGCCACCCTTACAACATCGGCGGTCTGCTCGGTCAGCCCGATTACGCCTACCTTCGCTCCGCCTGGCTCGACGGCATGACCGCCGACCCGGCGGCCTTTCGCTTCTCCGGCTTTGACACTGGAGCAACGAAGGCCAGGTTCGAGTGGAAGCGCGTCCGCCGTTCCGCCGATCTTCCGTGGCCTCCACCCGGCCTGTCTCTGGTATTGCGTTTCGAACATCGCGATTGCCCCGGCATCGCCGTCCTGGTCCACTACGAGATGTACGACGGCATTCCGCTGCTGGCCAAGTGGCTAGAGATCCGCAATGGCGGTGAACACCCCGTCACGGTCAACTCCTTCACCAGCGAGATTCTGGCCGCGGTGGAATACGAATCGCAGGTGGAGTCCGCCGGTGTCACTGAAAATCCGTACATTCAGGTCGAGTCCGACTACTCATTCGTGTCCACCCATCCGGGAAGCGGAAGCAACAAGGTTGCCAACTGGGTTCCCGATAAGCAATACACCACCCAGGTGAACTACCGCCTGGACGCGCCCGTGCTCCTCGAAACCAGGCCGCCTCTCGGGCCCGCGCAGATTGTGCCGCCCGGCGGCGCCTTCGAGACCTTCCGCATCTTCGAATTGATTCACGACACTACCGAGCGCGAGCGCCGCGGAATGGCGGTGCGGCGCATGTATCGTACCCTCGCGCCCTGGACCACCGAAAACCCCATACTCATGCACGTCCGCAATGCCGACCCGCAATCCGTGAGACTGGCCATCGATCAGTGCGCCGCCGTCGGCTTCGAAATGGTCATCATGAGTTTCGGCAGCGGCTTCGACATCGAGAGGGAAGACCCTTCGTACCTCGCGCAGATCGAAGAGCTCGTCGATTACGGCAAGAGCAAAGGCGTGGAACTCGGCGGCTATTCTCTACTCGCCAGCCGCAAGATCGACGCCCAGGACGATGCCATCAACCCTACCACCGGCAAGCCCGGTGGCGCGATCTTCGGCGATTCGCCGTGTCTGGGGAGCCGCTGGGGCAATGAATACTTCCGCAAGGTAATGTCGTTCATCGAGAAGACCGGCATCTCGGTGTTAGAGCATGACGGCTCCTACCCCGGCGACGTTTGCGCCTCCACCACCCATCCCGGGCACCGCGGCCTGGAGGACTCGCAGTGGGCGCAGTGGAAGAAGATCGCCGATTTCTACGCCTGGTGCCGCGCCCGCGGCGTCTACCTCAACGTGCCCGACTGGTATTTTCTGGAGGGCTCCAATAAGACAGGGATGGGTTATCGCGAAGTGAACTGGTCGCTGCCGCGGGATCGCCAGATTCTCCTGGGACGCCAGAACATTTTCGATGGCACGTGGGAGAAGGCGCCCAGCATGGGATGGATGTTCGTGCCGCTGGTGCAGTATCAAGGCGGCGGCGACGCCGCGACGCTCGAACCTCTGCGTGAACACCTGGCAGCATACGGCGCCCACCTGGCGCAGAATTTCGCTTCCGGCGTCCAGGCCTGCTACCGCGGTCCCCGCCTCTACGACTCGGAGGAGACCAAAGCTCTCGTCAAGCGCTGGGTGGATTTTTACAAACGCTACCGCGCCATTCTCGATTCCGATATCGTGCACGTCCGCCGGCCGGATGGCCGCGACTTAGACATGATTCTCCACGTCAATCCGCGCTTGCCCGAGAAAGGATTGGCCGTAGTCTACAACCCGCTTGACCAGGAGGAGCGAAGGGTCATCACCCTGCCTCTCTATTACACCGGCTTGACCGGCACGGCGCTCATCCGAGAGCAGGAAGGAAAACCGCAGCGCTATCCGCTCGACCGCGCCTACCGCGTCGAAGTGCCGGTCACCGTCCCGCCCCACGGGCTGACATGGCTTGTCATCCAGTAGGGGGAAGCTTCTTTCAAACGGACAGAATCCGGAGTCTTTCGCCGCGCGTAAGGCTGCCTAATATTTGAAAATCACATCCAGTGCGAACTGAAACTGGCTTTTGCGAGTTCCGCGATCGTAAGCCGCTAGTTGGAAAGAGTGGTCGAATCTAAGTTCCGGCCGCAATAGAATGGTGCTCCCCACATAATGTCCCCACATCAGGCTTCCCTCGGCATATCGTGTCTTATAGCCAGTCCGCTGGCCTCTCTCGTCGTTCAGAGTGTCCGTTCGGAAGGACAGGTAATCTTTGCCCGAGAGCTGCTTTTCGACGTAGTTCACAGCAGCCCACTCGGGAGCGAAGCAGCGCACCTGGCCGGCGGGACAGAATGCGCCGTTAGCTCCTTTTTCCAGCGGTATTGGTCCGTCCACGTTGGGCACATCGCGTTCATACATGTACCAGGCCTCGGTCGCCATATGCCAGGTCGCGTTGAATTTGTGGTACCAGGTGGTATCGAACATCTGCAGATTGTTGTAGGCGTACTCTCCGCCATTCAGTCCGTTGATGCACGGATATAGATTGTCGTTCCCCTTGTCGAAGGTGTAGCTGAGACAGGCCGTAACCGATGGCCTAGCATCCGGCGTCCAGAGAGCTACATCGTGGCCGCCGGTGAGACCTAACTGCACCAGCCAGCGGTCGCTGATTTTCATCGTGCCGATAACGCCCGTATCGGTAAAGGGATCGATGCTGTACAACAA